>Ga0065704_10001819_pt1 | contig 12043 bp, 12 predicted proteins | sample SwiRhicommuniRL2_FD_59091 | JGI IMG/M metagenome (GOLD analysis project Ga0065704, IMG submission 59091) | Switchgrass rhizosphere bacterial communities from Rose Lake, Michigan, USA - RL2 v2 (version 2) | ecosystem: Host-associated > Plants > Roots > Rhizosphere > Soil | place: East Lansing, MI
GAGCGACCGGGCCCGTCGTTTCGGCCACGGCCTCGCCGACGTCGCGCACGACGCCACCGTGCGCCCGCCACAGCGAGCGCAACCAGAGGTCGTCCGCGTACAGCGTCCAGCGACCGGGAGTCGGCCAGCCTGTCACGTGCGCGACGTCGACTGCGCCGAACCCCCACAACCAGAGGCCGTTGATCGGCAACGCGCGCCGGGCCGCACGGCGCTGGTTCACGGGATGCTCGTGCAGCAGCATCTGGATCTCGTTCATGAGGCTGCGCACGCGGGCGCCCTCCGCCCCGGCCGGCAGGAAGTCGTGGACGTTGCGGCCGACCGCGGTCGCCGGGTCGCACGTGCTGCACTGGAAGGGGGTGCGGCAGCGGACCGGCCAGGCGCCGTCGACGAGTCCGCCGAACTCGAGGCCGTCGTCGACAAAGTGATCATTGAGACTCGCAGTCAATTGCGCGGCCTCCGCCACGGTCGGCACGGCGTCCGCGAGCGGTGCCAGGCGCAGGTGGTCCATGCCTGCGGCGAAATGCACCGGCTGCGCCACGGCCCAGCATGGCGCCTGCTCGCTGCCCGGCGTGCACGATTGCGTGGCCGACATCGCTGTGGCCAGGCTCGGCCCGGCGGGCCAACGTCGCAGGACATCGGACGCACCGGACTCGGTGCCCAGCAGCCACTGCCGCCAGTCGCCTTGCGGCAGGTGCGCCGCGACGCCACGCCCCGCGAGCCACGCGAACGATGGCAACGGCGGCAGCGATCCCGCGGCGCGCGCTTCGACGATGGCGTCGTGCAGCCAGGGCAGCGCGACGCGGAGAGCGGGTCTGGGGCTCATGCGTGGCCCGCCTGCGAGCGTTGCAGTATCGTGGCGCGATGAAATTCCAGCTCGACGCCCCCGGCAACGTGAACCTCGTGCGTGGCTATGGGCCGGGGCAGCTCCGCATCGGCGAGACCACGCACACGACGGGCGTGATCCTGACGGCGACGACGGTGATCGGACCCTGGCGGCCCGCGACGGCCGAGGACATCGGCGCGGACGATCTCGCCCCGTTGCTCGACCTGGAGCCCGAGATCGTGCTGCTCGGCACGGGCCAGCGTCAGCATTTTCCGGATCCGGAGGTGTTGCGGGCGTTGTACGCCCGACGCATCGGCGTCGAGGTCATGGACACGTCCGCCGCCTGCCGAACGTTCAACCTGCTGGTCGCCGAAGGTCGTCCGGTCGCCGCCGCGTTGATCGTCTGACGTCGCCCGCCTTGCGGCGGCCGCGATCATCAAGCCAGGCCCTGCAGCAGCGGCACGAAAGTCACCGGGCCGAGCAGCTCGCGTTCGAGACGCTCGCCGCGACGCGTGATGCGCAGCAGCTGCTGCTCGCGGTCGGAGCCGACGGGGATCACGAGCCGGCCGCCGTCGGCGAGCTGCTCGAGCAGTGCCGTCGGCACCGAGAGCGCGGCGGCCGCGACGATGATGCCGTCGAACGGCGCAAACGGCGCATAGCCTTCGAAGCCGTCGCCGTGCTTCATGTGCACGTTGTTGATGCGCAGGTCGCGCAGCACCTTGCGCGCGCGCTGCTGCAACGCGCCGATGCGCTCGATGCTGTAGAGCGTGGTCACCAGCGGCGCCAGCACGGCCGTCTGATAGCCGCAGCCGGTGCCGACCTCGAGCACCTTGCGCGGGCGACCCGCCTCGATCAGCGACTGCGTCATGCGCGCGACGATGTACGGCTGCGAGATCGTCTGGCCGTGGCCGATCGGCAGCGCGGTGTCCTCGTAGGCACGGCTCGCGAGCGCCTCGTCGACGAACAGGTGGCGCGGCACGCTGCGGATGCGTTCGAGCACGTCGGGGTCGACGATGCCCTGCTCGCGCAAGCGAGCGATCAGCCGCTCGCGCGTGCGCGCGGAGGTCATGCCGATGCCGTTGCGTCGCGTCAGGTCGATCATCGTCGCTGCTACTCTGCCCGTCCGCGGAGCCAGTCGCGGATTTCCTCGAGCGCCACGTGGCGCGTGAGGTCGACCTGCAACGGCGTCACCGAGACGTAGCCCTGCGCGACGGCCTCGAAATCGGTCCCCGCGCCCGCATCGGCACCCTCGCCCGCCGGGCCGACCCAGTACACCGGGCGGCCGCGCGGATCCGCCGTGCGCACGACCGGCTCGGAGCGGTGGCGATTGCCGAGCCGCGTCGAGCGGTAACCGCGCAACTGCTCGTAAGGCAGGTCCGGCACGTTGACGTTGAGGATCATCGAGGCGTGCAGCGGCGAACGCTGCAGCCGCATCAGCAGTTCGCTCGCGACGCGCGCGGCGGTGTCGAAGCGGCGCGACTCGCGACAGACGAGCGAGATCGCGATCGCGGGCAGGCCGAGGAAGCGACCCTCGATTGCGGCCGCGACCGTGCCCGAGTAGAGCACGTCGTCGCCGAGGTTGGCACCGTCGTTGATGCCCGAGACGACCATGTCGTGGTCGACCTCGTCCGGGAACAGGCCCGAGATCGCAAGGTGCACGCAGTCGGTCGGCGTGCCGTTGACGAAGTACGCGCGTTCGCCGTACTGCACGACGCGCAACGGCACGTCGAGGGTCAGCGAATTGCTGGCCCCGCTGCGATTGAGTTCCGGCGCGACGACCGTGACGTCGGCGAGCGGACGCATCGCGTCGACGAGGCGCTGCAAGCCCTCGGCGCGATAGCCATCGTCGTTGCTGACCAGGATTCTCAAGGTGGGCGCGGGTGGGACCGTCTCGTTTTGTAGGGCCCCAGCAGTGGCGGGGTTGGCCACGAACGCGGCGCAACTATACTGGAATCCCCGGGCGCCTCGGAAGCGAACTCGTACCATGTCGGATCCCATCGAGCCGCCCGGCGACGACGACCGCGACGCCTTCCGGCGTGCCGTGGCGGGCGTGCGTCCCCTGCCTCGAAAGCCACGGCCGGAAAATGGTCCGCGTCCACGGGCGCGTGCCCGCTTCTCCCGCGCCGAACGCGAGGACGTGCTGCGCGAAAGCCTGGTCGTGCCGGCGGACCCCGCGGCGGTCGACACCGGCCAGGAGTTGACTTTCAGCCGGCCCGGGGTCCGTCAGGACACGTTGCGCCGGCTCAAGCGCGGCGAGTTCGCGGTCGAGGCCGAGATCGACCTGCACGGCCTGCGACGCGAGGCGGCCCACGACGCGTTGCGGCAGTTCCTGAACGATGCGGTGCACGACGGCCTGCACTGCGTGCGCGTGATCCACGGCAAGGGCCTGCGCTCCGGCCCCACCGGGCCGGTGCTCAAGCACGTCGTCAACCACTGGTTGCGCAGGTTCGACAACGTCGCGGCGTTCGCGAGCGCGCGTCCGGTCGACGGCGGCACCGGCGCCGCCTACGTCCTGCTTCGCAAATAGGGGACACTCTCCAATTTGCAGAATTGGGGACACGCTCCATTTTCCGTTGGAGCGCGCGGGGAGACTCGAGAGCGGCGGATCAGGGCCGTGTACGAGGCCGGCCGCGACGCCTGCCCGGTCCGTGAAATCCACTGCATTCGGCCGCGCTGTCCCGCCAGCGCTCCCCGCCGTAGGGCTGCTGGCCGTTGACACAGGCCCGCACGGCGGCCGTTTCCTCGCTGGTTTGCGGCTCATCGACGTAGTCCTGCCACTTGCGAGGCAGGCGGATCGGCAGCTCCGCGAGCATCCGCGTGCGGTTCGCCGGACCCAGACGCCAGGCCGCGCTGCCCCATCGCCAGTCACGGGCGCGACGCACCAGCCCCGAACGGACCGCGTTGCGTTCCACGTACCGGACCACGGTGAGCAAGTGCTCGTCCTGCTCGATCGGGAACGCCTTGTAGCGCCCCTGCCATACCCGACCGGTCGTCCCGTAGGCCAGGTTGTAACGGTGGGCGTGAGTCGTGAGCAGCCAGTGCATCCAGCGCGCGACGTCGACATTGCGCTGCGGCCGCACGACCAGGTGAAAGTGGTTGGGCATCAGGCACACCGCGAGCAGGTCGAGCGCTACCCGCTCCTGCGCCGCACGCATCAGGCCGACGAAAGCCGCGTACTCGGCGGGACGATGGAACAACGTGGCGCGGTTGTTGCCACGGTTGATCAGGTGGTAGCAGACACCGGCGTGGATTGCCCTGGGAGTTCTGGCCATGGGCGCGATGCTGCGCGCCCGTCCTGGACTGAGTCCCGTGGGTTATCCGGGAGAAACGCCCCGAAATCGGAGAGTGTCCCCAATTTCCAAAATTGGAGAGTGTCCCCTATTCCCCCTATTCCTCGCCGCCTTCGCCGGCGTCCCACGCATCCGCGAGCACCTCGTGCAGCACGGCGGTCGCGAACGTGCCGCGCGGCAGCGTGAAACGAAGCGCGAGCGTCGTGTCGTCCTCGAACGCGCCCTCGAACTCCCGCACCGGCAATCGCAGGCTGCGTCGCTCGAGGTCGACGCGCTCGCGTTCCAGCAGGCCGATGAGTTCGGCAAAAGGCGCGAGTGCCGCGTCCTCGATCTCACGCACCACCGCGGTCACCGGCGACTCGCCGCGCCCGGGCAGCGGCCCGCCCGGGTGCACGTCCATCGCCTCGCACCGCGCGACGAGCGTGGCGTCGATTTCGGGCGCGGCAAAGAAACTGCGCCGGCCGTCGAGCATCACCGCCTCACCGGGCAGCAGCCGGTTCCAGTCGCCGCGCCCCACGCGCGCCGCCAGCACCTGGTTGAACAGGAAGCTGCGCGCCGCCGACAGCACGAAACTGCGTTGCGCGCGATCGCGTGGCGCCTGGCCGCCCGTCGCCCAGTCGAGCGCGCGGCGGAGGTTGGAGCCCTCGCGACCGAAGCGCTGTGGGCCGAAGTAATTGGGCACGCCTTGCGCACGCACGGCTTCGAGCGTCCGCAGCACGGCGTCGCGATCGCCCTGCACGGCGCGCACGCGCAACTCGAACCGGTTCGCGCGATGGGCACCCGGCCGCAGCTTGCGACCGTGACGCTGCGCGGCGACGACGCGATAGCCCTCGCCACACCAGCCCAGGCACGACGCGACGTCGACGTCCACGCGCAGCGGGACCGAGAACGCCTGCGTCGTGACCGCGTGGCGATCCTTGTGACCGCTGAATCCGACGTCGCGCGAAGCCACTTCCGCGTGACGCGCGAGTTGCGCCGCCACCCAGCCCGTGTTGGCGTCGCGCTTCTCGACCACGAGCAGCGCATGCGCCCCCGCACCGTCGGCCTCGAAGCCGAGCACCTCGTCGACGCGAAAGTCTTCCGGCGCGACGCGGATGCGACCGGTGGCCGGGGCCTCGCCGTGCGCGCGCGGCGCCGACGTCGTCAGGGAAACGTCCATCGAAATCCTCAGGGACCGTTGTGCTGGTGCGCGTTCTCGCCGTAGGCGATCAGCGCGACGGCCTGGCAGGCGAGACCTTCGGCACGGCCGAGCGCGCCGAGCCGCTCGGTGGTCGTCGCCTTGACGTTGATGCGGTCGATGCGCACGCCGAGGTCGTCGGCGATGTTCTGGCGCATCTGCGCCCGGTACGGCCCGATGCGCGGCACTTGCGCGACCAGCGTGAGGTCGGCGTTGACGAAGCGCCAGCCGTGCTCGCGCAGCAGCGCGGCACAGTGGCGCAGGAAACGGCGGCTGTCCGCGCCCTTCCAGCGCGGGTCGGTGTCGGGGAAATGCTCGCCGATGTCGCCGAGCCCCATCGCGCCGAGCAACGCATCGCACAGCGCGTGCAGTGCCACGTCGCCGTCGGAGTGCGCGACGACGCCGCGCTCGTGTGGAATGCGCACGCCGCCGATGACGACGTGGTCGCCCTCGCCGAACGCGTGCACGTCGTATCCCGTCCCGACCCTCATGCGGCCGTCTCCCCTCGGTTCTTCGTCTTCGGCGTCGCGAGCCGCGCGTGCAGGATGGCGGCCGCGAGCGCGGCATCTTCCGGATTGGTGACCTTGATGTTGTCGGCGTGGCCGCGCACGAGCCGCGGTCGCAGGCCCAGCCCCTCGATCGCCGACGCCTCGTCGGTGACGACGCGCCCGCGCTCGACGGACAACGTCAGCGCGCGCTGCAGCAGGCCGTAGCGGAACATCTGCGGCGTGAGCGCGCGCCAGAGCGTTTCGCGCGGCACCGTCTCGGCCACTTCGTTGCGGCCGTCGGCGCGCTTCAACGTGTCGCTGACCGGAATGGCGAGCAGGCCGCCGACCGTCTCGTCGCGCAGTTCGCTGAACAGCGCCTGCAGGTCGTCATGACGCAGGCACGGCCGCGCGGCGTCGTGCACGAGCACCCAGTCGGTGTCGGCGGCATCGCCCGCCAGGGCGGCGAGCGCACGGGCGACCGAGAGTTCGCGGCGAGCACCGCCCGGACAGGTCCGCACCCGCGGATCACGCGATTCCGGCAGTGCCGTCCAGCGCTCGTCCGTCGCATCGGCGAGCGCGACGACGACACCGGCGAGCGAGTCCTCGGCGAGCAGCGATTGCAGCGTCCACGACAGCACGGGCCGCCCGAGCAAGGCCGTGTACTGCTTCGGGGTGGCGGAACCGAAACGGGAACCCTGTCCGGCCGCGGGCACGATCGCCCATCGGCGCCCGGCGCCGGTCACGGGGCCTCGGCCTGGGCCGTCCTCTGCCCGGTGGGTGCCGCCGGGTCGGCTGCGGGGGCGTCGCCGGCCGGATGCGCGGGCGGCACGACCTGGAAAAAGGTCTCGTTGACTTTGACCATGCCGAGGTCAGTGCGCGCACGCTCCTCGATGGCCTTCTTGCCTTCCTTGAGGTCGCGGACCTCGGCGGCGAGCGTGCGGTTGCGCTCGGCGAGGCGGTCGTTCTCCTCGGTCTGCGCCTCGATGGCGCGCTCGAGCCGCCAGACCTCGCGCATGCCGCCGGGCGACGCCCAGATGCGGTACTGCAGCACGAGCAGTGCGGCAAACAGCAGGCCGGCGACGATGCGGAGGGTCATGGGCGCGAGGTTAACAGAATCTCCCGCGGGNGCNTCAGGCGCAGGACACGTCCAGNGCCATCGGGAACGCCTCGCGGCCGGCGTACGACGCGTCCTTGCCGAGCNCGGCCTCGATGCGCAGCAGCTGGTTGTACTTCGCGATGCGGTCCGAGCGGCACAGCGACCCGGTCTTGATCTGCGTCGCGCGCGTCGCCACGGCGATGTCGGCGATCGTGCTGTCCTCGGTCTCGCCCGAGCGGTGCGACACGACGGCGCTGTAGCCGGCGTCGGCCGCCATCTCGATCGCCGCGAGCGTCTCGGTCAGCGTGCCGATCTGGTTCGGCTTGATCAGGATCGAGTTGGCGATGCGCTTGTCGATGCCTTCGCGGAGGATCTTCGTGTTGGTGACGAAGAGGTCGTCCCCGACGAGCTGGATGCGCTGGCCGAGCCGCTGCGTCAGCGTGGCCCAGCCTTCCCAGTCGCCCTCCGCCATGCCGTCCTCGATCGTGATGATCGGGTAGCGGTTGACGAGGCCCTCGAGGTAGTCGACGAACTGCTTCGAGCTGAACTGGCGGCCTTCCGACTCGAGGTGGTAGGCGCTCTCGTTGTAGAACTCGGAACTCGCGACGTCGAGGCCGAGGTACACGTCCCGCCCCGCCCGGTATCCGGCGCGCTCGACCGCCTGCAGGATCGTCTCGAGCGCCGCCTCGTTCGACGGCAGGTTCGGTGCGAAACCGCCTTCGTCGCCGACCGCGGTCGCGAGGCCTTGCTCGTGCAGCACCTTCTTGAGCGTGTGGAAGATCTCGGCGCCGCAGCGCAGGGCCTCGGCGAAATTCTGCGCACCGACGGGCAGCACCATGAATTCCTGGATGTCGACGCTGTTGTCGGCGTGCGCACCGCCGTTGATGATGTTCATCATCGGCACCGGCATGACCTTCGGGCCGTCGCCGCCGAGGTGGCGGAACAGGCTCCGGCGGCCGGCATTCGCCGCCGCGTGCGCCGCGGCAAGCGAAATCGCGAGCAGCGCGTTGGCCCCGAGACGCGACTTGGTGTCGGTGCCGTCGAGCTCGATCATCTTCGCGTCGAGGCCGGCCTGGTCCATGACGTCGTGGCCGAGCAGCGCGTTGCGCAGCTCGCCGTTGGCGTTGATGACGGCCTGCAGCACGCCCTTGCCGAGGTAGCGCTTCTTGTCGCCGTCGCGCAATTCGACGGCCTCACGCGTGCCGGTCGAGGCGCCCGACGGCACGGCCGCGCGGCCCATCACACCGCCGTCGACGATGACGTCGGCTTCCACCGTCGGGTTGCCGCGCGAATCCATGATCTCGCGCGCCTTGATGTCGATGATCTTCGTCGTCATAGGGTCGATTCCTCGAACGGCCGGCGCTTGACGACGGCATCCAGTTCCTTGAGCACTTCGAGCAGCGAACGCATGCGGTCGAGCGGCCACGCGTTGGGGCCGTCCGAGAGCGCCTTGGCGGGGTCCGGGTGGGTTTCCATGAAGACACCCGCGACACCGGTGGCGATCGCGGCACGCGCGAGCACCGGCACGAACTCACGCTGGCCGCCCGAGGCGGTGCCCTGCCCGCCCGGCAACTGCACCGAATGCGTCGCGTCGAACACGACCGGCGCGTACTCGCGCATGACCGCGAGCGAACGCATGTCCGAGACGAGGTTGTTGTAGCCGAACGAAAAGCCGCGCTCGCAGGCGAGGACCTGCTCGTTGCCGGTCGAACGCGCCTTCTCGACGACGTTCTTCATTTCCCACGGCGACAGGAACTGGCCCTTCTTGATGTTGACGGCCTTGCCCTGGCTCGAGGCGCTCAGGATGAAGTTGGTCTGCCGGCAGAGGAACGCCGGCGTCTGCAGCACGTCGACGACCGCGGCGACTTCCGCCATCGGCGTGTCCTCGTGCACGTCGGTCAGCACCGGCAGGCCGAGCTGGCGCTTGACCTCCGACAGGATCCGCAGCCCTTCCTCGATGCCGGGGCCACGGAAGCTCGACTTCGACGAACGGTTCGCCTTGTCGTAGCTCGCCTTGAAGATGTACGGGATGCCGAGCGACCGCGTGAGCTCCTGCATGCGCCCCGCGATGTCGAGCACGAGGCCTTCGCTCTCGACCACGCACGGGCCGGCGATCAGGAAGAACGGCCGGTCGTGGCCGATCTCGAAGCCGCAGAGCTTCATTGGCTGGCCGCCGCCGGCAGCTGCGCGATGCGCTGGTTGCGCGCCGCACGGATGAAGCCGGTGAACAGCGGATGGCCGTCACGCGGCGTCGAGCGGAATTCGGGGTGGAACTGGCTCGCGACGAAGAACGGATGCTGCGGCAGTTCGATGATCTCGACGAGGCCGTCGCGCGAGAACCCGGAGAACCGCAGGCCCGCGTTCATGATGCGCTGCAGGTAGGTGTTGTTGAACTCGAAGCGGTGCCGGTGACGCTCGCGGATCGCGTCGACGCCGTAGACGGCGTGCGCGGTCGAGCCGTGCGAAACCCGCACCTCCTGCGCGCCGAGGCGCATCGTGCCACCCATGTTCGAGCGCTCGTCGCGCGCCTCGGTGGTGCCCTTCTGGTCCTGCCACTCGGTGATCAGCGCGATGACCGGGTGCGGCGTGGCGCGGTTGAACTCGGTGCTGTGCGCGCCGGCGAGCCCGGCGACGTTGCGTGCGTACTCGATGATCGCGACCTGCATGCCGAGGCAGATGCCCAGGTACGGCACGCCGTTCTCGCGCGCGTAGCGCACGGCCTGGATCTTGCCCTCGACGCCGCGCTCGCCGAAGCCGCCCGGCACGAGGATCGCGTCCATGCCGTCGAGCACGGAGGTGCCGTGCTTCTCGATGTCGGTCGCCTCGATGAACTCGATGTTGACGCGCGTGCGCGTGCGCAGCCCCGCGTGCATCAGCGCCTCGTTCAGCGAGAGGTAGGCGTCCTTGAGATTGACGTACTTGCCGACCATCGCGAGGTTGATCGTGAGGTCAGGCGACGCCTTGGCGCTGACGACCTGGTTCCATTCCTTGAGGTCGGCCGGCGGCACGTCGAGCCCGAGCTTTTCGCAGACGATGTCGTCGAGCTTCTGCTCGTGCAGCAGCGAGGGGATCTTGTAGATGTCGTCGGCGTCGATCGCCGAGAACACCGCGCGCTCCTCGACGTTCGTGAACAGCGCGATCTTGCGGCGCTGGTCCGGCGGCAGCGGATTGGTGCAGCGGCACAGCAGCACGTCCGGCTGGATGCCGATCGAGCGCAGCTCCTTGACCGAGTGCTGCGTCGGCTTGGTCTTGATCTCGCCCGAGGCCGCGATGTACGGGATCAGCGTCAGGTGCATGTACAGCACGTTGTTGCGCCCGAGCTCGACGCCGAGCTGGCGGATCGCCTCGAGGAACGGCAGCGACTCGATGTCGCCGACCGTGCCGCCGATCTCGACCATGCAGACGTCGGCGCTGCCCGCGCCGAGCTTGATCGAGTGCTTGATCTCGTCGGTGATGTGCGGGATCACCTGCACCGTGGCGCCGAGGTAGTCGCCGCGACGCTCCTTGGCGATCACGTTTTCGTAGATGCGGCCGGTCGTGAAGTTGCTGCTGCGCCCCGTCGTCGTGCGCACGAAGCGTTCGTAATGGCCGAGGTCGAGGTCCGTTTCGGTGCCGTCGTCGGTGACGAACACCTCGCCGTGCTGGAACGGGCTCATGGTGCCCGGATCGACGTTGATGTACGGGTCGAGCTTGACCATCGCGACCTTGAGGCCGCGCGCTTCGAGGATGGCCCCGAGCGAGGCAGCAGAAATGCCCTTGCCCAGCGACGAGACGACACCGCCGGTCACACAGATGAATTTTGTCATTGGAGGTCCCCGTCGCAGGAGAAGCACGACGGGAGCGCAGTCTAACGGATCGAGGGGGCGGCTGGCCACCGGCAACAGAACGCATCCGATTCGGTGACGACGCCTCTGCCGTGCCAGGCGACACGCCAGGAAGGCTCGTGCGGCAGCGCCACATACGCGGCGTCGTACGCAAGGTCCGCGATGGCGACGACGTGCCCGGCGTGGTCCAGCAACAGCGGCAACTGCTCGCGTCGCCAGGGCAGCACGTCGTGCTCCTGCAGCCACTTGCGCAACGGCCGGCGATGCTGTCCGCCCGCCGGCACGAAATGCTCGCCGCCGGTGCGTCGCGCGACCACGAGCCGCGACGGCAGCCTCGCCTGGCTGAGGCCACGCCCGACGTCGGCGACGAGCGCAAGTCGCGACGCCGACGTCCATGCGTAATCGTGGTGCGTCGGCTCGAGCCACTCGCCCTCGCGACCGTCGGTCATGCTCGTCGCCTCGGCATGAAGCCGGCCGCGGTACCGGTGCACGACGACCCCGGGCCAGTCGGTCCGGGGATTGCGGTCGGCAGCCGCACGTTCCATGTCGCGTCGCAGCGCGGCGAGCGTGCGCGACGACGGCGGCGCCAGGCCCAGGCCGCCGAGCCATGCGCGCAAGGCCGCACGCTGACGCGGTTCGGGCAGCTCGAGCAGTGCGTCCCAGTCGAGCGAGCGACCGTGCAGCAGGCGCTCCAGGTCGGCGGTCGCCACGGCGGCTTCGAGTTCGAGCGCCTCGCGCGCGAACTCTGCCACGCGTGCTGTCGTCCGCACGGCGGCCGGCCACCGGGCGCGCAGTGCGGGCAGGACCTCGTGCCGCAGGTAGTTGCGTTCGAGACGACGGTCGTCGTTCGAGGGATCGCGGACCCAGTCGAGCCCTTCCGCGGCGGCCCACGCCTCGATTTCGGTGCGCTCGAAGGCGAGCAGCGGTCGCGCGTGCCAGCCGTGCGGCTCGAACCGAGCCAGCGGCGCCATGCCCGCGACGGCACGCAGGCCACCGCCGCGGAGCCATTGCAGCAGCAGGGTTTCGAGCTGGTCATCGGCGTGGTGCGCGGTCAGCAGCACTTCGCCCGGTCGCAGCCTCTCCCGCAGCGCTTCGTACCGCGCCACGCGCGCCGCCGCTTCAGGGCTCTCGCCGGCTGCGGCACGCGCATCGACGCGGACGATTTCGAGCGGTACGGCACAGGTCGCCGCAAGCGCTGCACAGGCCTCCGACCAGCGCCGGGAGTCGGCGTGCAGCGAGTGGTCGACGTGGATCGCGCGCAGCGACGCGTAACGATCGCCGGCCGCGGATCGACGGAGGTGCGCCAGCGCAGCGAGCAACACCGTGGAGTCGAGGCCACCGCTCA
>Ga0065704_10000972_pt1 | contig 12040 bp, 9 predicted proteins | sample SwiRhicommuniRL2_FD_59091 | JGI IMG/M metagenome (GOLD analysis project Ga0065704, IMG submission 59091) | Switchgrass rhizosphere bacterial communities from Rose Lake, Michigan, USA - RL2 v2 (version 2) | ecosystem: Host-associated > Plants > Roots > Rhizosphere > Soil | place: East Lansing, MI
GTCGGGCTGCCGACGCTGAACGGCATCGAAGCAGCCCGCAGAATCCTCGCACACGATTCCAATCGCAAAATCCTCTTTGTCAGCGAGCATCAATCGTGGGAGGTCGCGGAAGCGGCACTCAGCACCGGCGCGCGAGGCTACATCTGCAAGTCGGATTCGGGGCGTGAATTGTCGCCGGCCATGGAGGCAATCGTCGAGGGGCGACGGTTTGTTGCCGGGCGACTCGGGGGTCGAGTTGTTCATCACCGGGGCCACCCCACTTCGCTGAACACCCGTCGCCATGAGGCGATGTTCTACTCGAACCAGGAACAGTGCCTCGACGACTGGGCATCGATTGCCGAACGCGCGCTGAACACCGGCGCGACGTTTATCGTTGTCGCCGTCGATGAACGGCGGACCCGTCTTCAGGCCATGCTGGAGGCGCGCGGCTTGAACGTCGCCCGCGCGATCAGAGATGGACGTTTCCTTTCATTGAGTGTCGACGAAGCGAGCTCGCAATGGATGGTCGATGGGTTCCCGGACGAGACGCGTTTCTGGCCAGCCGTCACCTCTCTCATGCTGGCGGCCGCGAGAGCGTCCACTGCCGAACAGCCTCACGTCGTCGCATGCGGAGAATGCGCGCCAAGCCTGTGCACACAGGGAGACGCTGCCGCGGCGATCCGCCTCGAGCAGCTGTGGGACGAGGTCGTCACCACCTACAATCTCGACGTCTTCTGCGGCTACTCGTCAGATGGATGTCGTTGCGATGACCCCGGCGAGGTACGCGAACGACTTACCGCCGTACACACGGCCATGTACGCGCGATAACTAGGCTCCCGCCAGATTTAGCGTGTCGGTATCGGTGATCGGCACCCGCGCGTGCACCGTCGTGCCGCTTCCAGGTTGCGATTCAATTCTCAGCTCGCCGTCGACGAGGCTCACGCGTTCCTCCATAGTAATGAGACCGATGCCGCGGTTCTCCTTCGTAGCGGCCAGGTCGAATCCTCGCCCCTCATCGCTGATAACGAGATGAACCCAGCCATGCGCCTCCCAGAGACGGACGCGAGATTGCCGGATCCCACTATGTTTCGCCGTGTTGTGAAGCGCTTCCTGCAGAACGCGAAACAGGTTCAGCGAGATGCTCGACGAGAGTTGGCGTGTGATATCGGTCGCCTGGAAATCGATGTCGAACTGATGTTGCTGGGCGAACTCGCTGCAGAACACCCGCATGCCGGCGACCGCGCCGACCACCTCGATCTTCGACGGATGTAACTCGTGAGAAAGAGATTGGAGATCGGCCGCGATCTCGGAGGCCTGCGCCTGCAATTCCTCCGAGACTCCGGTCAGGCCCACTGTCAGCAGCGCTAGACGCTGACCGATATCGTCGTGAAGCTCCCGGGCGATCCTTGCCCGCTCCTGTTCCTGCACGCGAACCAATTTGCGCTTGGCGCGCGCAAGCGCCTCCTCGGCGCGCTTCTTTTCACTGATATCACGGACGCTCCTGACGGTGCCGACCAGGTGACCGGCACCGTCCCTCAGCGGCGAGATCGTGGACGACAGATGAACCTTTTCCCCGGAGCCGGACGTGCGAGTCCGTTCCAGATGCACCATGCGTTCGCCGGCGCGCAGGTTTTGGAGAACGGTGGCCTCGTCGCTGAGCAATTCGGACGGCAGGAGCTGCGAGATGGGCTGCCCAATAGCGTGCGGTTCAACGAAGCCAAACATGCGTGACGCGGCTTGATTCCAGCTCAGAACGATCCCGTTTAGATCCTCCGAGACGATCGCATCGTCAGAGGATTCGACGACCGCCGCATGGCGAAGCCTCGCCTCCATCTCCGCCTGGGCGCGGATGAGCCGCTCGCGTTCACCTTCAGCCCGCTCACGCTCGGTAATGAGCGACGCCAATGTGAGACCCGACACGGCCAGCAGCGTGAACAGAACATCCAGCAGCACCGCGTTGGTGAATGCCGTATCGGACGCGAACGGCCCCAATCCCAGAGCCGTCATAATCGTCGCAATGGTGGCGACCAGAAATACCGAAAGCGTCGCGCCAGCTATTCCGAAGTCGATCCCGGCCCACATCACGAGCGGGAGCATCGCAAAGGCGAACACGTCCAGATGAGCCTGAAAAAAATCGCCGAACACGAGGAAGGCACCCACGACAATGAGCGCAACCACCGCCAGCAGTTCGGTGATGCGCCCTTGACGCTGGATGTCAAGCAGTTGTGGCAGCGTAAACGCCAGCGGGGTCACGAGCAGCGCGCCCGTGCTGTCACCCAGCCAGTAAACGAGCCACGCCGACGCTATGCCGGAATACGGCTGAATCCCGGTGGCGTACAGCGACAGGATTCCAAACGACGAACTGAGGAGTGCGCTTCCAAACGCGCCGAAGACCATCAACCCGAGCGCATCGCGAAGCCGCGGAAGCGACGGGTCGAAATCTGGAATGCGCCGCAGGAGCAACGACCCGGTTCCCGTTGCCAACGTCGCAGCCGCCGCCTGACCTGCTGCCGCGAACGGAGGAGCCGAACTCTGGACGGCGACAAGAAACGCGCTGGAAATGATGCCGGGCCAGACGCGATAGCCGTACTTGAGGAACGCGGCGAGCGCCACGCCGTAGGCAGGCCACACAGGTCCGAGGTTGCCGCTTCTGATATTGGTCGTCGCTTGACCAAGCTTTCCAGCGACGAAGTACGCGATGAAAACGGTGAGCAGCTGGACGAGGAACGCTCGTGTAGCCACGCCTTGCGACCGCTCGATGACACCTGTGCGGAGTGGAGATGAACCAGGAACGTGGATATCAGCCCGCGTGGCGTGCAGCGAAGGAAAAAGCGAGTGCTGTGAGCCGGTCCTGAACATACAGCTCTACCTCCGAACCAAGCTCGAACGAAGGCGAACTGCGATTCTACCCGCCGCGCGGATTGCGTCAACGAGCAGTGTGCACAGAGAGTAGTTCTTACATCCGTTTCATGACAGCTGGACAGTAGTTCCGCGCACATCAAGGCAAACGCAAGGCAACACCAAGGTTATGAGAACGGCACAACCGTTGCTCTGAAAGCGGAGACCCCCGTGCGCATTCCAGATCCGCGACGCGTCGAAGCGTTTGTCAACGCTCATCGCTCCTTGGTCCTCGCCTGCCTGGTTGTCCTCTGCCTCGGCACGTGGCTCGGAATAGGAGCGTCAGTGGGTTACGTGTACGCCGCGGTCCGCAGCCTGCCCGGTCAGGACATCGTGCGCAGCGCGGGCACGATGGCGCGTGCGACCACGATCGCCGACGTCAAAGGACGCCACGCCTTCACCATCTTCGAAGAGCAACGGCTTCAGGTGCCTCTCTCGCGCGTCTCGCGAAACGTGATCGCTGCGATTGTCGCCATCGAAGACCAGCGCTTCTACAGCCACAGCGGCTTCGATCCGGTTCGCCTTGTTGCCGCGCTCCTCAACGACGTCGTCAAGCGGCGCGCCGAGCAGGGTGGCAGCACCATCACGCAGCAGCTCGCGCGTCTCAGTTTCCTCACGCCAGACAAGACGGTCCGCCGCAAGCTGCAGGAGCTGATTCTGGCGACACGTCTCGAGCGAACCTTCACTAAAGATCAGATCCTCGAGCTGTATCTGAACAAGGCGTATTTTGGCGACGGTCTCTACGGCATCGAGGCCGCTTCGCTTGGCTATTTCGGCAAGCACGCCGCGGATCTGAACGTCGCTGAAGCCGCCCTCATCGCCGGTCTCGTCAAATCGCCCTCGACCTACGCGCCGACGGTGAACGCCACGCGCTCGATCGCGAGACGCAACGTCGTGCTGCAGGCGATGCGGGATACGCGCGCGATCGATGAACGAACCTACCGTGCGGCGGCAACCACTCCACTGCAGCTGAACGACGCGCTCCGGCGGGAAGAAGCGTTCGGTCAGTACTTCAAGGAGGAGGTCCGCAAGGAGCTGGTCAGCCGGTTCGGATGGGACCAGGTGTACCGTGCCGGACTGCGGGTGGAAACGACGCTCGATCTCGATATGCAACGTGCGGCGGAAGCTGAAGTCGAACGGACGCTCGCCGCGATCGAACAGCAGCAGAAACGGCGCGGGTCGAATGCAACGGCGAAAGACCCGCTCCAGGCGTCACTCGTCGCCCTCGATCCGCACACCGGCGAAGTCCGCGCAATGGTCGGCGGCCGCAGCTTCGAGCAAAGCCACTTCAACCGCGCGACGCAGTCGCGCCGTCAACCTGGATCCGCGTTCAAACCCTTCGTGTATGCAGCCGCGCTCGAGCAGGGATACACGCCGGCTACGGTGATTACCGGCCTGAGCGAGCCAGTGGCGACCCTCCAGAACGTGTGGCTTCCAGACGACGAGCATATCGCTGGAGATGCGATCACGATGCGCGCCGCGTTGCGTCTGTCGAGCAACCGCGCGGCGGTTCGCATGCTCCAGACGATCGGCGTGCCGACGGCGGTGGACTATGCGCAACGCCTCGGCCTCGAGAACCTGCCTGCCGTTCCGTCGCTGGCGCTCGGCTCCGGTGAAGTCACCTTGCTGTCGCTTACCTCTGCGTTCGGCGCCTTTGCCAATCAAGGTGAGCTCGCCAGCCCGAGCCTGATTCGACGGGTGACGACCAGCGACGGACAGCTCCTGTTTGAAGCGATGCCTTCGACGACGCCTGCCGTCACCCCAACGACCGCATTTCTCATCACGTCGATGCTTCAGGACGTCGTCAACGCAGGGACCGCGGCGCAGGCGCGGCAGATTGGATTCCGGCTGCCCGCCGCGGGCAAGACGGGGACGACCAACGAATATCGCGACGCGTGGTTTGTCGGCTATACACCACGCCTCGTGACCGGCGTTTGGGTCGGGTACGACCAGCCGCGCACGATCATGCGCGGCGGTTACGCGGGCGAGCTCGCCGTGCCGTTGTGGGCGCGATTCATGATGACTGCCACGCACGATGACAAGCCCGAGTCGTTCCGGCCGCCAACCGGAATCGTCGGCGTTGAAATCGATGGGGCCAGCGGTCGTCTCGCGACCGACGATTGCCGCCGTGCGCGCGATGCCATTGTCTATACCGAGTACTTCGCTCGCGGAACCGAACCGATCGACATCTGCCCGATTCACCGCGCGCACTTGCTCAGGGCGCTGGGCATTCCGTTCGGCCGCTCGAGCGGTCCGGTCGTCGTCGCTCAGGACGCATCGCCGCCGACGGTCACTGAAGTGCGGCCGCCGGCTCCGGCCGTCGCCAAGCAGGAACCGCCGCCACCAGAGAAGAAGAAGCGCGGCTTCTGGTCTCGTGTCTTAGGCATCGGCAAAGATTCCGACCGCACGGACCCCAAGACGAAGAAATAGAAGCGTCATACAATCTGCGCGTGCGCCACTCGACCCTCGTGCGCGTCACGCACTGGTTGACCGCGGGGAGCTTCATTGCGCTCACGGTAAGCGGCGTCGCCATCCTTCTGGCGCACCCACGTTTGTACTGGGGTGAAACGGGAGCGGTGGGAACGCCATCCCTGATCGATTTACCGCTGCCTTTCTTGTTGACCGGCCAATCGGGCTGGGGTCGCTACCTGCATTTCCTGTCCGCCTGGATCGCCGTTCTCACCGGGATCGCATACGTACTCGGCGGCATGCGGACGCGTCACTTCAAACAGGATCTGCTCAGACCGGCGCGACCCGCGAAGTACAACATCGTGCAGAGAGTCACCTACATCGCCGTGGTGTTCGTGCTCTTCCCGATGATGATCTGGACCGGACTGGCGATGTCGCCCGCTGTCACGTCCGTGTTGCCGATTCTGGTCACCTCGGTGGGTGGTCAGCAGTCCGCCCGCACCATTCACTTCATCGTCGCCGGCCTGCTCGTGCTATTTGTCGTCGGTCACGTTGCGATGGTGGCGCTTGCCGGCTTCCGCCGTCAGGTCGCCGCCATGATCGTCGGTGGTGAAGCTTCCGTGCCGCAGGTTCAGACATGAGCAGGCTGATTACGCGCCGTAAGGTGATTACGACGGCGCTGACGGCGCTCGGCGGCGCGTCCGGTCTGGCGGTGGCGGCTCGTCTTGCCGACTGGTACGGCCTGATCCCTCCCGATTACGCCGGTCTCTATGGCGCCGGCGAAACGCTCACCTATGCGTCGCACCGTCTGTTTACGGCGCGCGGTTCGCTCGCGCGTGAGTTCACGCCGGACCAAATATCGAAAGTTGCTCCGGTCAACGGACCGCCGCCGCGTGCGTTCGATTATCAGCAGCTGGTGCGTCGCGGATTCACGAACTGGCGACTCGACATCGACGGCCTGGTTGCACGGCCGTCGTCGTTCTCGCTCGCAGACCTGCATGGCTTCCCCGTGAGCCGGCAGATCACGCATCAGGCGTGTGAAGAAGGATGGTCGTTCATCGCCGAATGGATCGGCGTGCCGCTCTCGTACGTGCTGAACCTTGTCGGCGCCAGCCCGCAAGCGAGATACGTCGTCTTCTATGCGTACGACGATGACTGGGAGAGCATCGACATGGCTGACGCCAGTCATCCGCAGACACTGCTGGCGTACGGGATGAACGGGAGCGAGCTGCCGCCGCCTCACGGAGCGCCACTTCGCCTGCGCCTGCCGCGGCAGCTTGGCTACAAGAGCATCAAGTACCTTGCGCAGATTAGCGTCGTCGACAGCCTGAAGGATATCGGCGACGGTACTGGATCATCTGCGCCTGGCTACGGTTATTCGTGGTACGCCGGTATTTAGAGTCCTAGCGACTCGAGACCCCGCCACCACTTACCACTCAGCGCCTTTCTGAGCCACTCTGCGCAACCCACTACATCCTCTCGGGAAAGAGGTCGATAGGTCTCTTGTCGGCACGCATTCACGTCACACGCATCTGCTCCCCCGCCAAACAAGTGAGCAGACATGACGGAAAAACAGAAATCGTTCCGCCGCATTTGGAAGAAGTTCATCGGATGGACTTCACTGCTGCTGGTTGCCGTTCTCGGCGTCATGATTCTGATGACAAATCTGCGGCTGGAGGCCTTTCAACAGCAATCGGCCGCGACCGAGACGAAGCTTGCCGCGACGATCGTCGATCGAGAGGCTCAGATCGCGATTCTGCAAAACGCGCTGAATCGGACGACGTCGGATCTGTCCAGCAGAGAATCGCTGATCGCACGGCTCAATCTGCTGATCGGACAGTTGAAAGAGGCCTCTGGCATCGCCGAAAAAGCCGGGCTCGTCCTGCTCACGCTGGCCGATCAGAACAGTGTCGCGTTCAAAGTGTCGCAGTCCACGCTCAGTCCCGACCAACGGGAGAAACTGGCGGAGAACCTCGTTCTGATCAAGTACGCGAGAACGTTTCCCGCATTCGAAATCCAGATTACCGGTCACACCGACGACACCTGGGACGGCAAGGCCGATCACAGCGATTCGTCCAGGAAGAAGAATCTTGACCTCTCGTTGAAGAGAGCTGAGGCCGTCAAGCAGTTTCTTGTCGACCACCAGATTCCCGCGGATAAAATTGCGGCGGAGGGTCGTGGCATGCTGTGGCCGGCGGGTGTGACGGCCGAGGCAGACGAGGCGACGATGGCCGCACGGAACAAGAACGACAGCGCTCGACAAGCGAACCGCCGCGTCGAGGTGCTGATCAAGGGCGTAGACCTCAGCGTGCCGACGCCGCGGGACTCGAAACCGTGAGTGACGCGCCCCACTTCGCTTCACACTGATGGCATCGCGGGTGCGCGGCGCCTTAACTCGACGTCGCGAAGAAGAACGCGAGCGCCAGCAGCACGTAGACTGCGACCAGCATCACGCCTTCGAACCAGGTCGTCTCGCCGTCGAGCGCAATCGCATTCACCACAAAGGCGGAGCCCGCGATCGCAAACAGCTCGAGCGGATGGCCGAATACGAGATCCATCGGATGACCCACTAGGTACGAACCGAGCACAAGCGCCGGAGCTGTCATCAAGGCGATCTGAATGCTCGATCCGACGCTGATCGTCATCACCAGCCCCATTTGGTCTTTACGCGCGAAGTAAAGTGCTGACGCGTATTCTGCCGCGTTACCAACCAGCGGCAGCACGATCACGCCGAGAAAAAACAGCGACAGACCCAGGCTCGCCCCGGTGGGTTCAAGCGCGCTCGACACCAGTTCGGCCTCGACGGCGACCACAATCGTCGCCGCTGCGAGGATCGCGAGCGCCTTACGCAGCGACCAGGTGGGCTGACCTTCCTGGTGGGTGCTTTCGAAGACGTCGCGGTGCGTCACCAGCGTGTAGAACAGGTTGCTGACATACACCACGATGAGCACGATCGAGACGCCAAGACTGAGACGTTCGTCGAGCACATGCGCCCGCGTCGTTGTCGCGAGGCTGCGCTCCGCGTAATCGAACATCGCGGGGAGCAGCAGCGCGATGACCGAAAGTATCAGCAGGCTGGCGAGCAGCCCCGCGCGATCGCGGTTGAATGTCTGCTTCTCACGGCCCCACGAGCCCGCCACAATCGAGATGCCGAGGCCGAGCAGGCTGTTCCCGATGATGGATCCGGTGATGGTCGCCTTGACGACGCCGGTGTTGCCCGACCGCAGCACGAACAGCGCGAGGATGAATTCAGCGGCATTGCCGAACGTGACGTTCAGCAGGCCGCCGATGGCCGGACCGGCTCGCTCCGCGACCTGCTCGGTCGCCCTGCGAATCCATCCGCTCAGCGGAATGATTGCGGCGGCCGCCGCCCCAAACACCCAGAGCGGCGCCACGTGCAGCAGCGCGAGCGCGAGTGACAGCGGCACGAGGACAAGCAGCGCGACCAGTGACAGCGGCAAATGTCTAGTCGTGTTGCTCGCGATGCTCGCGACGAGAGGATGCGACGAGTCTGGTGACGTCTTTCACGTATTTCCGGGTTTCCGGAAATGGCGGTACGCCTCCGTATTGGGTCACGTTGCCTGCGCCGGCATTGTAACTGGCAAGCGCCAGACGCACGTTGCCACGATAGAGATCCAGCAGCCGGCGCAGGTACTTCACACCGCCCATGACGTTCTGGCGCGGATCGAACGGATCTTCAACGCCCATCTCTGCTGCGACCTCAGGCATCAATTGCATCAAGCCAAGCGCGCCCGCCCGTGAAACCGCCAGCGCATCGAAGGCCGATTCGGTCTGCATAACGGAACGGATCAGCGCCGCATCAACCCCGTACTGGATCGAGGCTTCTCGTATGAACTCGTCGTACGCCTGTTCCGGAGGCACAGGAACGACGCTCTCGACCGTAGTGCTGACCACCGGGACCGGCACTGGCGATGACTTGCCGTCGAGAGACTGTGGTTTGACATGGTGAGGAAGGACAACCGCTGCTGTTGCCAGCACAACGTTTCTTAACGCAGCACGCCTTCGATCCCCTCGTCGTCGATCCGGCCCGCGACGAGCCTCTCTGCGACGTTCGCCTTTCCGGCGTTCGCCCTCGGCGCGCGAGCCGAGGTAATCCGGTGGAACATCCGTCGAGCTGAACACCATCGCCCTGTACTGCACGAGCAATAGCAAGGCCGCCTCCGCGACCACATCTCGTCGTCGGGCTTACGTAAGGACGGGACGCTCGAGCGCAGCGCGATCCCAGGATGCGAGATCCGCCGCGCGCGAGTACGTGCTGTCGATGAAGGCGAGCAGCGCCGCTTCTGGATCTTGTGCCGACTGGACGACGCCGTACGGCAGGATGAACTCGCCAAGTTCGGAGTGGTAGAACGCACCGCGTGGTTCGATGTCACTGGTTTTGAAGCCCGAAGGCTCAGGCACCGCGTACGCGTAAAAGGTTGGTTCGTCGACAGGGCCCGGCCCAAACGCCGTGCCTGGTCCGCTGCCCGGCCAAAAACCATGGCTGATGACCTCGTGCGAATAGGCCTCACGCATGAACTCAGGGCCTTCACGGGACGGCGCTGGACGTCCGGAGAAGCGCGTGACGGCGAGATCGAAACTTCCCCAGAAGAAATGTACCGGACTCGCCTTGCCGAGGAAGCAGCAGCGCGCGCGGCTGAACGTCCGCTCGCAGTTCACCAGGATGTGCCAGAACGCGCTGACGGAATCGCGGTCGTACGACTTGTGCACGGTATCGTCGGTGAACCGAATCGGATTGGGAATCTCCACAGGCACCGGCCAGATGCGCACCGGCAGTTTCATTTCCTCGAGCGTGGTCATCACCTCGCGATAGAACGCCGCCACCGTGCGGGGGGCCAGTGGCAGCGAGCGACGCTCGCCGTCGGCAACGACGATGTGAAGTTGATGATCGAGGAAATCGAACTCGATAGTGAACGTTCTGTGGCCGTGCGGCAGTGGCCGCGTCATCAGACCGCGCGAGGTGAGTTGCAGCGCGACCGCCCAGCTGTGGTTGAGCCGCGGCGCCTGCGCAAGCGCGATCTTGCCGACGATTTGACTCCACATATGCACAGTCGCGTATGTGTCGGCCCATGCCGCCGGCAGCTCGGGCCAAGGGGTCATGGGCCCATGATACGCTCCTTCGCTGTGCCCGATGCGTGCGCACACATCTCAGCGATCGAAGAAGTCAAGCGGCCGCACCGCCGTCAGTGCGAAGAGTGCGTGAAGATCGGCGCGTCCTGGGTGCATCTCCGCACCTGTCAGACGTGCGGCGTCACGCTCTGCTGCGATTCGTCCCCGAATCGCCACGCGAGTAAGCACGCCAGCGCGACCATGCACCCCGTCGTCGCATCGGCGGAGCCAGGCGAACGCTGGTTGTACTGCTTTCCTGATGATGCATTCGCCGAGTATTGAGGCGAAATGAGTGAAGCCGTCGTCTCACTCGTCGGCGTCTACTTCAGCCACGGTACGCACCTCGTTCTCGATGATCTGCACCTCGCGGTCGAGGCCGGTGAATCGGTTGCGCTCGTCGGTCGCAGTGGCGCCGGCAAATCGACGGTACTCAGGTTAATCGACCGCCTCGTGCTGCCGGACGCCGGCAGCGTCATGGTCGAAGGACGCGACACACGGCAGTGGGATCCGATCAGCCTGCGCCGGCGAATCGGCTACGTCCTGCAGGAGATTGGTCTATTCCCGCACCTCACGGTTGAAGAAAACGTTGCGCTGGTGCCACGGCTCGAAGGGTGGCCGCTTGAACGTCGACGCAAACGCGCGCACGAGCTGCTCCAACTCGTCGGGCTGCCGCCCGACGAATTCGCAGCCCGATGGCCGCGCGAACTGTCAGGCGGTCAGCGGCAGCGCGTCGGCGTCGCTCGTGCGCTCGCCATCGATCCGCCGATCCTTCTGATGGACGAACCGTTTGGCGCACTCGACAGCATCACACGGCAGGAGCTGCGGACCGAGTTTCAGCGCATTCGCCGGCATTTGCGGCAGACGGTGATCCTCGTCACGCACGACATGGACGAAGCGTTCGCGTTGGGCGACCGGGTCGGCGTCCTCGAGGCCGGGCGGGTGACGTTCACGCGCCCGGCCCTGACGCACTGATTGATGCGCCTGTTGTCATTCTGGATCTCGCACCGTGAGGAGCTCGCGGCAATGGTCGAGCGCCACCTGTTCCTCGTCCTCTGGTCGACCATCATCGCGACAGCTATCGGGTTGCCGGCGGGCATCATCGCGGCCCACCGACCGCGCATCGGACGTCCGCTGCTCGCAGCCGCAAGCATCGCGCAGACCATCCCCAGCCTGGCGCTGCTTGGCTTCCTGCTGCCGCTGCCGTTTATTGGAGGCATCGGGCCGCGCATTGCGATCGTTGCGCTGATCCTCTATGCGCTGCTGCCGATCGTCCGCTCGACGGCGGCGGGGCTCCGCACCATCGACCCCTCCGTGATCGACGCCGGCGTAGCAATGGGGATGACCCCACGCCAGTTGCTCTGGCTCGTCGAGCTGCCACTGGCACTTCCGTCCATCGTCTCCGGCATCCGNATCGCGACGATCGTCGGCATCGGCACAGCGACGATTGCGGCGGCGATCGGCGCCGGTGGTCTCGGTGAGTACATCTTCCGCGGCCTGTCGATGGTGGATTCGACCGTCATTCTCGCCGGCGCGATTCCAGCCGCCGCGCTGGCACTGCTCGCCGACGGCGTCCTTACCTGGGTCGAACGGCGTCTTGCACCAGGACGGCGGCGGCGGTCAGCCG
>Ga0065704_10071279_pt1 | contig 12033 bp, 9 predicted proteins | sample SwiRhicommuniRL2_FD_59091 | JGI IMG/M metagenome (GOLD analysis project Ga0065704, IMG submission 59091) | Switchgrass rhizosphere bacterial communities from Rose Lake, Michigan, USA - RL2 v2 (version 2) | ecosystem: Host-associated > Plants > Roots > Rhizosphere > Soil | place: East Lansing, MI
AAAATTAATATGGAAAATCCAGTATTTTTTAACATGAAAGAGCCTTGCATAAAGTTTTTCTTAGTCATCTTAAAAATCTGTAGTTGGAAGCAATTTTTTGTTACGGTAAAATATCGTATTTTATGTTCCTTAAATTGTTCCTGGAAATCTGATATAAGTTTTGTAATTGATTCACGAAATGTGTATTTTCGCAAAAGTTTATGAGAAAATTAGTCTTCATATCATTAGTCAGTCTGTTGAGCTGCAATAGAAATGCACAGCCGGCACATCCTCCCGTAGGCGGTGTTTTGAGCCAAAAAGATCTGGACGTTTCTAAAGAAAGGATGAAAAATCTGAATACCATAGAAAGAGGGCATATCCAGCAGTGGGCCAATAGCCAGCCGGTAAAATATTATCCTACACAGCTTAATTACTGGGTTACAGTGGAAGGGTATGATCAGAGAGAAAGGAGAGCAGATAATACCATGATCTCTTATTCTTATGATCTGTATGATTTTGATGAGACCAAGATTTATGATCAGTCTTTTGAAAGAAGAGACGCTAAATTTGGACATTTTGATGAGCTGAAAGCTGTAGAAAATGCATTACGCTTTATACGTAATGGAGAAGAGGTAACCCTTTTGGTGCCATCTTCCCTGGCATATGGAACATTTGGAGACGAAAAAAAAATAGATAACGACATCCCATTAATCATAAAATTAAAAGCTTTATAATACATGAAATTGTTTAACAAAAATATAATTCTGGCAGCGGCAAGTATTTCGCTGATGAGTTGTACTCCAATTTATAAAAAAATGAACGTAGACAAAGAAACTTACGAAGGTCTTAATGACGGACTTTATGCAAATTTTCAAACCACAAAAGGGAATCTGATTGTAAAGTTTGAAGACAAGAAAGCACCAGTAACTGTGGCCAACTTTATCGGTCTTGCAGAAGGGAAAATCGACAACAAGGCTAAAGCTAAAGGAGTTCCTTATTATGATGGAACAATTTTCCACAGAGTGATCAAAGATTTCATGATTCAGGGAGGTGATCCTCAGGGAACAGGAATGGGAGATCCTGGATATAAATTCGAGGATGAGAGAAACGACCTTAAACATACTGGAAAAGGTATTCTTTCTATGGCAAACTCTGGACCTAATACCAATGGTTCTCAGTTTTTCATTACTGAAGTGGCTACACCTTGGTTAGACGGAAAGCACACTATTTTCGGTAAAGTAGTGAAAGGAAATGACGTAATTGATGCTATTGCTAACGTTGAAAAAGGAGCTCAGGATAAGCCTAAAACAGATATCGTTTTAGAAAAAGTTTCTGTTTTCGGTAAAGGTGATGAGTACAAAAACTACGATGCAGCTAAGACTTTCAGCGAAGGGAAAGCTAAAATCGCAGAAAACAATAAAGCTTTCATTGCTAAAGAGGAAGCTGAAAGAAAGAAAAAAGAAGAAGAATTCAAAGCTAATCAGGAGAAAATGACTGAAGCCCTGAAAGCAGGTATGCAGAAAACTGAATCTGGTCTTTATTACAAAATCACAAAAACGACAGACGGTAAAGCTCCGAAATCAGGTGATAATGTATCTGTACACTATGCTGGAAAGTTAGTAGACGGGACAGAATTTGATTCTTCATTTAAAAGAAATGAGCCTATCGATATTCCAATCGGAATGGGAAGAGTAATCAAAGGATGGGATGAAGGGATCCTGTTATTGAAAGAAGGTGAAACTGCTACTTTATTGATCCCGCCAGCAATGGCTTATGGAGAAAGAGGAGCAGGAGGAGTTATTCCGCCAAACGCTTGGTTAATCTTCGATGTTGAGCTTGTAAAAGTGAAATAATTGAAATCTTTTTAAGATATAAAAGCCGTTCCGGAAGGGGCGGCTTTTTTTGTTTTTGATGGAAGAATAAGAAATTTTGCTCAGACTTTAAAAAATATTATTTTAGTAAAAAATACCTTGTGAAAAAAAATTTACTTAGTCTCTTGTTATTATCTAATCTTAACTTGTTTGCCCAGGGGAAGAAATTCTTTGAAGGGGGAGAGGTTCAGCTAAAAGAAGCCGTTGAAAAACTCAACTTACAATATTCTACCGATTTACCTTTTGTAAAAGTGAATATTAATGGAAAAATGTATAATTTTCTGTTCGATACCGGAGCTCCAACTATTATTTCTACAGCCATCTATACTGATCTGGGGCTTGAAAAAAAACATAAAAGTACTGTAAAGGACTCTCAGAAAAACAAACAGGAACAGATTTTCACCGTATTGCCTGAGATGGTTGTCGACCAGGCTACCTTTAAAAATATAAGGGTTATGGTGATGGATCTTAAAGCGGCAGAATTCGGATGTCTAAAAGTGGATGGTATTCTCGGAGCCAATCAGATGGCAAAACTTTTTTGGCGGATAAATTATACTGAAAAATCTCTGGAAGTGACCCAAAGTCTTTCCAGGTTTGATCTTAAAGGGTATGATATTGTTATCCCTTTTGATACGAAAGATCAGAAAACTCCCATCGTAGAAACAAAAATTTTAGATAAAAAAAATAATTTTACTTTCGATACCGGTTTTTCAGGGAATATAAAGATTACAGAGAATGACTTTAATGCTAAGAAAGTATCAGAGCGAATAGAAGTATATGGGAATAATGCGGTAGGAGCTTATGGTGCCGGAAAGCCCACACTCGGTTATATTTTTAAATCCTCAGATTGGGTATTGGGAAATAAAAATTTTACCAATGAGATAATGACTACAGGAAGTTCAAATTTGATTGGAAATGATTTCCTGAAAAATTTTGTTTTTATTTTAGACTGGTCTGATCATAAAATCTATATGAAACAGATTGGAAATAATTCTCATAAACTGGAATCTTTCGGTTTTGGATATCGTTTTATAGATACAAAACCTACGGTTGTTTATATATTTCAGGAAGAGCATTTCCCTTTACAGATTGGCGATTCAATTATCAGTATTAATGATATTAAGCTTGATAATCTCGATAAAGATGGTGCATGTCATTATTTTCTCAATAGGGTAGAAAGTCAGTATGATACGATTAATGTGAAAATTAAGAGGAATGGGAATATACTGGATATAACCCTGAAAAAGAAAGCATATCTGAAATAATGAACAGCTGTTGTAGAAAAGAATTGTTGATATTCTAAAAAAGGATCAGAAAAATTGATGTATGCCGATATGGTTTACCGTAGAAATCCGGATTTCTGTACAACCAATTTATGCTTATCTTTATCCGTCACCAATGAAACAAAATATAAGAATATGATTAATCTAGATTATGCTTTGATTCGAAAAGAAATTGAAGCACAAGTATGTAAAGAACATGGTTTGCATCCTGAATTTGTGAAAACAGATGATGGTTTTGGAATAAAGGCCTGTTGTGAACCTTTCAGGATAGAACTGGTTGCAAAATCTGAAAAAATGATTGAGGAAGAAACGATAAAGATTCTTACCGAGATGATGAAAGGTATTGAATAAATGATCAGTGAGTATAACACAAAAAACCGTCCCAAAGGACGGTTTTTTCAGTAAAAAAAAGAATTAAAAGTTATATGTTTCTGCTGGACCTTTTTTTCATACTTGTCCCCGCAAGGGAACTGATGAATACAAGACCAAAGCCGATGTAAGCGGCAAATGCGGTCAGATATATTATTAAGCTGTTAAAGCTTGGTTTTAAGGTGTATACCAATACAGAAAAGACGGCAAAACTCAATACCAAAAGCAGGCTCCAGATATGCATTTTTGCAGCATCTTCATTTCTCTTAAAAATCATTTCAAAAAAATCTCTCATCATTACTAACATTTTAAGGGTTATACATTAATTTATATGGATAAGCAGCTGTCTTACATGGTAAAAAGAATATATTCTCTTACTGGGCTAAGGTTCACGAAGACGTGCCATTTATTTATACGACTGAGCCCGGAGCATAAAGCTTAGGGTTGATCAGTAAATTTTTTGAATCATTAATGACTCATGGGTTCTGATACCAGTTTGATACAGATTATAAGTTTTATTGCGAAAAACAAACCGAAGGTTGATTAATCACAATTTCCATATCATTTAGGGTATCGTAGAAAAAAAAGATTCACATTTTGAATCAGTGGAAAACTGAAAATCTATAGAAGATCTTTTTTTTCATCTAGTGTTTTTATGTTTTTTCGTTTTAAGACATGCCAATTTCATGCCAAAGTGAGTATTTTACCATTAACATTTTATTTTTTATGGCTGTATGTAGTTGTTTTACAGTGTTTTTTCAGACTTATTTCCTTAAACAAGGAGAAATGTTTTAAATTTTGGATTCTGATGATAAAAATTTCGGGCTAAAGCTCATTTCTATTAAGGAATAAATAGGACATTTGATTATACAAGCACAACCGTAAAAATAGGTGTGGTCATCTGTTTTTATATTCTATTTTTTTTGACTGTTTATTCCTGAAAGAAATGTACTAATCCGCTCATTAATTTCATTTGGAAACTCTCCATTGATTGCATGTGAAGCTGCCGGCCAAATTTCAGCTTCAATAGGGTTCGAAAGACTTTTTGCATAGGCTAAGGCTTTAGCTGAATCGTGTACAATACTTTTACCTGCAAAAATGACCAGTATTGGTGCTTGAATAGAGTTTAACTGTTCAGTAGTAAACTGTTTAGGAGGTGGTGTTTTGATCAGAAAATCTTTTAATCCAATCGAAATAAGGCGAGCGGTAGAATCTTGCGGATCGACCTGAGCTCCTCCAGAAATCCAGCTCATTGATTTTTTGCGCCAGGATTCAGGAACAAAAGGGAGAATAGTAATCAGTGAAAACAGAATGATTTTCAGAGAAAATGGAGCAAAAACCAGTGCGGGATCCAACAAGATAATGGATGCAATATATTTTTGATAATGGACGGCATAATTTACTGCGGACCAGCCGCCAAAGGAAACACCCACCAGATGGACCTTTGTTAGTCGTAGTTCCCTCAAGACGTCTTCTACCCAGGCAGCCTGTTGTTCATTATCTTTAATAGGTTTTGTCTGGGTACTCATACCGGGTTCACCCAGAAGATCCATAGAATAAACATCATAAGTCTTGAGCAGTCCTGCCATATTGGGCTCCCACATGGGTGTTGAAGCCGCTCTTCCAGGAAAAAGCAGAATAGGTATTCCTCCCCGGTTTCCAAACCGATAGACCCTTACTGTTCCATAAGTAGTATCGATATCGAAGATCTCCTGTGGTACAGGAAGTTTCTTCATGGCTTCATCATAAAATGTAAGAAATTTCTGATGTATTTTTTCTGATTTGAATCTACTTATTTCCATACCATATTCTATTATTCTAATGTAAGATGGTGTAATATAGCTATTTAATATGGTCAAAATAGCAATTCCGAAACAAAATCTGATTTAAAATATCCGGATCCATTGAAGACTAAAATGAAATTTGATCAGTTATAGTCTCCGGCAGATGTATTGTACAACCTCCGAATCTTTGCAAGCATCGAATGCGAATTATGTTTTGGCTACAGCCATTGGATGAATTTTTATAAGATAAAGGGGCTAAAGCCCTTTTCGATTGATGATAAATTAAAGAGTTCATAAAAACCCGAATTTTTCAAGGTTTCTATGAACTCTTTTGATGTTAATTTTTTAAGATATAAACGGGGATTACCAGTTTTTATCAATCATGTAGATCATCTGTGTCATTGCTGCAGCGCCTAGCAGAAGCTCTCTGCGGTTTACCTTTTCAAAGGTATCTTCTTCGGTGTGATGGATATCGAAATATCTTTGTGAATCGGGCATCAGCTCAGCAGCTGGGATTCCCATATCGTGAAGGGGGTATAAATCTGTCCCTGAGAATCTTTCGTTAAAGTTATAGACTCCATATGGAAGGAAGAGTTTTGACCAGCCCTTGATTTGATTTCTTTTGGTATCATCCATATCCAGGGCAATACCTCTCGGAGCAAAACCACCGGCATCAGATTCAATAGCGAAAAGATGTTTTTCATTGTTTTCTTTTACCGCTTTACCATACTGAACACCTCCTTTTACGCCGTTTTCTTCATTGGCGAAACATACGACTCTGATGGTATGGTTGTTTTGTATTCCCAGTTTTTTGAAGGTTCTCAAGACTTCTATACTCTGAACAATTCCGGCTCCGTCATCATGAGCTCCTTCACCTACATCCCAAGAATCCAGGTGTCCGCCAACAACAATAACGCTTTGGTCTTTTTTACCCGTAATTTCACCAATAACAGAGTGGGAGAGTTTCTCACCTTTCATCCCACAGTTGGAATTAAGTTTGGCGGTGATCTTCTGATTTTTCAGCAGATTTTCCAGCTCATCTGCGGTTGTATTTCCAACAGCTACAGCAGGTACTTTGGATACATTATCTTCATAACGCATTGCTCCGGTATGGGGAACATCATCGAAAGCTGAAGAAAGAGAACGTATAATAGCGAATTTCCCCCCTTTTTTAGCAGTTAATGCCGCAGCAGTTACCCGATATTTGGCAGCATCACTATATCCTTTGAATGTTTCTATAAATGACTGACTGAAAGGGTAGTTGAAGAAAACAATCTTATCCTTTACTTTCTCAGCAGACAATGCATTATATTCTTCAATGGATTTTACCATGATGATCTCTCCTGAAATATCTTTTCCTCCTGTCCCTTCAGAATTTCCTAAAGAAAGCATTTTAAGATTTTTCCAGCTGCCGTTTGCCGTTTTGATGTGTAAGGATTCCTTGCCTCTTTCCCAGACCGGAATCATCACTTCCTGAAGCCAGACTTTATCGGCTCCGGCATCTTTAAGTTTCTGCGCTGCCCATTTTACGGACTTTTCATAAGCTTCGGAACCGCTTAAACGATGACCAATATTTTTGGTGAGTTCCCTTAATTCGTTATAGCCTTTTCCATTGTTTAAGATTTCAGTAGAAATCCTGTTAAACTGTACGGAATCTTCTTTGGTTTGGCCCAAAACAGCTACTCCCAAAAGTAATAATGTTGTACCTAATATCTTTTTCATGATTACCAATTTTTATCAATCATATAAATAAGTTGTGTCATCACACTGGAGCCGAGAAGAAGTTCTCTGCGGTTTACTTTTTCAAAAGTATCTTCTGAAGTGTGATGGATATCGAAATAACGTTGTGGATCAGGAACTAATTCTGCAGTGGGAACACCCATTTCATGGAGTGGAGCAATATCTGACCCTGAATATTTTCCCTCGAAATTGTAAACTCCATAAGGCAAGAAGAGGTTTACCCAGCTTTTGATCTGGTCTCTTTTCGTGTTGTCCATTTCTAACGAAATACCTCGTGGAGCATAACCTCCTGCATCAGATTCAATGGCGAAAAGATGTTTTTCGTTGTGATCTTTAGCTGTTTTTCCATATTGCTTGCCCCCTTTTGTCCCATTTTCTTCATTGGCGAAACAAACGGCTCTGATGGTATGGTTATTTTGTATTCCCAGTTTTTTGAAGGTTCTCAAGACTTCTATACTCTGAACGATTCCTGCTCCGTCATCATGAGCTCCTTCTCCTACATCCCACGAATCCAGATGGCCGCCAACAACAATAACGTTTTGATCTTTTTTGCCTGTAATTTCACCAATAACAGAGTGGGAAAGTTTCTCACCTCTCATCCCACAGTTGGAATTAAGTTTTGCCGTTACCTTTTGATTTTTTAATAAAGCTTCCAGTTCGTCTGCGCTGGTGTTTCCAATCGTCACTGCGGGAACTTTAGACACATTATCATCATAACGCATATTTCCGGTGTGTGGAACATCATCAAAAGCGGAAGAAAGAGAGCGTATAACAGCAAATTTCCCTCCTTTTTTAGCCGTTAAAGAAGCTGCTGTCCTTCTGTAAGCTCCAGCTTCCCTATAAGCAATAAAGGTTTGTACATGTCCCTGATTGAAGGGGTAATTAAAGAAAACAATTTTATCTTTAACTTTTTCAGCCGGTAACCTGTCATATTCTTCCAATGATTTTACCATGATGATTTCTCCTGAAACATCTTTTCCTGATGTCCCTTCAGAGTTGCCCAAAGAAAGCATTTTAAGGCTTTTCCAGCTTCCATTTGAAGTTTTGATGTGTAAGGATTCCTTACCTCTTTCCCAGACAGGAATCATCACTTCCTGAAGCCAGACTTTATCAGCTCCGGCATCTTTAAGTTTCTGTGCCGCCCATTTTACAGATTCTTCGTAAGCTTGAGAACCGCTCAATCGGTTACCAATATCTTTGGTGAGCTCTTTTAATTCATTGTAGCCTTTTCCATTATTCAGGATTTCTGTGGAAATCCTGTTAAACTGTATAGAATCCTCTTTGGTTTGGCCGGATACAAAAGCCACCCCGAGAATCAGTACTGATAGATTTATAATTTTTTTCATGTTACCAGTTTTTATCAATCATGAAAATAAGTTGAGTCATAGCAACAGCTCCCAGAAGAAGTTCTCTTTTATTTACTTTGTCGAAAGTGTCTTCTACAGAATGATGGTAATCAAAATAGCGCTGTGTGTCCACTACGAGCTCTGCCAGAGGAATATCCAGTTTTTTTAAAGGAGCAATATCCTGTATTGCATACGTTTGATCAAAATCATAAATTCCGTAGGGAAGGAAATAATTTTTCCATTCAAAGATCTGTCTTCTTCTCTGAGGAGGCATATCTAATGAGAATCCTCTTGGAGAATAGCCTCCGGAATCTGTTCCTAAAGCGAAAATATGTTTCTCATCTTTCTTTTTTACATACGAAGCATACATATCCCGGCCCTGGCCGCCGTTTTCACTATTGGCGTACAATACGACTCTTATCGTATGATTATTGGTGAAACCAAGCGCTTTAAGGGTTCTTAAAACCTCAATGCACTGTACAACTCCGGATCCGTCATCATGGGCTCCTTCTGCAAAGTCCCATGAATCAAGCTGCGCTCCCAAAACAATCACTTTCCCATCTTTATTTCCAGGAATTTCACCAATGATATTCTGGTTAACAGTTTCTCCTTTTGTTTCGGCAGATAGGTTCAGCTTGGCGGTTACTTTTTGTTTTTTCAGTAATTTTTCAAGTTCATCAGCTGATTTTACACCAATGGTTATTGCAGGGATTCTCACCCTGTCATCCGGTTCATAATAAATCATTTTAGCATGAGGGGTATCATCTGAAGCTGTAGTGAGCGAGCGTATAATTAAACCTTTAGCTCCTCTTTTGCCAATAACAGAGGCTGAGAGCAATTTAGATTTGGCAGTGATAAGATAAGCGTCAACGGTATTAACTACTTTCTCGTCTAAAGGAGAATTGACAAAAATGATCTTATCTTTTAATTGAGCAGAAGTTAAAGCGTTCAGTTCTGTCATGTCATTCACCAGTAAAAGTTCTGCCATAAGATCTTTTCCGCCTGTTCCTTCAGAATTTCCAAAGGAGAGCATTCTGATATTTTTCCATTCTCCGTTTCCTGATTTTATTTGCAGAGACTCTTTACCTCTGATCCAGACAGGAACTTTTACATCCTGTTTCCATATATTTTGTATACCGGCGTCTTTCAGCTTTTTTTCAGCCCATTCGGATGCTTTTGCATATCCCGGAGTGGCACTGAAGCGCGGTCCGATGCCTTTTGTAAGTTCTCCAAGATTAGAATAAGCTTCACCGTTGGTTAAGATTTCGTCTGATATCTTTTTAAATTCATCATGATAATTGAATTTGGCTACTGTGCCTTTTTTTGCCGGATGTTTTTGCGGCTTTTTCTGAGAAAATAAAAATCCACTCAAAAAGAGTGGAAGTATGATGAATATTTTTTTCATTTTTTATTTACCTTTCTTTTCCGATGTTAAAAGTAGGGAAAAAATAGGAATTTATTAAGGTTTCATGTCGTACATTAATAAAGCTGTAACCAATTTGGGTTCAATGAATGTACATTTCGGAGGCATACTTAATTTTAAGTCTGAAATTTTAATCATATCATTAAAACTTACAGGATAAATTCCGAAGCCTACTATGCCCTCACCACTGTCCACCTTTTCTTTTAGGATGTTGATTCCGTTCAGATTAGAAGTTCCTTTTACATAAGATATTTTATCTGAGCTATCAGGATCTTCAATTTTCAGGATATCTTTGAAAATATACTTATCCAAAAGATGGTGATCAAGGTTGTCCAGAGACATTTCTTTGGAACGCAGATCGTGTTTTACATGAAGTGAATAAAATTTCCCACCCAGATACATTGAAATATGGAATTTCTGAGAAGGGAAATAAGATGCTTCTCCTTTTTCATGAATAAGGAAATAAGTCTCAAGTTCCTTTAAAAACTGTTCATTGGAAAGACCGTTCATATCATGTAAAATCCTGTTGTAATCATGAATTTTAATAGATTGATTTGAAACGATGAAGCTGTATACAAAATTGTAAAGCTCGGTTCCGTTGTGTCTTTTATTTTTCTCTTTGTGACGTTTTGCATTGATGGCTGTAGAACCAATTCTATGGTGTCCGTCGGCAATATAAAATGAATCAATCTGATCGATTACTTCTTTGAACTGCTGAAGTTTCAAACGGTTATCTATTCTCCAGATTTTATGTCTTATCCCCAGATTATCTGTATGATTAAAAATAGGAACATTTTTTTCCTCATGATTCATCAACAGCTCAATTTTAGAGTTGGCAGGGTAGGTAAGCAATACAGGTTCGGCCTGCAGGCTTACTTTCTCAAGATAGTGTGCCAGTTTTTCTTTTTTCTGAGGAATGGTACTTTCATGTCTTTTGATTTTTCCATTCCAGAAATCTTCAATGCTGGCCAGTCCCAAAAGTCCTCTGAAAACCTGTTTATTGGGGTAGATTTGCTCATAAAGATAGTAGGCTGAACTGTCCTGGACCAATTTTTTTTCGTCCAGAAGTTCTTCAAATGTAGAACGGATCTTCCTTAGATTCCGGTCAATATCTTTGGATTTACTTACAACATAGGGTTTAATCATATTAATGTAAGTATTTTCAACTTGAGCCTTCTCTGCTATCTCTTCCTGGGTGAAATTATCCAGTGGGTGTGTAGGGAAAGTACTCTCCAAGTCTTTATGAGGTCTTATTCCACGGAAAGGTTTAAAAACAGGCATATTTATCTTATAGTTTCTTTTTGTAACTTAATAATTTGTTCCGCAAGTTCGACTCCGATTTTCTCTTGCGCATCCACTGTATTACCTCCTACATGAGGAGACAGGGATAATGAAGGGTTCATTAATAAAGACAGTTCCGGGCTAGGCTCATTTTCAAAAACATCCAGTGCCGCTCCTGCTACTTTGCCTGACTCAATGAAGTCTATTAATGTCACTTCATTGATAACTCCGCCTCTTGCTGTATTTACAATATAAACACCGTCTTTCATTTTTTCAAACTGAGAGGTATCTATAATATACTCATTTGTTTTTGGAGTATTGATACTGATAAAGTCTGCATCTTTAAGGAATGCATCCATATCATTGGTAGAAGTGATTTCAAAATGAACAGCCTGTCCATCAAAAAAATTCAGGGTAAGAACTTCCGTTCTCGGACTTTTTGTAAGAACCCGAACCTTCATGCCTAAGGCAATTCCTATTTTTACCACTTCCTGGCCAATACTTCCAAAGCCAATAACTCCTAATGTCTTTCCTGAAAGTTCATAAGCATTACTGAATGACTTTTTCATGGCATTAAAGTGAGTATCTCCTTCTAAAGGCATCAGCCTGTTTGATTCATGAAGAAATCTCGCCAATGAAAAAAAGTGTCCGAAAACCAGTTCCGCTACAGACTTTGAAGATGCTGTAGGCGTATTGATAATCTTAATTCCTTTGCTTTTAGCATAGTCCACATCAATATTATCCATTCCAATCCCACCTCTTCCTATAATCTGAAGACCGGGGCATGCATCAATCAGTTCTTGTTTTACTTTTGTTGCACTTCTTACCAAAAGAACATCTACATTATTATCATTGATAAATTTAATAACGTGATCTTGGGCGACTCTATTGTCCAGAATCTCAATTCCGGCTTCTTTTAAAGCCTGTTCTCCTGATTTTGAAATTCCATCGTTTGCT
>Ga0065704_10071280_pt1 | contig 12031 bp, 9 predicted proteins | sample SwiRhicommuniRL2_FD_59091 | JGI IMG/M metagenome (GOLD analysis project Ga0065704, IMG submission 59091) | Switchgrass rhizosphere bacterial communities from Rose Lake, Michigan, USA - RL2 v2 (version 2) | ecosystem: Host-associated > Plants > Roots > Rhizosphere > Soil | place: East Lansing, MI
GAATTTAAATTTAATGAGACAAAAAAAGATAGCCAATTAAAATCAGCTATTGAGTATCTACTGAAATCCTTAAATGTTGAAATTGAAGAAATTGATGAATACAATGTAAGTGCGACGATTGATATCATCAACGAAGATTTAAAAAGGAACCAGAAACATAAGTCACACAATTCAATTATGAATGATGCAATTATGTTTGCACGTTTAGGCGACGACAATAGTGATACAAATCCTATAGAACCCATCTTTTGTACTTGGGATATGAGTCTAATTGGTGCAAGAAAGATGTTTTTTGAAGATTTTCAAAATGCGACTAGATGGTTTATGTTTACTCCTTCAAGGCTTATGGATCATTACGCTATGATGAACTTTCAAATTAGACCAGGAACAGTTTCCAACGAAGTACTAAGTATTTTAAGTGAAGATCACAAGCAAATGACTCAGTCTTTACTTTTATCTATGTCAGTTATAATAAATCCATCTAATGAAATTGGGCTTAAGCATACCAACAAGATTAATAAATTAAGAGAGAATGAAATAGTAGAGATCGATGCTAAACCAGAGTTGAGCCATGACAATTCAAATGAGGCAACGCCTATTGATTTGATATTATCCACAATTGTTAAACATTACTTAAACAATCTCGAAAAATTAGAAGTACTAAAATCTTTATTTAAAAAAGAAGAATATCTTGAGCCGATAAGCACATATTTCGGAAGACATATACAGTATATAAATAAAAACAATAAAATTAGTGAAATGCTTATTCCTGAAATGGACATCTTGCTTGGTGATAAATAAATCATGCAAGAAGTTTAGGGACACATTTTAAGGTAAACAAATTATCAATGGCATATAAATACCGAGTAGTCGCTATCAAGACATAGTCAAAGGTCTACTTCTTCTTTGACACAATTTCTCAGTTCGCAGGCGGTTCGCATAATATCTATAGTTGAGTCCAAGAGATATCAATCATTGTTTGAATATGCGTTTTGATTGTTTTGCAATACCTTTCTTCAAAGGCCCATTTGTTACTATATAAAACGTTACGTACATCTGTTAGATTTGTTACTTTGGTGCAACCTTCAAATGGCACTTCATCAAAGTACATATATATAGGTTTGTCTTTCTTATTAAATGATATAAACAAAGGATGAGTTTGTAAGTCCCAATAGTCAAAAAAGTGATGCCCTGAAATGGTCTTTGTTTCGAAACACTTTCTTTCTATGCTCATATTTTATATATTGGATAACATTAACCAGCTTTCAAATATACGATGATTTCATTTTGTTTAGAATGTGTGTGTGATATCAGTCCACAAGTACATGACTACTCCTATAACTACTTTGGTATTCAATTAGATGTCTCTATGGCACCATGCCCGATATATAGACTATAATTCATACGAACTCAATTACCAAACAATCAACACAAGAAACTAACTATATGTCAGACGATTATAAAGACGAATTTTTATTAAGACTTCAAAAAAGTTCTATCTACCAGAAGCTAAAAGACAAATGTGCAGAAAAAGACACAGAAGTAATCACCTTAGTTGATACAGCCGTCTCCTATGCTTTCCAAAGGACGAAAACCATTATTAGGCATATGGGTGAGTTTACACTCCATGACGGAGACCACTTGTTTAGAGTTTTAAACTTAATGGAGAAGCTATTATCCAAGCCTACTATTGAGAATCTTTCATCTCCAGAATTGATGCTACTTATTCTAAGTGCATTCTTTCATGACATAGGGATGTCTCCAGATGAAAAAAATGTAATCGCATGGAAAAAAGTTTGGGATCACGAACCGGAATTTGACAACTTCGAAGAAGAGCAAGCCTTCTGTGAATTCAAAAGATTTTATTCAGCCAGACCAGATCAAAACGATATTATAAATAGGCTAATTGAACAAGGTAAAATTTCTAATGCAGATACTATTAAATCTTATTTAATAACGGAATTCATTCGTCAAACTCATGCTGACAGAGCAAGGGAAATTATTGATAGAGACTGGAATGGAAAAATACTTTTTAGAGACACGGACTTGACTGTAGAATTTGCCCAAATTTGCTTTAGTCATAATGAAGATCCTTTAACATTACTGGAACTCGATAAGAATTTTCTATGTGGTTCAAACAGTTTTGCCTGTCTCCCTTTAATTGGAATTATCTTGAGATTATCTGATATTCTAGACTTTGATGCCAAAAGAACTCCTCCTGTTCTATATTCACATTTATATGTGAGACATCCTATATCTATAAACGAATGGAATAAACATAGAGCCGTTGAAGCATGGGAGATAAATCCAGATCTTATACAATTTAATGCTAAGTGTAAACATCCCGCAATCGAGGCCTCTATACATTCTTTTTGTAATATGATTGACCAAGAGCTAAGTATATGCAATAATATTGCCTCTTTACTTAATGACTTTAATCAAAGTAAAAGCCGCGAAATTATTTTGAGATTCCCTTTTAAAGTTAACCGTGATAAGATCAGAACAGAAACCGATATTCGAAATAAGCCAAAATATATTTATAGAGATACTCAATTTAATTTAAGCAAGAGACAAGTAATTGACCTCTTAATGGGGACAAAACTGTATGGTAATCCAGAAGTTGCATTAAGAGAATTATTACAAAATTCAATAGATGCTTGCTTATTACGTGAAGCACAGGAAAAGAAATGGGGAAATCCTTACCAACCTGAAATAACTGTAGAATATTACTTGGAAGATAAAGACATCATACTTGAAATTGAGGACAATGGAACTGGCATGGATCAATATATAATTGATAATTATTACTCCAAAGTAGGTTCGTCATTCTATAAATCTACCGACTTTTACAATTTAAAATCTGAATCAAATGCAGATTTCACACCTACATCAAGATTTGGAATAGGGATTTTATCTTGCTTCATGGTAGCGGATACTTTGGTTGTTGATACAAAGAGGGTCTATGCTCCTCATAAGTCAAGCGAAGCATTAAATATTACTGTAGAAGGACAAGAAAGTATTTTTTGGATTAAGGAGGGACAAAGAAAAATTCCAGGAACAACAACCAAACTAATTTTACGTAAGACTCAAAATCCTTGGGATAGAATGAGTGAATTAGATTTTATTCAATCTGTTGAAAATGTAATTCCCAATCCTCCATTTAAAATTAAAATAAAAACAATATCTCATGATAAGATAAGAGATGAGAATAGTTTCAAGGACCTAACCTCCACCTCCATCCAGGATCATAGTTGGCGAGACAATGAAAATATTAGAAAATTCGAGATTTCCTTTGACAAAAAAGACAAAGGGATACTCGGTACAGCGACTATTGCTATTTTAGAAAGCCATGGAAGGCCTTTAAATAGAATAGACTTAAACTCTAGGGATATAGAGATTGAAGGTGAAAAGTATACGTTAGAAAAACATATTCAATTAGCCGAGAATTCAATTTCAGAAACATCAAAAACTATTACAATTAATGACGAAGGTGAAATAAGTGAAGATAGCTCATCAAGCACATTTACTCGTTCAAACTCCAGACTTTCACTGCATGGGATCGAGGTTCCTTCAACGTTATTTCCTGAATCATGGCGAAGAAAAAATAATCAAGTAAAAATTTCTTGGCCATTCCCTTTAGTATTAGTTATTGATATTTCAGGCAATAGAGACTTAGATCTCAATTCTCCAAGAACAGAAATAATTATGAGTGAAAAATGGATAGATTTTGAAGAAGAACTTGCTTATATTATATGTTCTGAGATATCAAAATCTGTTACACACGATTATTGGGAAGCACTTAAGCAAGTTCTAATAGAAAACACAAAAAATGAATCATTTTTAAGAAGCATTAATAAAGTATCCACAAAAAAGATTTCCAATTAGAAACTTAAAAGAGAATTAGATACCTAGAAAGGATTTTATAATTGGATCTTATCTAAAAGATTCTATAAGATTTCTAAAAAATTTTGTTTAAAAAAACTAACCATAAGATATAGCAAAAAGCAATTAATTATTATGAGATTAAAAACAATAAAGATTAAAAACTTCAGGGGATATAGACTTGAAACTGCTATAAATCTAAATGATCTTACTGCGTTTGTTGGAATAAACGATGCCGGTAAATCCACGATTCTTGAAGCACTAGAAATTTTCTTTAACAATAATGTTGTAAAAATAGAAAGAGACGATTTGAATGTTGATGCTAAAATTGCAGGTGAGAATACAATTGAAATCACATGCGTATTTACGAATTTGCCTAGTCAATTAATTATTGATGCAGCAAGCCCAACTACACTTTCAAATGAACACCTGTTAAATGTAAATGGAGAATTAGAAATAAAGAAGATTTTCCCCTGTACAGCGGCCAGTCCAAAGGAACAAGTTTATATAGTTGCTAATCATCCAACTTCTCCAAATGGACAAGACTTGTTAATGCTAAAAAGACAGGAGCTCAGAGAACGGGCAAATGAAATTGGAGTTCCAATTGGAAATTATAACGGGAATCTAAATTCATCTTTAAGGGATGCCATTTGGAATCATATAGGAAATCTAAACGTTGCAATAACTGAAATTCAAGTTGATAAAGAAGATACAAAAAAAGCATGGGATTATATAAGTAAATGGATGCCTCAATTCGCATTATTCAAATCAGATAGGGAAAGTAATGATGGAGACAAAGAGGTAACTGATCCAATGAAAATTGCGATAAATCTAGCTTTGAGTGAGCTCCAGCAGGAACTGACTGGAATTCAACAAAAAGTGATGGAGAAAGCTATTGATGTTGCTAGCAGAACACTTGCTAAATTACAAGAAATGAATCCAGCGCTAGCAAATGAACTTACACCAAACTTTAAATCAGACCCTAAATGGGCTGGACTGTTTAGTCTGACCTTATCAAGTGACAAAAATATTCCAATCAATAAACGAGGCAGTGGGGTAAGACGTTTAATAGTCTTAAATTTTTTTCGCGCAGAAGCTGAGAGAAGAAGAAGCTCTAATAATTCGCAGGCAATTATTTATGCTTTTGAAGAACCAGAGAACTCACAGCATCCAAATCACCAAAAAATGTTAATTGATGCTTTTAAAGAATTAGCAGATGCAAATAATACACAAGTAATGCTAACGACTCATAACCCAGCATTAGCAGGATTAATAAATGAACCAGATCTTAGGTTTGTTTCAACTGACTTAACAGGCAGTGTTGTCGTCCTAGATCAACCACAAAACATATTAAGGACAATCGCTAACACCTTAGGAATGCTGCCTGAGCCGTTAAAACCTAAGCTACTTATTTGTGTTGAAGGCCCTCATGATATCCGTTTCTTAAATACAATTAGTGCATTAATTAACGAAAATAGACCAGATTTGCCAGATATTTCCAATGATACGAGAGTGGCGATTTTTCCACTAGGAGGAGGAACCTTAAAAGATTGGGTTACTCATGATTATTTAAAGAGTCTTGAGATACCGCAATTTCATCTTTATGACCTTGATGACATCGCCAATCCTCCATACCAACCTGCAAGAAATATAGTAAGAGCAAAAGGCGGAAATAATTGGGCTGAGTTAACAAACAAAAGAGAAATAGAAAATTACCTGCACCCTAATGCGATAAATGCTGTATATGGATTCAATATAGCATTTGGAGAGATGGATGATGTTCCTGAACTAGTTGCGATGAATCAACATATCAATTCCCCGGGAGCAAATCCTTGGGCAACTTTAGAGGACGATAAGAAAAAAAAGAAAATTAGTGCCGCAAAAAAAAGACTAAACACTGACGTTGTTCAACAAATGACCTGGGAATACTTACAATTATCTGACCCAAATGGCGACATAATATCTTGGATGGAAATGATTAGAGACAGAATTACATAAAATTAAAGTGAGAGCTTTTAATAAAAAATAAGCACGTACTGAAAAATCATTAATAGCTTTAAAAAATATATAAATTACGATTATATGGCTTATACCACAAATTGCATTGTTTTATAAAAGATTTTAGCAAACTACAATGACAATGCAAAATACAAGTATGAGGGTATAAAAGTCGTATAATATTATCCATAATTAAAGCTCAGGTATCCCATCTCTCAAGCGCGCTCATCATTAATCTTTCTGCCGACACAAATAATTCAATCCCACAACCTATTAAAATATCATAAGAGACTCTCTTAAGCATTTAATATATTTTATTAATTACCCCAAGGTAAGGCTTGTCTTCTAGACCTGCTTCAATAGTCCGGATATAAACTCATACTTAGCTAGGCTTCCTCAGCCTGGCTAAGTGTTTAATGGCAGCCTCTTATAACTGATTTGTGCCTTCATTATCTTTTGATATATTTACAAACAGACTAAACGACTCTCATAATGATCTATAAAATATGTCCAAACTGTAATAAGAAATTAGATGGTCTTCTTACCTCAAGATACATACTTAAAGATGCTAACATAGCTTTCATCAATGAAATTAGCGAGGTTTCCAAAGAAGCTTATTGCAACGAATGTGGTTGGGTTCTTCTAACCAATTATAAATCAAAGATTGAAAGTGAAAAACAAGAACTGATTAAGGAACTGAAAGAACAATTGCATATAATTCCTATCCTAACAATGAATAATCCCGCTAATTGGGATTATGATCCAATTGGTATTATAAGTGCCCAATCGGTAACCGGAACAGGTTTATTGTCAGAAATCTCATCCTCATGGGCTGATTTCTTAGGTGGTCAATCTGATGCATTAAGCAACAAGCTCCTACAGGGTGAGAATTTATGCAAGGATAAACTGAGATTCAGCGCCTTATTATTAGGTGGTAATGCAATTATTGCGACGGATATCGATTATTCAGAAGTTGGAGGTGGAAAGGGAATGTTAATGGTATGCATGGCGGGAACTGCCGTAAATGTAAAGTCGTGGTCTGATAACTTTAATGAGATTAAAGGAGTAATCGAAACTCTATCAAATAAAGCAAATCTTCTAGCTAATCTTAATAAGATTAAAGTACCTGATCTAGGTGTTTAATTGGGACAAATTATTAACAACCAATATTTAACAGTAAACAATTGCCTCAACTATTAGAATTAAATCAAAATCAGAACAACCAACCGTAAATAACGTTTCAGCTTAATTCGTTATTTTTGTTTTAAGGGATATATTCACGGATAACTGTAACATATTACTATGGAAACTATATATTGCTGTATCTTTTTAAATGGTACAGTCTTTAATGCACAAACTATTCAAGAGGCCGCCTCAATCTCTGGAGCTGATTATATTGTTAAAAGAGAACTGATAAAAGAAACCATTGCAATATCAAATCAATATGTCAGATATAAATATTCGCCTGTAAATTTTGACGGCTCAAATAGAAATATAACCATAGGCCATTTTCAATTAATTTCAATAAGCGTGGATGAGCCTGCTTCTTCAGGGGCAAGACGTGATTTTCTAATTAAAAATCTAAACAACGGTGCTCAGAACATATATAGCGATCGATCTTGGGGAATTGGATTCTTTATTGATACGTTAATCCCTTTAATGCACCGTTTGAACGAGCTCGGTAGTTACGAAATGTATCACAAATCATTTGAGTTTGAATCTCTTCTAAGAAGCAATCAAGCCCTTAAAGATGAAAATAAAAGGCTACTGGAACAGCTCCAGAACAAGAATTCATAAGATTATGGAAATAGAGTTAAATACTGTCATTAAACCACTAGTGGCTAATTTGCGAGGTTCAAATCTTGGACAATACCTTTGCACTAAGGAATTTGATAATTTAATGCTTGCAAAGGATTATGACCAAATTTGGATGCAAGCTAAAAAAGAGGCGAGCGGTAGTAGCTCAGGCTATATTAGCACAATTCAGAGGACAAGAAAGTATCAAAGTGCCTTTGAACTACTTTTAGATACATTCTTTATTAAAGAAAAAGATACCTTCCATGACTTCCTACATTTGGTTCTTGTTGATTTTATTGAATGGGGTTCAAATGTAAACATGAGTAAATTATTAGTAACTCTTGAATCTCTTGATATGCCTATACCTTATGTAGATAATATCGAGCAAATTTTCAAAACAACTGAACAATTGAACCTAACTAAAGACCATAAATCCCCTGTAAATAAAAAACTTACAGCTACAACGAAGAATGAGATTTTTATAGTACATGGCCATGATGAATTAGCTAGAATTAAAACAGCAAGTTTTATTGAACGTTTGGGATTTAAACCAATAATACTACATGAACAGGCTAGTTCAGGCAATACTATTATTGAAAAGATTGAAGAGCACACAAACGTAGGCTTTGGAATTGTCCTATACACCCCTTGTGATTTAGGGGGAAAAACAGAGGATAGTCTTAAAGCAAGGGCTCGTCAAAATGTAGTCTTTGAACACGGTTATCTGATAGGTAAAATCGGCAGGAAGAATGTTTGTGCTTTGGTAAAGGGAGACATTGAAATTCCTAATGATATTTCGGGAGTAGTTTATGTTAAAATGGATGATGAAGATGCTTGGCACATCAAAATTGCTAAAGAATTAAGGAATTCAGGGTATAATGTAGATATGAATAAGTTGTAATAAACATAGCACTACTAAAACCTTATAAACACACTATTAAGCAACTCATAAATGACATATTGGCAATACTTGAAGTGATGAAAATCGTTAAAGAGTTCACATTGATTGCCATAACGACTCTTCGTTAAAGCTAATTTATACTTACAAAAGAAAGAATAATGCAATCATAGTTAGTAATTGTTAACTTGTTAAGAAATACCCCATTGATATATTATTTAATAATAGTAGGTTACAACTGATTTACACTCTCTACTAAATGACCATATATCAATCTGGAAGAAAATTATGGGATTGGCTGTTTAAACAAGCCCTGTACATTTCAAGTATTTGCTTAATTCTATTATCTATAATTGATATATCAAATTTAAATGAATACAAACTAAATGGATGGGGATTAATTAACTTCCCTCTTGGTAAAGTATTCTATGTGTTTATTGTAATTGTTACCATTGTGTTCGGTTACTTTAGCATTGAACACACATATAGTATTAGAGTATTTGAAGAGCAATTAAAAGAGAAGAACTCAAACATTATAGACCTAGAATCATCATTGGCTGATTCGGTAAAAGAAATGAATGAGCTATTTAACTCTTACCTTATGCTTTTGGTTGAGAGTTTAAATTTTACTCATACTGAAAGGATAAGTGTATATAAAGTTTATGACGATAAATTTCTTTTAATAGGTAGATCTTCCGTAAATCCGACTTTAGCTAAGACAAGTCGAGGAAACTATCCAATTAATGAAGGCTTTATAGCCCTAGCTTGGCAAGAAGGAGAATTCTTTATTGACGACTTACCCGATCCAACTAAAAACAATAGAACCACATACTACAATGCATGTAAAGCGGTTAGTGAAATACCAAGAGAAACAATTGACGCTATAAAGATGGCATCAAGGTCATTTTATATAAAACGGTTATCTGGATTTGATAACAAACCAAAGGCAATTATTGTTATAGAGAGTAAAATTGCTTCTGCATTTACGAAGGCAGCCATTGATAGTAAACTCGAAATTGTTATTCAACCATTGATTATGTTTATAGAGAACAACAATGGAGTAAATAGATCGCAAACAAATAATATTGAATTATGAATAAGCTTCTAGAATTAATAGTATATGTTTATAATAAGTACCCCAAAGTGGAAGAATTATCCAAAACAAGACTGGTTAAGTTAATCTACTTAATTGATTGGAAGTATACCTTGCTTACTGGAAAACAGTTTACTGATATAAAATGGTATTTTAATCATTACGGTCCGTATGTTGAAGATGTCATGAATTTAGTGAAACAAGAAAAATCGATTTTCAATGTGGACAGTTATGAGAATCGATATGGAGGGCATTCCGATCGCATAACGAAGATAAAGCCTATGAATGTTGAATTATCAGAAGCAATAATGAATGCCTCGGACTTTATTATTTCAAATACGAAGAACCTAAACTGGCCTGACTTCATTTCTCTAGTATATTCAACTTTTCCTGTTCAAAACAACTCTAAGTATACTTACCTCAATTTGGAATCCGAGGCGGTAGAGTTCAAGCAAAAGAAGAATCTTCATATAAATCAATGATTTAAAAAACACTGCGATTCGGATTTTGTTAAATATTACACAAAGTTAAGCTTGTCCCATCAACACGTTTCAAGAAATTCCGGCATAAACCCTCCTGTCAACCGCACCTCCAATTTATTCCGTTGCTTCTTGACTTAGTTGAGTTGAAAGCTTGGTTGAGTACCATAATTAATTAAAATCTTATGGTACATAACACATTATTCAAAGTCGCAGAAGTTGAAATCAGCTACAAGCCAAATTACAAAGCAAGTGAAAGACCTAAAATTAGCAGTTCTAAGGAAGCTTATGAGTTACTAATAGCTCATTGGTCATTAGGCAGAATTGAGTTCTTAGAAGAGTTTAAAATCATCCTATTGAACAGGAGAAACAGAGTTTTAGGGATGGTAGACATCTCAATTGGCGGAGTAAGTGGAACACTGGCAGACCCTAAAGTTATCTTTGCAGTAGCATTGAAATCTGGAACAAGTGGGATAATACTTTGTCACAATCATCCGACATCAGAACTTGATCCCAGTAGAGAGGATATAGCATTAACAGAGAAATTAAAGCAAGGTGCTAAGTTGTTAGACTTGCTAATATTAGATCACTTGATAATAAGTAAGGATGGATTTTACAGCTTTGCTGATGAAGGTCTAATTTAATCCTATATTTGAAATAAATAACATTTTTAACACCGCTACTATTTGTTAAAATAGCTATCCTTTAATCCACTTAGAATTAAGAAAACAAGAGTTAGAATTGATTGAAAACAGCCGACAAAACAGCCGACAAAATGCGTGAAAAAGACCGGATTTAAGACAAAATTGAGACGTAAAGCTAAACTAGACCAGAATGCCAAACGGTCTAAAAACAGCGCACACCATCCCAAAAGGTTCTTCCATCTTTGTTAAATTTTTCCCAGCTGTATTTAAAAGGCTCTGATTTTACTAACCAATGATTCATTTGTTTTCTTTAATTAAAGTAGGTTTTTAGTGTCGTCATCGACAAAACCGTTGGCAAAACTATGCTTTTTATTTCTATTATTTAAACCCATAGATGATCTAAAAGAAGTCATAACACCTTAACCCGTTAAAACGATTGTAACCAGAACTATTTGGAAAGTATTTTTCATATCCAATACTTGCTTCGGTGGTGCCGCTTGTATTGGTATAATTAATTTTTGAGGTTGTTGCGTCGTGGCTTATACCCAGCCTTAATTTTTCTCCATTACGCTTGCCTTTAAAAAGATCAAAAATCAGTGAGAGAACAATTGCATCGGGCCCATTTTGTGGTCCGGTACGATACCAGAGCCCTGTATTTAAGCTCTTATATTTAAATTGAGCCCCAACACTTACATTACTATTGCTTGCCTGCCTGTAATAAACTACAGAGGGTATAAGAGAAGCGCCTTCGTCTTGATTATAATCAAAATATGGAGTCAACGGAATCTTAAAGCTTGCGTTTACGGTAATTCTCATCGGAAGCTTAGCCTGTGTTCCACTAAAGGATTCGTCGGGCCTGTTAATATGATGTAAGGCTGTTCCTAGCATAAAATTACGATAAACAAGGTTTACACCTGTTGCCGCATCAAAGAAAAATTTATTGGAGATGTCTGGTGGATTTGCAGCAGAGATACTGCCAGGAATATATCCTAAGCGGGGATCAATCTGATCGGAAAAAACCAACTTACTCCAGTCTATATTTCTATTGGTAAAACCAGCCTGGATACCAAACGACAGTACAAAATCATCGCCCCCAACGCTGTAGGAATAAGTAGCTGCTGCATTGTTTTTAACTAAATATGCTGTACCCTCACTTGAACGGTTAAAAATCAACCCCACTCCACCCGGGAATTTAGCGATATTTAAATCGGCGGAAGCCGAAATATAGGATAGATCACCA
>Ga0065704_10071276_pt1 | contig 12024 bp, 8 predicted proteins | sample SwiRhicommuniRL2_FD_59091 | JGI IMG/M metagenome (GOLD analysis project Ga0065704, IMG submission 59091) | Switchgrass rhizosphere bacterial communities from Rose Lake, Michigan, USA - RL2 v2 (version 2) | ecosystem: Host-associated > Plants > Roots > Rhizosphere > Soil | place: East Lansing, MI
CGTCATTGAACACAAATAATCCGATCAAAAAAGTCAGCAAGCCAATGCCCAAAAGCACAAAGCTGGTCGTTTTTAATCTTGCTGGTACTACAAATTGGTCCTTCATTACTGTTGTATATTAAAATACTAAGTTGAAATGCGTTTAAAACAAATTATTTCGCGGCCACTACTGTTGCTGCTGTTGCGGTTGAATCCGCAGGAGCTGCTGCCGGTGTTGCTGCAGGAGCTTTTCCACCGTTCTGCATCTGCTTGATATAACCTACCACTTTCCAGCGTTGCTCCATATCCAGTTGACTTGCATAACTGCCCATCACATTGTAACCGAAAGTGATCACATGGAAGATACGTCCTTCTGTATAACCCATCACTTTTCCAGTGAGCAGGTTAGCAGGCGCCGCAGGGTATGGACCTTCACCACCTTTATAAAGCGGCCCGTTACCATCCAGTTTCTGACCATGGCAAACACCACAGTAGATATCATACAGGCGTTTACCTTCTTTGATACCGGCTTCGTCCAACGCCAACGGATTCTTCGTCAGGTTCGCCTGCGCCGTATCCTCTGCTTTCAGGTGATAAGGAAGCAGCGCCCCTCTCTTTACAGTACCATCCACGGGTTTCATGCTGGCCAAACGACCATTGTAAAACTCGTATGCACGGGATTCGTACATATCAGGCACATAGATCTTACCGGGCTTTCTATTATGTGCTCCCTTGTTACAGGCGGCCAGTAAGGCTCCACCGGCTAAGGCAGCTACAATCAGTATGTTGGAAGTCCTTTTCATCAAAATATTTATTTCTAACTGATCTTTCTTTTTGATTACGCGTTCACTGGTGTTGTACGCTGACTGAATAACTTTTCTTCTCTATCGAAACGGCCCAGCCACCAGCCGGCTTCTACTTCTTGTTCATTGATCTCTTTCGCACCAACACTATCCAGGTAAGCTTTCACTTCCTCTGCACGTGTTTTTTCCGTCAACTCTATTACCATTACAAACTGGTCATCACTCTGGCGTGGATGAAACACGTGTTTCTTCACAAAAGGAGCCAGCTGGCAGAGATACATAAAGGTCATCACCATACCTACCGCAGAGAACAATACCGTCAACTCAAAAGTGATGGGTATGAATGCCGGTAAAGGGAAGTGAGGTTTACCACCGATGTTCATCGGCCAATCTGTTGTGAATACCCAACTCATGAATGATAATGCGGTAGTTGTACCGGTAATACCATAAATGAAACCGGCAGTATGCAGGCTTGTTTCTCTCAGGCCCATCGCATGATCCAAACCATGCACGGGGAAAGGCGTATATACATCATGGATCTTGTACCCGGCAGAGCGAACTTTCTTTACCGCCGGAAACAATACCGCCTCGTCATCAAAATTGCCTACAACAAATTTTTTAACAGCCATATGGATAATATTCTATAATCCGTTAATCTAATTCAGTTCATTAGTGATGCACCTGATCGTGTGCAAACTTATCATTGTCTTCCGTTTCGTATTTCACCATCTTCTCTTTGAAATTCTGTCCGGAAGTTTTCAGCACGTGCTTGATCTCAGCAACTGCAATAACCGGGAAGTATTTAGCAAAGAGGAAGTAACAGGTGAAGAACAGTCCGAATGTTCCAAGGTAGAAACCAACCTCAGGCCATGATGGACGATAGTAGCCCCAGCTGGATGGAATGTAATCGCGGTACAGTGAAGTACAGATGATCACAAAACGCTCAAACCACATACCGATGTTCACAATGATAGACATGATAAAGGTAACCATGATATTCCTTCTCATTTTCTTGAACCAGAACACCTGAGGCGATAATACGTTACAGGTCATCATGATCCAGTAGCTCCAGCCCAGGGGACCTGCTGCACGGAACTTATAGAAAGTATCAAACTCATACCGGCTACCTGAGTACCAGGCCATGAATAATTCTGTGAGATAAGCTACACCCACAATGGAACCCGTCAGAACAATTACTTTGTTCATCGCCTCAACGTGGCCAATTGTAATGTATTCTTCCAATCCAAGGATCTTACGTGTGATGATCAGCAGTGTCTGTACCATCGCAAATCCTGAGAAGATCGCACCCGCAACGAAGTAAGGTGGGAAGATGGTGGTGTGCCATCCCGGAATTACGGAAGTCGCAAAGTCGAAAGATACAATGGTGTGTACAGAAAGTACCAGCGGAGTGGACAAACCGGCTAACACCAGAGACAACGATTCGTGGCGTTGCCAGTGTTTGGTGGAACCTGTCCAGCCAAAAGAAGCAATACCATATAAATACTTGCGAAGTTTTGTTTTAGCTCTGTCCCGTACAGTTGCAAAGTCAGGCAGAAGACCTGAGTACCAGAACAACAGGGAAACGGTGAAGTACGTAGAGATCGCAAACACGTCCCACAGGAGTGGTGAGTTAAAGTTCACCCATAAAGGACCACGGGTGTTAGGGTAAGGGAGTACAAAGAAAGCCATCCAAACACGACCCATGTGCCAGATCGGGAATTGTCCCGCACACATTACCGCAAAGATGGTCATTGCTTCCGCCGCGCGGTTAACCCCTGTACGCCATCCCTGGCGGAACAGTAAAAGGATCGCGGAGATCAGCGTACCGGCGTGACCGATACCTACCCACCAAACGAAGTTGGTAATGTCCCAACCCCATCCAATTGTTTTGTTCAGGTTCCAAACACCTGTTCCCCAGTATACTTCCCAGGTTACAGAGAAAACCCCAAACAGCAGCAGTAAAACGGAAATAGTTAAACCTACATACCACAGCTTTCCAGGCTTGGCTTCAATAGGCCCGATAATATCCTCCGTTACCTGGTGATAATCCTTAACCCCATCTACTAAAGGTTCTCTCAGTGTGGATTCGTACTTCAAATGCATAGTAGTATTTTGAGCTTTGCTCACCCCATCCTCTCAGATGGAGCTACGTTGTTTCAAAACTTAAAACTGATTCTTAACCAATTCTATCTTTTCGCCTCAACTCCGTTTCCGGAACTGTTACTTAATGATGAGCTTTTTCTTCTTTGTGTTCTGCATGTTCTGCCTTAGCTACCGGTGCTGCATCCTTGTTACGGATCTTAGCGAGGTAGTTAATAGATGGCAGTACGTGTGTTTCTTCCAGAACATAGTACAAACGGTCTGCCTGCTCTTCATTACGAACTTTATAGATACGGCTTTCTCTATCGTTAATGTTACCGAATACGATCGCATCAGCAGCACAAGCTTGTTGACAGGCAGTACGCGCTTCTCCGTCTTTCATCGGACGGCCTGCTTTTTTAGCAGTCAGTTTCGCATCCTGTAAACGCTGAACGCAGAAAGAACATTTTTCCATAGTACCACGGCTACGAACAACAACATCCGGGTTCAATACCATACGGGTGAGTGCATCATTCATATCGCCGGTATCGTGCAGGTTGCCTTCAAAGCTGTCCGCACCGTTCCAGTCTCTCCAGTTGAAGCGACGAACTTTATAAGGACAGTTGTTAGCGCAGTAACGGGTACCGATGCAACGGTTGTAAGCCATTTGGTTAATACCTTCAGAACTGTGGTTGGTAGCAGCTACCGGGCAAACGTTCTCACATGGAGCGTTATCACAGTGTTGGCAAAGCATTGGTTGGAACACTACTTCCGGGTTGTTTTCATCACCACTGAAGTAACGGTCGATACGCAGCCAGTGCATTTCGTGTGCCAGTACCACTTGTTCTTTACCTACCACACCTACGTTATTCTCAGCAGTACAAGCTACCACACAGGCGCCGCAACCGAAACAGGTGTTCAGGTCTATAGACATACCCCATTTGATACCAGGATAACTGTGCTCAGGATAAAGCGTAGCGTCCTTACGGAAATCTTTACCGTAATGGTCCAGCTCGTGGCGGTCTTCATTTACCTCTTTAGGATTCTTAATGAATTCTTCGAGGGTAGTTTCTTTTACGATCGGACGGCCTTCGTAGCTGTTATGCGTTTGAGTAAGACCGATCGGATATGTTCTGCCAGCAGCAACGGCTGTTGCTTCTGTGGAATAGTAATCAAAAGTTTGTCCGTTGGAAGAAACGAAAGGATAAGCATTCTGGCCTACTTCGCCGGCAGCTTTACCAATGAATTCTTTCTTGCCACGGCCGTAACCAACTGCAATTGCGATCACATCAGGATGGATACCTGGAACGATCAGCAAAGGCAATTCTTTTTCTACGCCATTCGCTTTGATCTTCAATACTTGTTTCTCTGCGTTGATCTCATAATCATCGCCCAGTTCAGTAGAGAATGTTTTTGCGAGGGTGTTGGAAACACAAGCGTAGTTATCCCAGGTAGAACGGGTGATCGGATCGGGCATTTCCTGCAACCATGGGTTGTTGGCTTCCCTACCATTACCAATCGCTACCTTTTCATACAGTACCAGTTCCAGCTTACCGCCTTTTTTGGCACTGCTGATCTTTGCAGCAGCAGCAGCGATATCACCGGCAAACGTAGCACCAGCTAAAGCTGCGCCGGCTTGCGGTTCAATGATACCATCCTGCAGGGTTTTATCCCATGCTTCCTGAGAACCAAGTTTACCGATCCACTCTGTTTTCAGATAATCTTCCCATGCAGTAGTGTTGCCACTCCAGCTGAGGAGAGAAGACTGGAAAGCGCGGGTTTTGAACAGCGGGGCAATGGTTGGCTGAATAAAACCATAGTAACCAGTGCGGCCTTCTGCATCTCCCCAGCTTTCAAGGAAGTGATGATCAGGAACAATATATTTACAGAGTTCTGTTGTTTCGTCGTAACGTTCGTTGAAGGAAACAGATACCGGAACTTTAGCCAACCCTTCTGCAAATTTCTTTGCATCATAATAGCTGTACGCAGGGTTAGCACCGTAGATCAGCAATGCGCCAACACTACCGGCATTCATATCGTTCACCAGTTGGGTGAACTCACTGTCAATACCCTGGCGGTAGTTACTGGTCACTGCCCAGTCAATGGTAGTACCGTTAGAACCTGCGAGGTTATTGATAGCGTTTACGATAGTCTGTACACTCACATCGTTGGAACCGGATACCACAAGGGATTTACCGGGATTCGCCTGGATAGCTTTGGCCACTTTGGCGATAGCATCCTTCAGTTTAGCATCAGCCAGTGCAGGAGCAGAAACAGCGCCACCCAATGCAGCCAGCAGGTTTAATGCTACGGCACCGGTTTCAGAAGGACGGTGTGTGAATCTTTCATCAGCATTTGCACCGGTAAGGCTCATCATGCTTTCGAAATGGAAATGTTTGCTCATTTCCGGATTCTTTGCATTGATCTTACGGTTAGTACCGTACTGACGGGAGTATTCAGAAGGATTCAGCCAGGTACCGAGGAAATCGGCATTCAGGCTTACAATCACTTTTGCATTTTCAAAATGGTAAGATGGCAGTGTTCTCTTTCCGTAAGAAGCTTCATTCGCTTGCAACATACCGGAGTAAGAAACTGCATCGTATGTAACGTGACGGGAGCCGGGGTATTTAGCCAGGAACTCACCGATCAGTTTTTTAGTAGTAGGGCTGATGATAGTGGTAGACAGTAAAACAACAGGTTTGCCCGCAATCGCTGCGCTCACCTGTTTGTCCAGCTCTGCATAAGTAAGCTCTGCAATCCTTTTCTCCAGCTCTTCAACTTTAGGTCCTTTATTGATACCGGGATAACGGAGACGGGCAACATCATACAGGCCCAGTACTGTTCCCTGCACCCTGGCAGTGGAAGCACCACCGGTTACAGCAGACATTTCGTTTCCTTCTATTTTGATCGGACGGCCTTCGCGGGTCTTAACCACTAAGGGAACGTATTCACCATCAGTAGTATAGGCAGAAGCATAATAGTTGGGTACACCGGGCGTAATATCCTGCGGTTTATTTACGTAAGGGATGGCCTTCTTCACAGGGATATCACAACTTGCCGCGATTGTTGCAGCAGCAGTGGTAAACCCGAGGTATTTCAAGAAATCCCGGCGGGGGGTAGTAGCGTTCAGCATGCTCTCACTCTCTTCAAACGGCAGGTCTTCCCTGAATTCGTTCTTCACAGTTTCCTGATGCCCAGCTGTATTGTGCAACTCCTCCAAGCCTTTCCAATACTTTTTTTGCTCCATGTGATTATATCGAGTTACGATTTAAAAAAGTTGAGTTACGTCGTTCGTCTAGTGGGCCAAGCCCCTTAGCTTCCTTATATATTAATAGTGGCACTTTTGACATTCGGTACCGCCCAGCATTTCTACAGTTACATCTTCACCGCTCAATTTCTTGTCTGCGATATCCTTATGTAATTTTTCGAAAATGCTGTAGTAGTTGTTCTCCACGAACTGCACTTTGGTAGTACGGTGACAGTTGATACACCATCCCATGGAAAGATCAGCGAACTGATGTACCTCGTCCATGTTCTGAATCTCACCGTGGCAGGTCTGGCATTGTACCTGACCGGCTTTTACGTGTTGGGAGTGGTTGAAGTATACGTGGTCTGGCAGGTTGTGGATCTTGGTCCATTCAATAGGCTGGCCAGGTTTGGTGTATTTACCGGCAGCAGCATCCCAGCCAACGTGGTCATATAATTTCTGAATTTCTGCAGTACCATTTACTTTCTTTCCTTCTGCAGTGAACAGGTCCGGACCAGTATACTCACTGATAGCCTTGTGACAGTTCATACAAACATTCTCAGATGGGATCATCGCATGTTTGCTCTTTTCTGCGGAAGAGTGGCAATACAAACAGTTGATCTGGTTGATGCCTGCGTGTACTTTGTGGGAGTAGAAGATAGGTTGCTCCGGCATGTAGTCCTGCTGACGGCCCAGGCCAATTGCGCCCTGGATAGTAAAGTAACCGCCGATCACGAACAACAATACAATGCAAAGCGCGATGTATGCTTTATTCTTATAGAAAGGAACAGGTTCAGGATTATCATGACCTTCTTTCTCAGAAGCCAGTTTGTTCAGGTTACTGTTGATCTGCATTAGTATCACCGCTACTACCGCAAGGATCAGGGTGATAATACCAAAGAGCAGGCTATTACCACCGTCTTCTTTAGGAGCTCCTGCTGTTGCTGCATCTCCACCTTTTGCACCACCGGCACCAGGAACGGGAACTGAATTCACATAAGCGAGGATGTTATCAATGTCTTCATCCTTCAGGGCCGGGAATGGCGTCATCTGAAGTTTGTTGTATTGAAGGAAGAGATCATTGGCATACTTATCACCACTGGCAATAACAGCCGAAGAGTTGCGGATCCAGCTGTGAAGGAGCTTCTTATCAGCCCACCGATCTTCAACTCCTGCCAGGGCAGGGCCGGTTACTTTCTTGTGAACAGCGTGACAAGAAGCACAATTCTGCTGAAATAGCGTCTTACCTGCACCAGGATCTGCTGCCCCAGCTGCGGAAAATGAACTAACAAGTCCCGCGCATAGGATAAGAACACTCACAAATTGCTTACGCAAACGAATGGAAACACGATACACAGCCTATTTATTTAGATTTGACCTAAGGTTTCTTTAAAAGTGCTCGCAAAAATAAGACAGAATGTTGACAATTTACCAACAATTAAAAAAAAGTTGCCCTTGTTTTGAAAACACTTTTTATATAATATCCGCGAGACCTTCGCCCGCGAAAATGCTTTGCTGTAGCTGATTGTAGTAGTACCTTACCGGGCCTCCCCTCACATCACGTTATAAATTCCTGATAAAAATCATATTTCCAAAATGACGAGGTCCGCACGATAACTATGATACTATTTTTGCATTGGGAGAAATGCCGGTTTGAAATGAACAATTGCCTTGCCACCCTTATAACCCATAAACAAGTTATAATAATAAAGGTTGTAATCGCATGATTTTAGTCATTCTCATCAAATGATAATCATCAACTTGCGACCATTTGGAGCACACACTCCCTAAATTTAATAAAAAAAGACCTGATTCATAAAGTCTTATCTGCCTATTTTTGCAGCTTATTAAACAACCAGGCTTGAAAAATATCGCCATATTCGCATCAGGGGCAGGCAGTAATGCACAAAAGATCATAGACCATTTCAGGGATTCCAGCCTGGCTAAAGTCACGCTCATACTGTCAAACAAGGCAGAAGCCGGTATCTTTAAGATAGCGGAAAAGGAACAGATCCCCGCTGTATTAATAGATAAAGAACAATTCTTCCGGGGAGACACTTACATTAAGTTACTGCAGGAAGCTAAAACGGACCTGGTGGTATTGGCCGGATTTTTATGGAAGGTACCCGCTAACCTGGTAACAGCTTTCCCCAACCGCATCATTAATATACACCCTGCCCTTTTACCCAAATTTGGAGGTAAAGGTATGTATGGCCATTTTGTACATGAAGCAGTATTGGCTGCCGGAGAAAAAGAAAGTGGCATCACCATCCACTATGTGAATGAAAAATATGACGATGGCGGTGTGATCCTCCAGGAAAAATGTATCATTACAACAGAGGATACCCCGGAAAGCCTGGCACGCAAAGTACAGGTGCTGGAACACAAGTGGTTTCCCCTAATTGTGGAACGATTATTGACACAATAATTTCCGTAGATAACGGCTCATCTATCCGTCTGTTTCTACTTCAACTTACAGTTGTTATGAAAAGAATATTACCCTTTGTTCTGCTGTTCTCCGCTATCTGCCTATCAAGCAACGCCCAGCAACCCGAAAAGCAATTCCGTAAACGTACGTACCTGAAAGTTAATCCATCCACTATCATCAGTTCGCTGGATATATACCTGGAACAGGACCTCACGGAAAAACTCAGCCTGGAACTAGGCGTGTCCGGTATCTATACGGATTACCCGGATTATGTTTTCATGAAACGGATAGACATCGGCCAAAGAAAACCCGGCCTGAGTACAGAACAGTTTGTGGAAGGCCGTGGATTAGGATTCCGTGCAGGCATGAAATGGTACCTCTTCCGCCAGACTTCTGAGAATACCGCCAGGGGTACCTACTTTGAACCCGTGTTATTTTACAAGAAAATATTCTATCCAAATGAAGACCAATTCCTCAATGGTCAGACCTATAAAAATGAAGGGGATAAAAATGTATACGGCATCCAGTTACTGCTGGGCCGCCAGGTAAAGCGAGATAAGTTTATCCTCGATCCTTACCTTGGCATAGGCATCCGCAGCAAAGTTTATAACTACACCAATTATACCCTCGTGGGTGGTTCCGTTAATGCAGATCAGACGGAACTGGTGAATGTTTTACCCAGCATCCACCTGGGTATCAAAGTAGGTTTCAGCTTATAGTTTAGTGAACCGCACTCCCAAAAATCCCCTGATCCCCTGGTTGGGTGCAAATACATAACTGGGGTCAAAAGTAAGCCTGTCAGGATTCTCCGGCGTAGGCATCACCGTACCATCCGGATTATATACCACCTTTTTATCAAAAGGATCATGTGAACGCGCAATGGAATTCTTCGGCGGGGTATAGTTCAACAGGTTCTTCACACCGCCATAGATCTCCCAACCTTTCTTAAATTTCTTCGTTAGCTGAATATTCTGAATGCTCCAGTAAGGAGATTTAGCCGGTCGCGGATCATACTCACTTTGTAAGGGCAACAACATCGGCCCGTAGATATTACCCGTGTAATCAATACTGATACCGGAACGGCGGAAAGAGTAAGAAGCAGACCAGGTACCGGAGAATTTCTCTGTTAACTTAGGCCGTACCTTTTCTGTTCCGTTCTTCTCATACACATCCACAAACGTAACACCTGCTATTAATTTCAGGGGGAAGTTAAACATCAGGTCTGCATTCAGGCTAAACCCTTTTGAAATAGCATGCCCCTTCAGGTTATCATACAGGATAGTATCCGGTTTATCGTAATTCGGCAGGATCTTATTGGAAAAGTAAGTATAAAAGGCGGTGGCGTCCAGGGTCAGGAAGGCATTGTTCAAGGGTATCTTTTTGGTATAGTTCAGGTTAACGTTCATGCTCTTTTCAGGTTTCAGGGCAGACTGGATCACTACTTCCCTTGCACCGGTCAATGCCGCATGGTCTTCCGTAAAAATGGATACCACCCTGTAACCCGTTCCCGCATTCAACCTTAATACATTACGATAGTTGGGCGTCCATTTATAAGCCAGGCGCGGTGTGAAAATGTTGCCGTGAATGGAGTTGTGGTCATAACGCATACCCAGTAATAAAGTATGGCTGCTGTTGAACCTCAGTTCATCCTGTAAAAACAACCCGGGCAGGAAAGTACGCTCCGGTTTATTTTTTATGGAGGACCCTTCCTTTAAAGCAGTCACTACCGTATTATCGTCATAAAAAGTATAACGCAGCGGCAAACCTGCTAACAGGTTATGTTTACCTACCTCCTTATCCCAGGTAAGCTGCGCGAAAGAAATAGTTTGCTGTGCCAGGAATATGGTTTTACCATATACAGAATTCTGATCATGATAATTGAAAGATCCCTGCAGCATAATATGTTCTTTCGTAGGCAATTGGTATTGGCCAATCACTTCAGCGCGACTGGTAAAAATGCTTTCACCATACACACTGTCCGTTCCCCTCCAATGTTTATTCCACCTCATTTCTCCACCCCATCTGTCCTCATAAAAATAACGTGCTGCAATGGTAGCTACCCTGTTGTTCTTCCGGGAGAAGTTCCACTTATTAAAAACAGAGATGCGATGCTGCAAGGTTACATCCGTGAAACCATCATCATTCTTATCAATAGGATGCTGGTAATTAAAATAGTTCACACCAAACAATGCCTGCGCATTCTTTCCTGCATTCATACGTAAACCAAGATCAACACTATATTCCTGCCAGCCGGTAGCCATTACATCAGCAGTAAATTTAGGAGCAGTAGCAGGAGATTTGGTGATGATATTAATAAGTCCGGCTACAGCTTCAGAACCATACAAAGTAGAAGCAGGGCCCTTTACGATCTCCACTCTCTCTACAAGACTATTAGGAATACCGGATAAACCATATACAGTGGATAATGCACTCACAATAGGCATCCCGTCAATCATCACCATGGTATAAGGTCCTTCCAGTCCATTGATATGAATGTCCCCGGTATTGCACACATTACAGTTCAGCTGCGGGCGTACGCCATTCACATTCTGCAAAGCATCAAAAATACTGGGGGTAGGGTTCCTTTTAAAGAATACAGGGGAGTATACTTCTACGGGTACGGGGCTTTCCATTTTAGATACTGCCCTTAATGTTCCGCTTACTACTACTTCATTCAGGTTGGAAGAAGTGGGTGTTAAACGGATAGTAGTTTCCGTGATACCGGAAGCTTTGATCTGGACCGGCTGTACATAAGTAATATATCCTACAGCACTCACCTGTAAAATATGTCTGCCGGGTGTAATGCCCTTCAGATCAAATTCTCCCGATTCAGTTGTAACACCTCCCTGTTTTAAGTCTTTAAAACCGATGCTTGCAAACGGCACCGGTTTATCTTCTGATGTGATCGTTCCTTTTAAACGCCCTTGTGCGAATAATTCAGTTGCCTGGAACAGTAATATAGTTAGGATAAATCTGTAGGTCATATGGCAAATTTAAAAATCAAATCCATATTAGTCTAAACTTATTTTTAGCCTAATCTAAATTATAGGTTCGGGAAGGGATCGTCAAATCTTCCCCCATACACCCATTCCCTGATTTCCAGATCATTACAAAGGCAGGCATCTAACGCTCTTATGATCTTATCTTTTTCCAGATCCTGCCCAATGATCACCAATTCATTGTGCCGGTCTTCAAACACGGGATGCCACCGTTGTTGAATAAGTGCAGCAGTAGCCTCATCCAATTGCCATTTTTCTTTTGGAATAGCAGCCCACCAAAGTCCTGCCTTGTCTGCCATCAAAGATGCTCCTGCCTGGCTCCAGTTAATAGCAATGTCCGGCCGTGAAGCAATCCAGCATAAACCTTTGCTGCGGATCACACCTGCGGGCCATTGATGTTGAATGTAATGCCAGAAACGTTCCGGATGAAAAGGAGCACGACTGCGGTACACAAAAGAGCTGATGCCATATTCTTCTGTTTCCGGGATG
>Ga0065704_10001085_pt1 | contig 12021 bp, 13 predicted proteins | sample SwiRhicommuniRL2_FD_59091 | JGI IMG/M metagenome (GOLD analysis project Ga0065704, IMG submission 59091) | Switchgrass rhizosphere bacterial communities from Rose Lake, Michigan, USA - RL2 v2 (version 2) | ecosystem: Host-associated > Plants > Roots > Rhizosphere > Soil | place: East Lansing, MI
CCTCACCCGCGCTGCGCGCGACCTCTCCCGCTGACGCGGGAGAGGTGGAGAGGAACCAGTGGTCGAGCGAGTCGAGAAAGCGACCCGAGGCGGCGTGCGGCGCATCGCCGGCGAGCGTCGCGTCGGACCGCTGCACGAGTCGCGCGCCGGGCAGTGCAAACAGGATGTCGACGCGGCCGAGAGCCTCCGCCCCGCTCATGCTCTCGAGCAGGACCGGGTACCGGTCGGGGAAGCGCTCGTGCAGCGCGAGGAGGTCGACGTCCGTGCCGGTGAGCCCCGCGACGCCCAATCAGGTCAGCGCGCGGAAGACCAGGCTGCCGTTCGTGCCGCCGAAGCCGAACGAATTCGACAACGCCACGCGGACCGGTGCCTGCCGGGCCGTGAGCGGGACGTAGTCGAGGTCGCACTGCGGGTCGGGATTCTCGAGGTTGATCGTCGGCGGCAGCACGCCGTCGCGGATCGCCAGGATCGAGAAAATGGCCTCGACCACGCCGGCGGCACCGAGCAGGTGGCCCGTCATCGACTTGGTCGAGCTGACCGCCACCTTGTGAGCGTGATCGCCGAGCGCACGCTTGATCGCGACCGTTTCGGCGATGTCGCCGAGCCCGGTCGAGGTCGCGTGGGCGTTGATGTAATCGATCTGCTCCGGGTTGAGCCCCGCGTCGCGGATCGCGTTGACCATCGCCAGCCGGGCGCCCTCGCCCGTCTCGTGCGGCGCGGTGATGTGGTACGCGTCACCGCTCATGCCGAAGCCCACGAGCTCCGCATAGATGCGGGCGCCGCGCGCCTTGGCGTGTTCGTAATCCTCGAGCATGACGGCGCCACCGCCCTCGGCCATGACGAAACCGTCACGGTCGCGGTCCCAGGGACGGCTCGCGCGCTCGGGCTCGTCGTTGCGCAGCGACAGCGCCTTCGCCTGGCCGAAGCTGCCGATGCCGAGCGGCGTGAACGCCATTTCGGCGCCACCGGCGATCATCGCGTCGGCGTCACCGTACTGGATCAGGCGCGCGGCGATGCCGATCGAGTGCGTCGAGGTCGTGCAGGCCGTGACCAGCGCGAGGTTCGGGCCGCGCAGGCCGTAGTGGATCGAGGTGTGTCCCGCGGCGGCGTTGATGATGCTGCCCGGGATGAAAAACGGAGAAATCTTGCGCGGCGACTGCGCCTCGAGGTACTTCGCGGTGTTTTCCTCGATGGTCGACAGGCCGCCGATGCCGGCGCCCATCGCGACGCCGATGCGCGCCGAGTTGGCCTCNGTGATCTCCAGCCCGGAGTCACGGACTGCCTGCACCGCCGTCGCAAAGCCGAACGGGACGAACGGATCGAACTTCCGCACGTCCTTTGGCGACATGTATTCCTCGGGCACGAACCCCTTCGCCTCGCCGCCGATGCGGCACGGGAAGGCGCTCAGGTCGAGCCGCGTGATGGGCCCGATGCCGCTGCGACCGTTGACGATGCCTTCCCAGGCCGTGTCGACGGTGCTGCCGAGCGGGGAAACGATGCCTAAACCGGTAACGACGACCCTGCGCCTGGACAAAGTGTGCCCCCGGACGTGACGGTGGAAGGAAGAAGAATGCCGCAACCGCCCTCCGTGGCGGCCGGCGACGAGACGCAGCTCAGGCCTGGCTGCGACGCTCGTTGATGTAGTCGATCGCCTGCTGGACCGTCGTGATCTTCTCGGCGTCCTCGTCCGGAATCTCGGTCTCGAATTCCTCTTCGAGCGCCATCACGAGTTCCACAGTGTCGAGCGAGTCAGCACCGAGGTCGTCGACGAAAGAGGACTCGTTGGTGACTTCCTCCTCCTTGACGCCCAGTTGCTCGGCGACGATCGCCTTCACTCGCTGTTCAATACTGCTCATTGTCGTTGGAATCCTTTGGAAGGAAATAAACCCAAGTGCCGGTCGCCCCGCAGGTCGGCCGGCATGGGGCGCGTATTCTATGTTAAGGCTCCCCGGGGGTCCAATTAGCGGGGAATCCCTTTCAGATCATGTACATACCGCCATTGACGTGCAGGGTTTCGCCCGTGATGTAGGCGGCTTCCGGCGACGCGAGGAACGCCACGGCGTGCGCGATGTCCTCCGGCGCCCCGAGCCGGCCGAGCGGCACCTGGCCGAGCAACGCCGTTTTCTGCGTCTCCCCGAGGGCGTCGGTCATGTCGGTGACGATGAAGCCGGGTGCCACCACGTTGACCGTGATGTTGCGCGAGCCGACCTCGCGCGCGAGGCTCTTGGAGAAGCCGATCATGCCGGCCTTGGCTGCGGCGTAGTTGGTCTGCCCGGCATTGCCCATCACGCCGATCACGGAGGCGATGTTGACGATGCGGCCGCGGCGCGCCTTCATCATGCCGCGCATGACGGCCTTGCACGTGCGGTAGACGGCGCTCAGGTCGGTGTCGAGCACGGCCTGCCAGTCGTCGGCGCTCATGCGCATCAGCAGCCCGTCGCGAGTCACGCCGGCGTTGTTGACGAGGATCGAGGGTGTGCCCTCGGCCGCTTCGACCGCCTTGAAGCAGGCCTCCACCGCGGCGGCGTCGGCCACGTTCAGCACCACCCCTCGGCCGTTGAGCCCCGCTTCCTTCAAGTATGCGTCGATCGCGCCTGCGCCGGCCTCGGTCGTGGCCGTGCCGACGATGCGCGCGCCGCGACGGCCGAGTTCGAGCGCGATCGCGCGGCCGATGCCGCGCGTGGCGCCCGTGATGAAGGCGAATTCGTTGGCGAGCGATGTCATGGCTGTCCTCCGCACGCCTCGAGCGCGGCCGCGATTGCCGCGGTGTCCTCGAGTGCGAGCATCTTGAGTTCGGGTTTGCGTTCGATGCGCCGGTTGAGCGAGGTCAGCACCTTGCCCGGCCCGCACTCGATGAATGTGGTGCAGCCGCTGCCGAGCATCGCGCGCACGGTGTCCGCCCAGCGCACGGGCTTGTAGAGCTGCTCCTTCAGGGCCTGGCGGATGCCGTCCGGGCTCGAGTGCGTGCGCACGTCGACCGTGTAGACGGCCGGCACGTTGGGCAGGCGCACCTCGACGCCGGCGAGGCGTTCGGCGAGCCGCTCGGCGGCGCCGACCATCAGGCTGCTGTGCGACGGCACGCTGACCGGCAGCAGCACCGCGCGTTTGGCGCCACGAGCTTTCGCCGCTTCGCACGCGCGAGCGACGGCCGCGGCATTTCCCGCGATCACGGTCTGGCCCGGCGCATTGAAGTTGACGGGCTCCACCACTTCGCCCTGCGCCGCCTCGCGACAGGCCGCGTCGAGTTCCGCGTCGTCGAGCCCGAGGATCGCCGCCATGGCGCCCTGCCCCAACGGCACGGCCTGCTGCATGGCCTGGCCGCGAAACCGCACGAGGTCGACCGCGGTGCGGAAATCGAGCGCGTCCGAACAGACGAGCGCCGTGTACTCGCCGAGACTGTGACCGGCCATCGCCACCGGACGCGGGCCGCCCTGCGCGAGCCACGTGCGCCAGGTCGCCACGCCGGCGGCGAGCATCGCCGGTTGCGTGCGTTCGGTCGCCGCGAGTTCGGTCTCCGGCCCCTGCTGGCAGAGCGCCCACAGGTCGTACCCGAGCACGTCGCTCGCCTCGGCGAAGGTTTCGCGGACGACCGGTGCGTTGGCACCGAGCTCCGCCAGCATGCCGACCGACTGCGAACCTTGGCCGGGAAAGACGAATGCCAATGACATCGGGGGGAATTCCGTGACGGCCGTCTGGCCGGGCGCGCGATTATAACGACGGCGCGACCCGGGGCCGCCGCAGGCCGATCGCCATCGCCGCCAGCGCCCCGCCGACGGCGCCGTAGGTGTGGGCGGCGTGGATCACCGGGATCGACATCGTCGCCTCCGTGAACGGCAAGGCGCCGAAAAAGTGCTCCCAGCCCAGCTTGAGCGCGAATGCCGCGGAAACGAGCAGCGTGACCGGGTCGCGGTACCGCCACCACCAGCGCACCAGACCGGCCGCCATCAGGCCGTGCAGCACGCCGGAAAAGCCGACATACCACTCGAGTTGCGGCTGCAGTACGAGGAACCCGAGGTCGACCACGGCGGTCGAAACGGCGAGGATCACGCACCACTGCCCGGTCGTGTATTCCCGGACGAAGAGCCATGCCACGAGCGCGAGCCCGGCGAGGTTCCAGCCCAGGTGCGCAAGGTCGTGGTGGTACAGATGTCCCGTGACGAGCCGGCCGTATTCGCCGCCGGCGAGGATGGCGGCACGATCGTAGGGCAGCGCGTCCCGGGCGACCGTGCCGAACCATTGCACGGCGACGAGCACGACCGCGAGCACCACGGGTGCGCGCCAGAGCTGGCGCGTGTCGGCGTGTGTCAGGCGTCCCAGGTCCATGTGCGCGTCGGTCCGGCTCGGGGTGGTTTGCTATGATCCGCGCAATTTACCGCCTGCCACGGTTCGAGACATGACTACTGCACGTCCGTCGTTCGCCCATCGCCGCCGCACTCTCGGCTTCACGCTGATCGAGATCATGGTGGTCGTCGTGATCCTCGGCATCCTCGCCGCGCTGGTCGCGCCGAACGTGATCCGGCGCATCGACGACGCGCGTGTCACCAAGGCACGCCAGGACATCCGCGCGTATGAGACCGCGCTCAACCTGTATCGCATGGACAACTTCCGCTATCCCACCACCGACCAGGGGCTGCAGTCGCTCGTGACGCGTCCCAGCGACCCGAACATCCGCAACTGGAAGGAAGGCGGTTACATCGACGGCCTCAAGAAGGACCCGTGGGGCAATGACTACGCGTACATCGCGCCGGGCACGCGCGGTGGCGACTACGACCTGTACACGCTCGGGGCCGACGGCCAGCCCGGCGGCGAGGGGCCGGATGCCGACATCGGCAACTGGAACATCGAGCAGTAGCTCCTTGCGGCCCCATCCGGCCGCCCGTCGCGCCTCGGGGTTCACGCTGCTCGAGGTGCTCGTCGTCATCGTGATCATCGGCGTCATCACTTCGATGGCGGTGATTTCGGTGAGGGTGCTCGGCGGCGACCACGAAATGCAGCAGGAAGCGGAGCGGCTGCAGGCGATCCTCACGCAGGTGCGTGAGGAAGCCACGTTGCAGAGTCGCGACCTCGGCCTGCGCGTCGACGAGACCAGCTTCGAGTTCCTCGAATACGACGGCCGCATGGAACGCTGGCGTGCCGTGCTCGGCGATCCGCTGCTGCGCGAGCGCACCCTGCCGGGCGGGCTGCGCCTGGCACTGCGGCTCGAGGGACGTTCGGCGAAGCTCGAACCGCGCCAGCCCGAGACCGACCGCAACCCGATCTTTCCGCACGTGATCCTGCAGGCCTCCGGCGACCTGACGCCGTTCGACCTGGTCTTTTCCCGCGACGGCACCAAGGAGCAGCGACGCCTGAGCGGCACGCTCGAGGGCCGCATCGAACTGCACGACGACGCGCGGGAGCAGGCGCGCAGATGACCACGCAACGCGGTTTCACGCTGATCGAAGTGCTGGCGGCGCTCGTGATCGTCGCGCTCGGCATGCTCGCCGCGATCCAGGCCGTCAACCAGACCGCACGCAACGGCACGTACCTGCGCGAAAAGACCCTGGCGCACTGGATCGGCATGAACGTCGTCACCGAACGCCGGCTGCAGGCCTCACCGCCCGACGTGGCCGAGTCCACCGGCCAGGTGGACTTCGCGGGCACCAAGTGGCAATGGACCATGAAGGTCACGCAGACCGAGGTCGAGAGCATGCGACGCATGGACGTGTCGGTGCGGCTGGCGTCGGCGGACGAGAAGAGTTCGCTCGCCAGGGTGTCCGGGTTCTACGGCGCCGCGATCGGCGCGGCCGGCGGCCAGAACCTGTCGTGGGTCGGCAACGGAGCCCCCGGCACGGGCGACCAGGCCGGCGGCCAGAGCGACGACGTGGAAGAGCCCCCGGGCCCGGTCCGCGACGACAGCGGTCGTCCGAAGACGCCGCGCGACCGGCCGCCGTCGGAGGACGAGGAATGACCCGTCCGGCTGCGGCGTGGAATACCGGCGTCGCGCCTTGCGAGCAGCGTGGCTTCACGCTGCTCGAGGTGCTCGTGGCGATCGCGATCTTCGCCTTCGTCGGCGCGATGGCGCTGACGGGCTACACGCAGCTGCAGAAGCAGAGCGAGTACCAGCAGCAGCGGTTCGAGCGCGTGCGTGAAGTGCAGCGCGCGGTGCAGACGCTGACGCAGGACCTCACGCAGATCGAACCGCGCCCGATCCGCGAACCGCTCGGCCAGGAGTACCTGCCGGCCGTGCTCGCGGGCGAGTCGGTCGCGTACCGGATCGAGTTCACGCGTGCGGGCTGGTCGAACACGGCAGGCCTGCCACGCCCGACGCTGCAACGGGTCGCCTATCGCGTCGACGCCGACGGCCTCTGGCGCGACCACTGGCGCGTGCTCGACCGCACGCAGACCTCCGAGCCCGTGCGCGTCAACCTGCTCAAGGGCGTTCGCTCCGTGCAGTTCCGGTTCCTGACGCCCGCGCGCGAATGGGTCGACCGCTGGCCGCAATTGCAGAGCCAGGCCCCGGCCGAGCAGGAGCGCGAACGCCCGGCGGCGGTCGAGGTCACGCTCGACCTCGAGGACTGGGGCGTGATCCGGCGCGTCGTCGAGGTGGCCGGCTGATGCGCGCCGCAATGGCAAGCCGCACGCGCCAGCGTGGCGTCGCGCTGATCATGGCGGTGCTGATCGTGGCGCTCGCGACGATCCTCGCGATCAACGTCACGTTCAGCAGCATGGTCGACCAGCGACGCAGCGCGAACCTGTTCGCGCTCGACCAGGGGTTCGAGGTCGCGCTCGGCGCCGAGGCCTGGGCCGCCGATTTCCTGCGCAAGGACGCGCAGCAATCGCAGCAGGACCATTTCGGCGAGGCCTGGGCGCAGACGCTGCCGCCGCTGCCGATCGACGAGGGCATCGGCACGATCGAGGGACGGCTCGAGGACATGCAGGGCCGCTTCAACCTGAACAACCTGGTGTTCGCGGACGGCACGACCAACCAGCCGGCCGTCGAGCAGCTCGAGCGGATCCTCTCGATGCTTGAGATCGAACCGTCGTGGGCCGCGATGATCGCGGACTGGATCGACGCCGACTCCAACCCGGGCTTCCCGGACGGAGCCGAGGACGCGGTCTACACGGGACTCGACCCGCCCCACCTCGCCGCGAACATGCCGGTCACGCGCGTGAGCGAACTGATGTCGCTGCCCGGGTTCGGCTTCGAGCGCTACCAGCGCCTGCGCCCGTACGTCGCGGCGCTGCCGATCGGCACGACNCTGAACGTCTGCACGGCGCCNGGCATCGTNCTCGACGCGCTGTCGGAGTCGCAGCGGCAGTTCAGNATCGATCCCAAGAACCTGCAGACGCGACGCAAGGACGCGTGCTTCCCGACGCTCGTCGACCTGCANGGNACGCTCGGACAGACGGCCTACGACCAGCTCAAGGANTCGCTCTCGGAGCAGTCTTCGTACTTCCGCGCGACGTTGTGGGTCACTATTGGCACTACCCAGTTCACCCTGTACAGTCTGCTCGCGCGTGGGGGTGCCGGGTCGATCCGGCCCGTCCTCCGCAGTTTCGGAGCCGAATGACCGTATGACAGAAACCCTGGTGATCCGACTCCGGTCGATCGACGACGCGCCGGCGTCCTGGCTCATCATCGACGGCAACGGCGCGCGCTCCGGCTCCCTGCAGAACGGTCCGATCGCCGACGCGCTCGGCCTCGCACAGGGCCGTCGCACGGTCCTCGTGCTGCCCGCGTCCGAAGTGACACTCGCCGAACCCGACCTTCCGCCCGTCCGCGGCGCGGCACGCCTCGCGCAGGCGGTGCCGTTCGCGCTTGAGGAGCACCTCGCGTCGGACCTCGAGAACCTGCATTTCGCGGTCGGCACGCGCAACCCGGCCGCGAGTGCCACCCCGGTCGCGATCGTCGCGCGCAGCACGCTCGAGCGCTGGCGCGCGACCTGGGACGCCGCCGGCATCCACCCGGAAGCGGCCTACGCCGAGTCGTCCCTCGTGCCGGCCGCGCCGAACGCGACGGTGCTCGTGCTCGACGAAGGCACGCTGCACGTCAAGCGTCCCGGTGAAGTCGCCTTCGCGCTCGACGCGCTGTCGCTCGGCGGCGCACTCGATCTGGCGCTCGGCACCACTGCCGACGACGAAGTCGGCGAACACGTCACGTTCTACGCGGCCGCGGACGAGTACGAGTCCAACAAGGACACCATCGAGGCGTTGCGCACTCGCACCGCCACGCTGCAAGTGAAGCTGTTGCCGGACGGTGCGCTGCCGCTCTTCGCCGCGCAGCTGCCGGCGACGAAGCCGGTCAACCTGCTGCAGGGCACTTACTCGGCGCCGTCGACGTGGCAAACGGGGTTCCGCCAGTGGCGCGTGCCGGCGGCACTCGCGGTGGCGACGCTGCTCGTGTTCCTCGGTGCGCAGGGTTTCCAGCTCTGGCAGCTCACCCAGGCCAACAAGCGGCTCGACGCCGAGATCCAGCAGACGTTCAACTCGATCCTGCCGGGACAGCCGGTCGTCGATCCGCGCGCGCAGATCCAGGGTGTCCTCGCCCGCGCGGGTGGCGGACACGGCGCGCTGCTGCCGGCGATCTCGCTGCTCGCGCAGGCCGTCGCGCAGGCGCCCTCCGCACGCGTCGAGGGCCTCAACTTCCGCGGCGGCGTGCTCGAGTTGCGCGTCATCGCACCGAACGTCGAGACGCTCGACGGCATCCGCCAGACGATGAGCAGTCGCGGCGCGCAGGTCGAGCTGCAGTCGACGACGCCGCGCGAGAACAGCGTCGAGGGACGGCTGCACGTGCAGCTGGGGGCGGCATGATGGACAAGGTCCGCGACTGGCTGGCGAACCTGAGCCCGCGCGAGCGCAACCTCGTGTACGCCGCCGGCGCGCTGCTCGGCGTCGCGCTGCTCTACCTCGTGCTCGTGCTGCCGTTCACCACGACGACGCGCAAGCTCTCCGCACGCGTCGAGCAGAAGCGGACCGACCTCGCCTGGATGCAACAGGCCGCGCCGCAGGCCATGGCCGCCGCCGGTCTCGCCTCGCGCAACACCGGCGAGTCGCTGGTCGTCATCGTCGATCGCACTGCCCGCGAGGCCGGCCTCGGCACCGCGCTGCGCGACCAGAGCCCGAGCGGCGACGGCGGCGTGCGGCTGCGCATCGAAGGAGCCTCGTTCGACACGCTCGTCACCTGGCTCGTGAGCCTGCAGCAGCAGTACGGCGTCGCGGTCGACATCGCGATGATCGATGCGGTCGGCCCGGGCCTCGTCAACGCCACGTTCGGCCTGACCCAGCCGGGGGCCGCGGGCTGAGCGGGCGCGTCCTGCGCACCTAGTCGGCCCCCGCGTTGGAGCTCCCTTACTCGTGAAACGTCGCACCGGCTGGCTCGTCGTGCTGGGCCTGCTCGCCGTCGCCGCGTTCGCGCTGGCGACGTTGCCGGCGGTCGTGCTCACCGGAACGCTGGCGCGTGCCGGCCTCACGGCGACGGCCTTGTCCGGGTCGATCTGGTCCGGCACGGCGCACGGCCTCGCCTGGAACGGTGCGGGCCTCGGGGATCTCGACTGGACGCTGGCGCCCGTGCGGCTCTTGTCGGGCCGTGCCGCGGGGCACGCACGACTCGTGCGGGCCGACGGTTCGCTCGACACCGACTACGACGTGGGCCTGTTCGGACAGGACGTGCGGCTCACGGGCACCACGTTCGCGCTGCCGGTCCAGGCGCTCGAAGCGCTTCCGCTCGGCATGCCCCGCGGTTGGCGCGGCATGGCGAAAGGGGCACTCGACGAAGTGCACGTCGCCGATCGATGGCCCGTCGCAGTGCGTGGCAAGCTCGACCTGGAAGGGCTCGTCTCCCCTGCCATGCGCGACGCGCCGCTCGGCAACTTCCAGGTGCTGGTGCCGCACCCGCAACCCAAGCCATCGCTGTCGATCCCGGCCGACCCCCGCAACCTCACGGCTCAGGTGCGCGACCAGGACGGCCCGTTCGCCGTCGACGGGCAACTGACGTTGAGCCCGGCCCGTGGCTTTTCGCTCGAAGGCACGCTCGCACCTCGCGGCCCGGTGCCGCCGAACGTCGAGCGCGTCCTGCAATTGCTCGGCCCCGCCGATGCGTCGGGGCGTCGCGAGTTCAGCGTCGGCGGCAGCCTGTAGCGGGCCGGATTTCGCCGGCGACGCGCGCCAGGGCGGCCATTCGCGTCACGCGTGCCGCTAGAGGGAGGGCTCCCACTCGCGCCACGCCGACAGCAGCGGGAAATACAACCCCAGGCGGATCGGTTCGTCGCCCCAGTGGCGCAGCAGCGAGGCATAGCGCTCCAGCTGCGGCCGGTAACGCGTGCGCTCGTTGTCGAGGAACTCCTCGAGCCCGGCACCCTCGTGCGCGCTGGTCTTGTAGTCGACGATCCAGCGCGTGCCGGTCGTCGAATCGACGAACGTGCGATCGACGACGACGCTGACCACCTCCTCGCCCCAACGCCCCGTGAGACCGAGTTCCGCCTGCGCGTCGCGATGCGCGCCGTGCAGCAGCCAGCGACCGCGCTCGTCGGCGAGCGTGCGCCGCACGGCCTCGAGCACGCGTCGTGCCGCCGCGTCACGCCGGTCGGCCGGCACGCCGAGTTCCGCGAGTTCCGCCACGTAACGACGCAACCACGCCACGCCCGCTTCGTCCGCGAGGTCGACGGTGAGGTCGGCAGACCGTGCGAGACGCTGCAGTTCACGGTGCACGACGGTGCCGACGTGACGCGCGGTTTCGGAGGCCCAGTCGAAATGGAGCACGGCCGTGCCCGGGCCATGGGCGCGCTCGCGAGCGGGCAACCGTGGCGCCGGCGGCAGCTCCGGTGGCATCCAGCCGTCCGGCACGCGCGGCAGCAGCGGGTCGCGTGCGATCACGAGGCCCTCCTCGCCCGCGATCCCCTCGACGTCGGCCAGCCGCGCGTCGAAGGCGGCCGCGAGGTCCGGCACGGCCCACAGCATTCCGAGCGCACTGCTTTCGTTCGGCGTACGCACGACGTGCCGGCCATCGACTTCGTTGCGGTCGACCGCGCAACTGCCGAGCAGGTGCAGTGAGCGCTCGGCACGTGTCGCCGCGACGTACAGCAGCCGGCGCTTTTCCTGCAGCAGCTTCTCGCGCTCGAGCCGCCCGAGCCACGCGTGCAGCGGATTCGCGCCACCGGCGCCGGCCTCGGCGATCGGCGCGACGATCAACCGATGACCGCCCGCTCCGGGCACCTTGAGCCAGCGCAACAGCGGTGCGGTGTCGGTACGACCGACGCGGTCCAGGCCCGGCACGATCACGGTGTCGAACTGCAGGCCCTTCGACTTGTGGATCGTGAGCAACTCGACCCGTGTCTCCGCGCTCGCGGGCGCCGGTGCGTACAGCTTCTGCAACGCGATCGCGAGCCGCCCGAGGTCGACGGGCTCGCCCCGCGCACCGGTCTCGACCTGTTCGAGCGCATCGAGGTAGGCGCGCCCCTCGTCGATGGCCCGCACGTCCGGCAACGTCGCCGGCCCGCCGAGGGCGTGCCAGGCGCGTTCGACGGCATCGCGCAGGCCGAGCCGCGCCCGTTCGTCGACCGCGCGCTCCAACACGGGCAGGCAACGGTCGAGCCGCGCGCGCGCGCCAGGGTCGAGCCGTGCACGACGTGATGCTTCCTGCAGCAGCCGCAGCGTCGTCGCATGCCGATCGTCGCCGAGCAGCGCGTGACAGTCCGCGAGCTTCAGGCCGCACCACGGCGCACGCAGCACGCCGAGCCACGCCGCGCGATCGCCGGGATGCGCCAGCGCGCGCGTCAGCGCCAGCAGGTCGAGCACGACCGGGCGTTCGGCCAGCGGGTCGATGTCGGTGGCCTGGTAACGGATGCCGCGTCGCGTAAGCTCCGCGACGATTTCGAGCAGGTCGCCGCGCCCCTGCACCAGGATGCCGATGCGACCCGTGGTGCTGGCCGCGAGCCGTGCCTCGACCAGCTCGGCGACCCGACGCGCCTCGAGCTGGCGACTGCTGCGCAGGAAGGCGTGGACCGTCACGCCGCTGTCGTCGCCATCGCGCGCCGCGGGCGCCGC
>Ga0065704_10001115_pt1 | contig 12020 bp, 10 predicted proteins | sample SwiRhicommuniRL2_FD_59091 | JGI IMG/M metagenome (GOLD analysis project Ga0065704, IMG submission 59091) | Switchgrass rhizosphere bacterial communities from Rose Lake, Michigan, USA - RL2 v2 (version 2) | ecosystem: Host-associated > Plants > Roots > Rhizosphere > Soil | place: East Lansing, MI
CCTTGAAAGTGGTTTCAATCACTCCTGGTCTTGTACTTCCAATGGCCTTAGCCAATCCTAAAACAGTATTTAAAGCATTTCCGGAATAATCTTGATAGACTGCAACCAAGGAAGGTGTACCAAATCCTTCNTGATACAATTCTCGTACTCTTTGACCAGGTCCCTTNGGAGCNACCATTACTACATCNATATTTNTTGGAGGAACAATCCATTTCCAGTGTATAGCTGCTCCATGAGAAAAATTAAGTGTTTTTCCCTCCGAAAGACCTGGTTCTATTTCATTCTTGTACACATTAGCCTGCTCCATGTCTGGCGTTAAAACATGAATAATATCAGCCAATTTTGAGGCCTCTTTTACTTCTTTAACAACATGTCCATCATTTTCGGCAATTTTCCATGATTTCCCTTCTTTGTATAATCCTATGATTACGTTCAATCCAGAATCTTTCATATTATTTGCTTGAGCTCTTCCCTGGATACCGTATCCTACTACGGCAGTTGTCTTGTTTCTAACTTGTTCCAAAGAAACATCACTGTCAAACCATTTTTTTGCTGTCATACTTACCTATATTTTGTATCGATATTTATAGCAAGTCCAAAGAGACTATCTCGGACAAAATTTTCTAACAGATACCAAAGATTCTTTCGCCTCGTCAACTCCCTCTTATCTACATATCTAGCTTTTATCGTTCCTCCTAACCGTGAAATTACATAAATTTTTGACAATTGCTAAAAAAGTCTAAAATGAATACCGGAACATATACGAGTATATTACTATCGACTCAATACTATTGAATTTTAAGGGAAGTAGTCTCAACCTTCAACTATCAGTGTTAGACTTAGACTTTGAGTAAACATCGTCCAACACGTCGTGCAAAATTTCTCTTACCTCCTCCTTGTCTAGATCATCAACCAATCCATGTAAAGCGTCTCTCACATTATCTTTCTCAAAACGTCTCCCTGTTATCTCAGGCTGTTTAATACGTTTTTCAAGGGACTTGTAGTTATCTATGAGATCCTTTTCCATCTGTGACACTCCGATCACTCTTAGAAGATCCAAATGACTCATTGCATTTCTATAAAATTCTTTTCGCAATTCTTTATCTCTAGCTATAAGTACCGCAGAATTGGATATGCCATTAAATACTAAAAATGATCCAATTGCCATGAATGAAATGGTTACAAGTCCAAATGGCGGATATGTGGCATACAATAATGAATTAATATCGATTGAACCAAAAAGGATTGCCATACCAACGGCAGATATCAACAGGTACTTGTGAATTAAGTACTTTTCAAGTAAAGCAGAAGCGGCCAAAAAAGCAAAACTAAAAAATAAGCCACCAATTTGTTTAGTTGCTCCAAAAATTATAGAATTTATTAGAGCAAATGATACCGGAGAAGAAGATATTAAAGGTTGAAATATGTTTAAAAAGTATATCTCAAATGGAAACAAGATATAAACTAATGGNAACGCTATGATCGTCCAATATCTGGCCTTTCCAATCTTCCTGACGTATGTACTAAGTAGTAATGCCGATACTATCCAGACTGCTATGAATGATAGTATAGAAATAATATCCAGGATAGGTCCGAAATGAATTGCTAAATCTGCACGCGGAAGGCTACTCAAACTGGTTTGAATCGCATATGGTTTTATCAATGACGGTTGATCCATTAACACGTTCATTGCATAGAACAGTGAAATTATTGTAGTTAAAGCCAGTAACGAAAAAGATACTGAGTATAGTAAGAGAAGTTTATTCATTCTTACCATAATCCACAGAACTAGACTTAGCACCAGAAGCAATAGGAAGAATAATGCGGAGATATGACTAATGAAAATGGCTGCAAAAAGTAAAAGGATGTTATAATTTTGGGAAACAACTATTGATACCATTATTATCGCGAGTATGGCAATAAGTAAGATTTGAATCATGAAAATTATAAGGTAAGAATTTTTTATCCCTAGGGCGCCTTTTAACTCAGAACCTGATTCTTTCCTTTCAATAAATCCAAGTATTACAACGGAAACTCCAATGAATAGTAACGCTAGGCTGATAAAGATACTGACATTCGTACTTGTGGGAAATTCTTGAGTACTGAATGCGATATACTTCAGTATGGTTGAGTCAATAATCATGATTGATACCGCAGCGAAAATTACCATCAACGCCCTTTTTCTAGTAATGTTTATGCTGAATCGAATCATGTTTTAATTATCCAATTCGGTACATGATGCGGATATGATTTCTTGATATCGCACAAGTAATGATAATATTGGAAATATTCTTAAGGAACTTTTTTTCACTTTGAATAGCTGCTAAAATGGTTGGAATTCCAGATAGTACAATCAAATCAAATTTGTACATCTTACTATCTTTAGTAGCAACTTACTATATTACTGTGCCCATCGTAACCGGATATAATGTAGATTTTTATTCGAAAGACGAATCACCATTTGGTATATCTTATGGTGATTGGGTGGCGAAATATTGGAATTGGGACCTGTCTATTCCACTAGACAGGAAAACAAACAACCTTCTTGGCCTAAATCAAAACGGATGCCTAGTTCACAGGGAAAATTCTATGGTTATGTTAGCCGATACTGCTGCAGGAGGTATTTGGAATCAGACATGCACAATATCCCGAAATGCAGGGATACTAATTCCGATTTGGACAGGAGAATGTGACCAGGCACAGAAAGGGCTTGAAAATTACTCATACAAGCAATTATCTGATTGTGCAAGATCATATGATTTGGGAAAAATCAAGGGACAAGTAAAGGTGGACGGCATCCCTGTTGCAACGTTAGATGCCCTAGATTACAAGACAAATGTTATGAACAACGTGATTGAAGTATATACTAAGCAGTTCAACGCTACAGACCCAATTAACACTCATTTTATAGTTGAACGATACGGCACATTTCCCGGAGCAGCACACGGATGGTTTGTTTTCTTAAAACCTCTTCAACCTGGAAATCACACAGTCTATTACCAAAATAGTGTGGAGCCTACTACTCTTAGCGGAGCCGGAAATGTAAACTCTGCCCAATTTACATATCATTTCAAGGTTGAATAAGCCTGTCATATGACGTGGTTCTCGCCAAGCTTGTCTTTCTGCATTTTAGCTGGTACTATGAATACNTCGCCCCTATTTGTTCTCCAATCTGCATAGCCCCAAGATTGTTATCATTTCACTACCCATTCTGGATAAGACTTACCAAAGATGGTCTCGCTCATTGTAGAACATATTGTGCCTAATTTAGTTATGTTTGGCCATTACTTTACTTCTACAGCTCCGAATTGTGTTATTGCGGCTATAGTCAGAGCTCCTGTCATTAGCGAACCCTTTAAATTATAAACAATCTAACTCTGTTGAACAATCTTCTAAATCATCCTTTTTACATTCAGTTTCATTTCTTATGCTCCGTCAAGATTGTTGTGCCATTCGATTTTGCTTGTATACTTACTTTGTACGTTACTTCTGAACGATAGAATGGCTGTTCTCCTTTGATATGAAGGATGTGTTCGCCGATTGGAATTGAGTGGGGTTCCAAATATACCCAGTATCCATCAGAAACTGCCTGCGTAGGGCCACTTTTGTTGGTACTAAGAATGTTATCTTTAGCATAATTGATGTCAAACAAGGGCGCGTGTATTCTTTGGAATTGTATTTCCTTACCATCTAATTGTGCTCCAATATAAGTTGCCGCACCAATATCTGAATCAAGTGCTTTCTTCAAATCAGCTTGGTTAGTTGCATTTGTCAAATCCAGAAATGATATTTCTCCATTAAGCACTGGAAACAAGATTCCCTTATCTGCAGGAATTGTTACTGTCCTATTTCCTACTGAATTGTATGCTCCAGAGAGGAAAAACACTGGTTGATTTGGAGGTTGAAACTTCATGACAGACGTACCATTCGGGTCAAGTAGTGGGTTGTTGTAATATCCTGAAAATGAAAACGCCCATTTCCACCATCTCGCGGTCCAGTCTGATAATGTTACGTTAAATGCTTTTGTGTTATTCGTCACAGGTATACTGTTATAATATAGCCAGATGTTGACACCGATTAGAATAACAAGTACACTAGCAAGACCGATAATGACTACACCGTATTTTGATTTTACTTTGAATCCTAGCATACAGAGTCGCAGATCCCTTTCTTTCTCTAGGTAATCTAAAATCAAAATAACTATGATAAAAGGAGTTTGTTTAATTGAGATGTTAAAACTCCCTAGAATAGAGTCAAAATAATAGAAAATAAAATAAAAATAATCTAGGACTAAGTAAAGCTAGGAAATGGAAAGATGATAATTCATCGCAATCTGAATCTTACCGCTTCTGCATGAACCATACGAGCTGATTTCATGTCTTCCTTCTTCTAGTACATTAGGCTTGAAAAACAACCAGTAGCCATCACTTACGTAATCCTTTCCCCGTAGTCTAAAGAAAGGAGTTAGGATTCTAGATGAATCCTGACCTATCTGCTTTCCATCTAGACTAACATCTAGTTTCTCTTTTGCTACAATGTCGATTTCTTCCTTTGCTTCTTTCAAATCGGGCCCAATCCAGTTTATGACTGACAGAAGGATTGGCTTGTCTTTATTTATTTTAAAAGAGCGCTCCTTAATGTCGTCATTCTGCATTTTAGCTGGTACCATGAATACATCGCTCCTATTTCTTCTCCAATCTGCATAGCCCCATGATTGCCACCATTTGACTACCCAGTCAGGATAAGAATTCCCAAAGATGGTCTCGCTCTCATTGTAGAACATATTGTGCCTAATTTAGTTATGTTTGGCCATTACTTCTACAGCTCCGAATTGTGTTATTGCGGCTATAGTCAAAGCGCCTGTCAGTACTGAACCTGCTAGAATTATGAACAACCTAAGTCTTTTAAACAATCTTCTAAATCACCTCCTTTCTCCTAAACACCGTCAACATTGTTGTCCTATTCCACTCCGCTTGTATATTTACTTTGTGCGTTACTTCTGAAGGATACAATGGCAGTTCCTGTTTAAGGTAATACTAGCAATCTGTAAAAGATACTATTTTATAGTGAATTCTATCATACTATTTTATAGTGAATTCTATCATACTATTTTATAGTGAATTCTTTCTAAAATTTAAATATGATGTACAAGAAAATCTTGACAAAATAGAATTTAAAATTGAAAGAAAAGGCGATATTATCGTCACCAATTTGGATAGGGATTAATTATGCTAATAATAAAAATATGATCGGAAATTACGAGGCGATACCAAATTAGAAATTGACATAATTAATAAGGACATCATGAGTTTACTAATTGATGGTACTATAGATATGCCCGATCAGCGTATGAGTCTCCAGTCGTAATTTCTTTTAATTGGATGATAGAATGGCTATAACGGATGGCTGTTGGTTATTCATAAAACTTAATAGTTTTACAAAACGAAAACACACAGAAAGCTCTTTTGGTTCGTCTTGATCCGTTAAAATACATGTGATGAAATATCATTTAACAGTCAGGTAATATGTCACGTTTGATCTAAAATTATGACTATCTACTGCGAAAGATGTTATATTATGTATTCCTTTAGGTAGAGGCTCAATCATCAACCAATATCCTTTGTTAACCGATTGCGTCTTCCCAGGTTCTGCATTCTTCACATTATTATGGGGAAATACCAATTCGAAGATTTTGGATGATTTGACATATGTTGGATTTACTGAGTGATTATCAACTTTTGTGTTCAATTTGACTATTTGTGCATTACATACTTTCCAAAGTTCTTCCATGCTATTTCCAATCAAATTATTCCACCAGTTAGACTTTGAAATAGAACATTCTGCCACTATGACTGGAAACAAAATTGCTTTTTCTAATGGAACAGTACAAGATCTTTTTACCTCTGAATTATTAACTAAAGAACCTGCTAGGTACCATACTTTTTCATTGTCTTGTCCTGCCTTACAGAGATTTCCTCCTACATCGTCAACTAAAGGATTGCTGCCCTTTGGTTGACTATATGCCCATTGCCACCATTTTGTAGCCCATTCCTCTAATGTTAATCCATATGGTTTCGATTCTAACGAAAATATATAGGATGAAACATTTATTGAAGCAGTTACAAACTGCGTCAAAAAAATAAAGAGGGGGAATACGATACTTAAGTATATTAAATTCAAATTTTTTAAATTTTGAACAAGCAAACTGACAATTGTTATTTTAATGCTGATTTTTAAATATATTTAATTCAATACATGTGTTATTACATTAGGAAGCTTTGCTGTAAAAGATGTTCTCCTATACTAGTTTCTTATCATTAATTGCGGGGAATCTAATAAAAAGTAAAATCTATTCCCCATCTATACCTTGGATCAGGTCTATTTTTTTTACCTGTTTTATGTCCATATCACATTTCCAGATCTCTCGCTCTATGATCACAGAAATGGATAATAGGATATCACTAGCATAATTTCATAACTAATGACCGAGTATGTTCATATGAAATGCGTTATATGTGGTTACGAATGGAAACTTACTGAAAAACGGTATGGACTTTACCCGTATAAAATATGCGAAAATTGTGCATTGATTGGTCCAAATGAGCCACCACATTTCAAAGTACCAAAGCTAAAGCCTGTCCCATCTTTCCTAAAAAACAGGGAATCAATAATAGTATCAGAAGAAGAAATGCACAGACTATACGATGAATACTATAATCAATTGGCAAATGTTTCAAAATACTTGAAAGAAAAGTATGGCACATAATAAACTGCTATTCTATATCAATATCCTTCGAACTAAGTCTAAAGGCATCTGATAAATCACCGAAGTGTTTTCTTTACTAGCGACTAAGTTCGCAAGTTGGTCTATTCCTTAATACTATACTAGAATAATATCAAATTTCTATTCTAACAAAACAAATTCTGCATTCTAGGATTTTAGGACCAGTCCTATTGGATATCACTGAAAATTTTTTTCCTCCGCAATTCTTACAAACTGGACAGGCTCTTAACGGTTTTGTCATGGGAAATCGAACAGCATTTTTTGTTAGTTATTTTATTTCAGGATATTGTCTAATTTCACCAGCTCCATCTCTCTGGCTTTCAAACAAGACTTTTATTCTACGTGTTCCGTCAACGTCTGAAATCATGCTATGTACTGCATCTGGAACGTAATCTTTCCACTCTTTGTCCATAACAATATTCATCCTAATGTTAGTTCCGTTACAGTTAATTTCATCATAAAATTTAGGAGTCCGTACATCAAAAGTTTCAGAACTACGGGACAAAAGTTCCAGTACGAATTTGTTACCAGAGTATATACAATCAAATTTAGGTAACATTGATCTTAGGTGTTGAACCCAAATTGCATTATTTTCTAAATTGAAGATTGGCACGATATACACCCTTCTAAGATCAATTTTTGCTTCTACTAAAGAATTATGAATAAAGTAAACTCGCTCGCCTGCCGTAAACGGATTTAAAAACGTATAATTAAATTGAGAGCTACCTACAGCAATTACCAACTCTTCACAGTCATCTAATATTTGATGGGCAAGTTTCAGGTGACCCTTATGAAATGGCTGAAATCTTCCTATCATTAATCCGGATTTGGCCAATTTTATCTATTATTAAGTTTATTTTCCTGCTCTTTTATCTTATCTCTGTCTACTTTCTCGAAGATTGGTTCAATATGGCCTAATTTATGACCAGGGTCTAACAGTATTGATCCAATTGTCTTCCAATTCTGCTCGTGAATGTTACCCGCCAACAACATTTGTTTCCAAATTTTTTCTGCCGAAAAGGGTATAAAGGGGACAAGTAATATGGACAGAGATCGTACGGCATTAATCGAGATAAATAACGCAGTACCTGATTGTTTAGGATTTTTCCAAGGTTCCTTTTTCTGAAAGTATTGATTAAAACTTGAGGAAAAATTCAGAATACCTTTTAATGCCTTATCAATTTCGTTACCTAAAATCGAAGCGCCGACCACACTACCTATAGTTTTTATTTCCTCCAATGATTTTCTATCTGTCTCATCATAATCATTTGGATTCGGTATCACATTACCAAAATATTTTTTAATGAAAGTTAATGTTCTATTCACAAAGTTGCCAATATTTGCTATTAATTCATTGTTTATTTTTTTTTCGAAATCGTTCCAATCAAAATTAATATCATCTTGAGAATATCTGCAAATTGATGCTATGTAAAATCGAAGATAATCTGCTTGAAATTGATTTACAAATTCCCTCAATCCAATATACCAATTCCTGCTCTTTGAGATTTTATTATTCTCAAGCATAAGATGTCCACGTGTTGGGATGAGATTAGGCAATTTGAATTCCTCATTTATAGCGATTCTAATTGCTGGTAAGAAAAGATAGTGATGGTAAACAATATCTTTTCCAATAAAATGATATATTTTAGAACTATTCCATTTTTCTCTTGCTCTATTTATGTCACCTAATAGTTCTATAAGTGAGGATATGTAACATAAATGGTTATCAAACCATCCATAGAATACTTTATCCTTTTTCTCATTACCCTCAATAGGAATAGGCACACCCCAGGTAATATCCCTTGTTATATCCCAGTCTTGGAGTCCTTCTACAATCCAGTTGAGTACATATTTTTTGACATCTTGTTGAAGCAATGAGTTTTCCTTTAACCATTTTTCAAGAATATCTTCAAAATTGGATAACTTGAAAAAATAGTGGTTACTTTTCTTCTTTACAGGTGGTATTCCACAAATAGCACATTTTGGATTTAGTATCTTTTCGGGGATTCTTCCGCATTTTTCACACAGATCGGAATATTGATCTGTTGCATTACAATAAGGACATGTTCCGACTACATAGCGGTCTGGCAGAAATTTCAAATCTTTTTCGCAATAATATTGAACAACTTCCTTTTCATACACAAGATCCATTTTTCTTAATACATTAAAGACATACTGGACAAATTTTCTATTTGTTTCTGAGCTGGTTTGTGAAAAAGAATCGAAAACTATTCCGATTGAATTAAAATCATCAATATCTTTATCATGCCAGTATTTTACATAGATCTCTGGTTTCGTTTTCTTTTTTTCAGTTTCGATAAGTACTGGTGTACCAAAATCATCTGATGCACACAAGTGGTATACTTCTACTCCGCTTAATTTTAGAAATCTGCGAAATATATCCGCAGGTAAATATGTAGAAGAAATGTGGCCAAGGTGTATCTCTCCATTTGCATATGGAAGGGCACTAGTTATTATCACACTGTCTGTATTAGAATTTCGCACAGCAGAAACAGTGGTGACAACGAGGAATTAAAACTATCTGAATTAATCAATCTCAAGACAAGTGTAGAATTGGAATACATTTCTCGTTTGCAAGACCATAGTTGTTCTTATCTCGAATTAGTTATATCATATATTCCCAGTGTAATAACCACATGAATAATATCAAATTAATTAATAATGGAAAAAGGTCGTGGGAATGGGCATGTTCCCATATGGGTACTATAAATGCATTAGTTAACGAAAATTTTGCCGACAAACCATTAAGAGGGTTGAAACTAGGTCTTTCACTACATGTTACAAAGGAGACGTCAGTCCTCGTAATAGCCGCAATTAAACTAGGATCGAAAGTTACTCTATGTTCAGCAAATCCGTTATCCGTACAAGAGGATATAGCGGCCTTTCTTTCATCTAGAGGAGTCAAGGTTTATGCTTGGAAGGATGAAACTGAAAGGGAATATTTTGATAATCTAAAACAAGTTTTAGAAACTGGGCCTCAGGTACTAACAGATGATGGATCAGATCTTCACATATTGGCACACAAGAAGAAAGTTCAGGGCATATTGGGTGGAACTGAGGAAACGACGTCAGGAATTACAAGACTAAGAGCCTTGGAACAACAGGGAAAGTTGCTGTATCCTGTTATTGGTGTAAACGAGGCCCGTACGAAACATCTATTTGATAATCGGTACGGAACTGGACAAAGTACTCTGGCCGGTATTATGAAGTTGACTAATGTTCTTATCGCTGGTAAACATATAGTTGTCTGCGGCTATGGATATGTGGGCAAAGGAGTTGCATCAAGGGCAAAAGGCATGGGTGCGATTGTTACTGTTGTTGAGGTTGATCCTCTTAGAGCCCTTGAGGCGTACATGGATGGTTACAACGTAAAGAGAATTAATCAGGTAGTAGACAATGGAGATATTTTTATCACATGCACCGGACAAAAAAATGTAATTTCAAAAAAACATTTTAGAAAAATGAAAAATGGAGCAATTCTTGCCAACGCGGGACATTTTGACAATGAAATAGAAGTACATAAATTATTTTTAATTTCAAAAGGAAGTTACCCAATTAAGCCAAATTTGGATTGTATACAGATTGATGGAAAAAAAATTTTCCTCCTCTCAAAGGGCAGAGTAATTAATTTAGTAGGTGCTGAGGGTAATCCTCCAGAAGTAATGGCAATGTCTTTTGCAAATCAACTCCTCTCTATAATACATATTTTTAGAAATCATAAAACAATGCAGAATAAAGTTTATCCTGTACCCGAAAATATAGATTCTAATGTAGCAGAGTTATCCCTAAAATATTTGGGAATAACTATTGACAAATTGACGCCACTTCAGAGAAAATACGCAATATCCTACTGAAGTTCAAGCCTTTTCTCTTAAATCGCGCATACTATTTTATAAGAGATTGAAACTTAGAAACTAATTATGACTTGGATGCGTGCTGCAAATATTGAGGAATTTGACAAGAAAACTGGAAAGGAAGTAAATTTAAGTGGGATCAGAATTGCTATTTTTCGAACAAAAGGAAAATATTACGCTATAGAGGCGTTGTGTAGACATCAAGATGGGTCACTTGCACCAGGTAGAGTAGATGGCGAAGTGGTGGAATGTCCGTTACATTCATGGCATTATAATGTACGTACTGGACAATTATTGGATTATCTTGAGGGAGTTAAATTAAAAACCTATAAAATTGAGTTAAAGGGAAAAGATATCTACATAGATGTTTGAATTAATTATTAACTCGTCTTGATAATTTTTTAGTTCTAATTTGAAAATATATAACAGACTTTCTGATACTCTTGATGAGATTGGTACAAAAAAAAACAATAAGATTAGGATCTATGTCTGTGGCATCACTGTGTACGACGATTGTCATATTGGACATGCAAGGACTATAGTTGTTTTTGATGTTTTAAGACGATATTTACTACAGAAAGGGCACAATCTAATTTATGTGCAAAACTTTACCGATGTTGACGATAAAATAATAAACAGAGCAAGACTGGAAGGAAAAACTCCTGAAGAAATTTCTTCCAAATATATTGCGAGTTATTTTGAAGATTTTACTAAACTAAATGTTCTAAAAGCAGATTTTTATCCAAAAGCAACTGAACACATAAGCGAGATAATATCAGCCATTAAAATATTAAAGGAAAAAAATTTTACCTATAATACCTTAAATGGAATATATTTTAGAGTGAGATCATTTCCAAAATATGGAAAATTGTCAAAGAAACAAATTGATGAACTTGAAGATGGTTCAAGAATTGAAGTTGATACTCTAAAAGAGGATCCACTAGACTTTGCTATATGGAAATTTTCTTCTGATAGTCCATCTTGGGAAAGTCCTTGGGGAAGAGGAAGACCCGGTTGGCATATTGAGTGTTCTGTAATGGTATCAAAGTTCCTTGGTAATGAAATAGAGATTCATGGTGGTGGTACTGACCTCATATTTCCACATCATGAAAATGAAATCGCTCAATCTGAGACGTTTAACGAAAAGAAACTTGCAAATCTTTGGATGCATGTAGGTATGATAACAATCGATTCAGAGAAGATGTCAAAGTCGCTCAGAAATATGATCCTGCTTAAGAATGCTCTTAAAAAATGGGGAGCTAATGTACTTAGATTGTACCTAATATCTTCCCAATATTCAAAACCGATGGACTACAATGATGAAATTTTGTATGAATCATTGCAAAAATGGAGACAGATCG
>Ga0065704_10071285_pt1 | contig 12005 bp, 9 predicted proteins | sample SwiRhicommuniRL2_FD_59091 | JGI IMG/M metagenome (GOLD analysis project Ga0065704, IMG submission 59091) | Switchgrass rhizosphere bacterial communities from Rose Lake, Michigan, USA - RL2 v2 (version 2) | ecosystem: Host-associated > Plants > Roots > Rhizosphere > Soil | place: East Lansing, MI
GTAACCACGAGCGGCCAGCCGCTCGGCATAAACCGCACCGATGCCAGATGAAGCACCGGTGACAAGTGCCAGCCCCTTGGGGGAAATCGAATTCATAACGGCTCTCCAGAAAAGTGCTTGAGAAGGGAAAGACAAGGAATTGATGCGCTGCTTGGGAAGCGGTCTGATTATAGTCATAATTCAATAAAATATTACGATCGTAATTCTATCGATGCGATAGATAACATTGAATGGCACAACCTTGCTTATGGTGGGCCCGAAAAACGCAAGGCCGATCACTGATCGGCCTTGCGCATGAATTGAAGCGTCAGTTGACCTTCAATTTTTCCCGGTTGCTTTCCAGAATCGCCTTGCCGATTCCCTTGACCTCGAGCAGCTCGTCCACCGACGAGAAAGCTCCATTAGTTTCACGATATGCAACAATTGCCTTGGCTTTTACCTCACCGACTCCCAACAACTCGCGCTGCAACGTAGCCGCATCAGCCTTGTTGATATCGACCGTGGCAGTTTGTGGGGCAACAGCCGCAGTCACGACTGGCGCCGTGCTTGCTGCCTCCTGTTTCGACGCGGGAGCAGCAATTACACTGATAGAGGCGCTAGTCAGCAGGGCAAAAAGTAAGGAATATAAATAATTTGCACGCATAAGTGACACTCCATGACACCGTTGATAGAGATGCAGCTTTTCCGAAGCTGCCCCTCAAACTTAGGTCATGGTGATGCACTGTCAAAAAGGGATTAATTACAGATTATGTAATAGTAAAGCCTCATCCATCTGCTCGGTGTTCCGACTCACCGGCCCGATACTTCACCGCCAGGATGAGCAAAGGTACATAGGCCATGATTACCCCCAATCCTCCGTCCAGCTTCTGCATGGCGACGCACAGACCGATGGGTAACAGCCAGAGAAGGTTGATCAATGCAACGCCCAAGGTCACCGGGAAATGACTTCCCAGTTGGCGTGAAGCGAATTGATAACCATGGCTGCGATGAGCTTCATAGATACGCTCTCCACGTAAAAAACGCCGGATCAAGGTAAAGGTCGCATCAACGATGAACACCCCGAGCAAAATGCACCATACCCACAGGAAATCGGCGTTTCTCCAGGCGGCCTGCAGCGAAAGAATACCCAGCACAATCCCCAGGAAACCGCTGCCGATATCACCCATGAAGATTTTCGCCGGCGGGAAATTCCAGTACAGGAAACCCAGCGCGGAGGTGGCAAGCAGCAACGGCGGCCAGATCAGCTCGTCATATCCCGACAGCCAATAGATCAGGCAAATGCTCAGGCAGGATGTCACGGCTTCGACACTAGCAATCCCATCGATGCCATCCATGAAGTTGTAGAGGTTCAACATCCAGACCAGATACACCACCGCCAGCCCATGCCCGATCCAGCCAAGCTCTAGCGTCATGCCGAACACCTCGAGCGCCGGTAATCCTCCCAGCCAGAACAACGCCCAGAGACTACCCGCAAAATGTCCGAGCAAACGCCAGCGGGCTGCAATGGGCCGGTGATCGTCAATAAACCCGAGCAAAGCAATGCCAGCACCAGCGCCTGACAGGCTCCAGACCAGATTCTGGTTGATAGCGCCAAGCATTCCGGCCAAGGGCAAGGCAATAAGGAAGGTCAGGACGATGCCTACTCCGCCACTACGCGGTGTAGGAATGGAATGGGAGCTGCGTGCGTTCGGAATCTCCATCAGCCTGTGAGCAAGCGCATAACGAAGAAAGGCACCAGTCACCCCCAGCGAGAGGATCGCCATGATCAGTAGCGAGCACAAAAGCCCTATCCAGGGAAACCATAAGTCAGACGATGCTTGAAAGCTCAAGGTGCCGACTCCAACGGCATGTCGTGGCAGCAAAGTCTGGAACCAGACTACGGTCCCGGCTGACCACTTCAATATGTTTTTTATTTTTGTAGTTGCAGAGCAGAGCATTTTTACCGTTGGGTCAAGGCAGAGCCATCCCCATAGTGTCTACTCTGTGTAAGTACAGCAAGAACGCAGGTAATGCTTAACAAGTGTAATCGCCCCTCAGCACCAAACAGTAAGTTCCCGTGACCGAGGGGCTAATGATGCAACTAGGGCTCAAGCCGACGCTGCTGATAAATCCAGTCGACAATCTCGCTATCCGGAGTGTAGCCACTGACGGTGTCGCGCAACAGTTGCCGGACTCTCGAGTAATCATCCTGGTCGACCGCCAACAGCAACTCGCCCAGCCTGGCCTTCAATACATCCCAAGGCAGATAGTCTTCGTTGGCGCTCATGATCATTGGATGCTGTGTCGCCACCACGTTGTCGCCGATCAACAGTTCTTCGTAGAGCTTTTCGCCCGGCCGCAGTCCAGTGAACTCGACGGCTATGTCGCCGTGGGGATTCTTTTCGGAACGCAGGCTCAACCCGGACAGATGAACCATCTTCTCGGCCAGTTCGACAATCCTGACCGGCTCGCCCATATCCAGCACAAACACATCCCCCCCCTGCCCCATGGAACCTGCCTGGATCACCAACTGGGCAGCTTCCGGAATAGTCATGAAATAACGCGTGATACGGGGATGCGTGACGGTCAGCGGTCCACCGGACTTGATCTGCTTGTGAAACAACGGAATGACCGAGCCGGAAGAGCCCAGCACATTGCCAAAACGCACCATGGTAAAGCGGGTTTTATTCACCCGGGAAACATTGGCGTGCTCTCCGAACAATACTGGAGCCACCTCACGGCTCAGAGCCTGCAGCGTCATTTCGGCCAGACGTTTGGTACTGCCCATGACATTCGTCGGGCGTACCGCTTTATCCGTAGAAATCAGCACGAAGTTCGCGACATTCGCACGAAGAGCGGCCTGCGCCGTACTCAATGTGCCCATCACATTATTCAACAGGCCTTCAGCAATATTGTGCTCGACCATGGGGACATGCTTGTAGGCTGCGGCGTGATACACCGTATCCACATGCCAGGTTTGCATGATGTCGAGCAACTTTTCCTGATTACGCACAGACCCCAGGATCGGCAGTAACTTCACGGACAGCGACTCGCGCACGATACGCTGTTCGAGCTCTTGCAAGATGCTGTAGAGATTGAACTCACTGTGCTCGTAGAGCAGCATCGTGGTCGGGCGCAACGCAAGAATCTGGCGGCACAGTTCCGAACCGATCGAGCCACCAGCCCCCGTGATCAGTACCGACTGCTCCTTGATGCAATGTTCGAGCAACTCCTCCTGGGGGGGGACCGAATCGCGCCCCAACAGGTCGGCAATATCAACTTCTTGAATATCATCGACCTTGACCCGTCCGCTCGCCAGATCCATAAAGCCCGGCACACTTTGCACGTGCAGGCCGAACCCCTCGAGAAAACTCAGGATCTCTCGGCGGCGCGTACGATTTGCAGAAGGGATCGCCAACAGGATCTGCTGAGCACCGGTCACATCGATCATTTGCTGAATATGTTTGGGCTTATAGACGTGCAGCCCGGAAATCACTCGCTCGGCAATATTGCTGTCGTCGTCGATGAATGCCACCGGGCGCATCAGGCGGCCCATCCGCAAAGCAGCGACCAACTGGTTACCCGCTGCACCGGCGCCGTAAATGGCCACCTTCGGCAAACCGTCATCCCGGCTAGTAAAGGGAACATGCTGCGCGGCCGTGAACCAGTCGCCCAGGAAGTACTGGCGCATCGCGAGACGCAACCCACCGATCATCACCAGGCTTAGCCACCAATAGTTGAAGATTATCGATCTGGGTACCAGCGGTTGACGGCTGCTGCTCCAATACACGATCAGGGCGAGAATGAGCGCCGACAGGCTAACAGCCTTGATAATGGTGATCAGCGCATCGTTGCCGAAATAACGCATGACGGCACGGTACATGCCGAAGCGTATGAACAATGGGATGGCGACAACAGTGGCACTCAAAAATAACCAGAGGTAATCAGCAAAGGGATTGACCAGCTCATCGACGCCTAAACGAACGACAAAAGCCATCCAGAGGGCGAACCAGACGAGGACAACGTCAGTCACCACCTGAAAGGCACGCTTTTGCCGGCGCGTTAATCCCAGTAAAAAGGCTCTCAACTTATCCATAACACCTTGAACACCTCTATTACTCCTGAAATATATCTGGTGCCACACTGGGTGATCCCAAGAAGTTCCATTTTATGACAACAGGCAAGCCCGCTTTACAGCCCAGCAGCCGAATTCTTTTTGTGCAGGGAGCGGAAACCGCCCCACCGCACAACGTTGGCTAATAGTTACCGTGCGGCCAGTTGCATGACCTCTTTGAGCACCGAGCACGTTTTCTCGATTTCAGATGCCTTCAGCGTAGGGTGTACCAGGAACATGAGGCTGGTTTCACCCAGCTCTCGAGCAATCGGCAAGCGAGTCGCGGGGCGCCAGTCAGTATTGTCGAAGGCTTTTTCCAGATAGACCTCGGAACAGGAGCCGGAGAATACCGGGACTTCCCGCGCTGTAATCTCCGCGAGAATACGGTCCCTGTCCCACCCGTCCTTGAGCTGTTGCGGTTCCACGAATACATAGCACTTGTAGGCCGCATGAACACTGCCTTCGGGTATCGCCGGAGTACGCAGGCCATTCAGTTGGCGAGCGCAATCCCAAATCTGCTGTGCGTTCTGCAGGCGGCTTGCCTGCCAATCGGTCATGCGCTTGAGTTGAATCCGGCCAATCACGGCCTGGACTTCCAGCATCCGCCAGTTAGTGCCAAAACTTTCGTGCACCCAGCGGAAACCTGGTGGATGCTCGCGTTCATAGACAGCCTCCCAGCTCTTGCCGTGGTCCTTGAAGGCCCACATGTCTGCCCACAAACCGCGATCATTGGTGGTGACCATACCGCCCTCACCGCCAGTGGTCATGATCTTGTCCTGACAGAAAGACCAAGCACCGACATGGCCGATCGAACCGACAGGGCGCCCTTTGTACAGGGAACCATGGGCCTGGGCGCAGTCCTCGATAACCTTGAGATCGAACTCCTGCGCCAGCGCCATGATCGGGTCCATATCACAAGGCCAGCCAGCCAGATGCACACAGATGACCGCGCGGGTGCGTGGGGTCATTACTGCACGAATGGTCTGCGCAGTGAAGTTCTGCGAGTCGCGATCCACATCAGCGAAAACCGGAGTCGCCCCGGCATTGACAATGCTGGACACCGATGCGAGGAACGTACGGGAGGTGACGATCACTTCGTCGCCGGCGCCGATACCCAGCGCCTTAAGGGCCAGGTCCAGGGCGACCGTGCCGTTAGCCAGCGCAATGGCGTATTGGGTACCCGCCCATGCCGCGAATTCCTTTTCGAACTCGCGTCCTTGCGTGCCCGTCCAGTAATTGACTTTGTTGGACAGGATCACATCACGTACAGCATTGGCCTCTTCGTCGGAAAAGGAAGGCCAGGGAGAAAAAGGTGAGTTCAACACAACCAATACCCGTCAGTTTTCATTCGATAATATGGAGAGCTCCTCATGAGCTCCTGCTGTCTACAAAAAGCTGGGGGATGCTTTAAACACCGGGCCCCATTATCCGGGCAGGCACGCCTGCGACGATAACGTTGTCCGGCACGTCTTTGATCACTGCCGCGCCGGCACCAATCATGACTTGCGCCCCAATGTTCACAAGCTGCCGCACACTGGCACCAATACCTACCCAGCTCAGATCCTGCACCGATACGCCACCGGCAAGCCGGGCACCAGGACTGATATGTACACAGTCGCCCAGGCGGCAATCATGATCGACGCTGCAACCTGTATTTAGAATGGCCCCCGTGCCAACGATCGCATCAGCATTCACCACAGCCGCGGCAAACACAACCGACCCTTCACCGAGGCTGGCATACCGGCTGAAAGTACAGTTAGGGTGCAAAAGGCTTATCAGCCTGGCACCCATCGCCTTGAGCTGAGCGAGCTTGACCTGACGAATACGATTATTGCCGATCGCGACAATCACACCGTCATATAGATCCAGATTGGCCAGAAGCGCCGCGGTATCGCCCACAACATCCCAGGCACCATTGCGCCGCCGCTCGGGCCAGGCATCGTCAAAAAACTCGACAATCTTCCAGCCACAGCACTCAGCCGTATCCGCAACGACCTTGCCATGCCCGCTGGCTCCCAGCACTGCCAGCCGGTTCATCGCTTGGTCCCGGTAAACTTGGCGGCGGTGACTTCGCCTTCCGCGCTAATACCGTCACGGATAACGACCTTCTTGATCGTCAGGAAGATGACCTTCAGATCCAGCCATAACGACTGGTTATCCACATACCAGACATCCAGGTTGAATTTTTCTTCCCACTCCAACGCGTTCCGTCCATTGATCTGGGCCCAACCCGTCACCCCCGGACGCACCTCATGACGACGATACTGCTCGCTATTATAGAGCGGCAGATACTCCATCAGCAGAGGTCGTGGCCCTACCAGGCTCATATCGCCCTTCAATACATTCCACAGTTCAGGCAACTCATCCAGGCTGCTCGAACGCAGGAAGCTACCGAACGGCGTCATGCGCTCCGAATCCGGCAGTGGATTGCCCATCGCGTCATGAGCATCGCGCATCGTACGGAACTTGACCATCTCGAAGGGCTTGCCGTCCTTGCCCGGCCGGACCTGGCGGAACAACACGGGCGAACCAAGTTTCTTGCGGATCTGCCAGGCGACTATCGCCATGACCGGTGCCAGCAACAACAGGCCCAGTATCGAAGCAAGCAGATCGAACCCACGCTTGATCATCGGGCCACACCCTCCAGCCAATCGACAAATCGATCCGCCAGCTTACGACGATCGAACTCTCTGACCGCCAGCTCACGACCTCTCAGGCCTTTGGCCTTGAGTTCTTCACGGGCATCGGCTGCCTGTATCAGGGCATCGGCGAACAGCGATGGATTTTCCGGCGGCACGACAAAACCGCAATCTTCCTTGGTGATCATTTCGGCCAGCCAGCCTGGATAGTTATTCAGAACAGGCAATGCCGAAGCGATGTAGTCGAAAAACTTGTTGGGGGAGGTGCCGTAATAGAAAGCAGGAACATTAGCGAGCAACTGCAAGCCAAGATCTGCGCTGGCCATCAGACCGGACAATTTCGCTTTGTTCACCGGATCGTGAAAGATCACATTATCCAGCCCTTCCCTGGCCGCTCGCTGCTGCAGCGCCGGCTTCAGCTTGCCCTGCCCGATCAGCACCAGGCGGATATCGTCACGCTGGCGAAGTTTCAGTTCCTTCGCCGCATCCAGTACCGAATCCAGCTTGTTGGCAACTCCGTGGGTACCGGCAAAGACCGCCATCAGTTGATCTTTTTCCACACCGGCAGGCCGCCATGGCTCGGCGGGCGCATTAAAAATGTCGAGGTCACAGCCGTTGGGGATCATGGTGATCCGATCGCGTGCAACACCGCGATGGGCGATACCGTCGACAATACCCGGGGAAAGCCCGATAACTCGGTGGGCGGAACGATAGCTTGCCCATTCAAGCAGCGACATGGCAGACAGAATCAGAGGGTTGCGAATGACGCCCATTGCCTTGGGGAGTTCGGGCCAGAGATCGCGGACTTCGAATACAAACGGCTTGTTGCGCAACCAGCGGGCAAAGATACCGGGGATCCCTGCCGTCAATGGTGTTGTCGTGGCAAAAACCAGATCGTAACGCTCGGTCAGCGCCAAGCCGATACTGCGAAATGCAAATTTCAGGAAACTGAGTGTACGGGTGAACAGGCCATCACTGTTGGAGTACGCCAGATCGAACTCGATGATTTCGATTCCGTCGACGGTGCCCTTGCGTTTCCCTCCGACAAAAGGCCCTTCCAACCCTGTCAGCCCACCGCCGTAGCTACCGCATACCATGGAAACCTGATGCCCTCGAGCAATCAGGCGACGGGCCATTTCGTAGGAACGAATACCAGTCGCTCCTTTCGGAGTGGAAAAATGCTGATGAAAATAAAGAATTTTCATGTTTACCAGTGATACTCCGTAATCAAAACACCCGCCGAATCCACTTCTATTTCAAGCACCGGCACTTCAGTCTTCTGCAAGTAGTAACGAGACTCCCAGCCCTGAACCAGCTCCTGCCGGACAATCGACATGCTGCCCGTTACCGATATCCGGTGCGAACCGTTGCTCAATACGCCATCCGACATCTGCCAATCGCCAGGCTGCAAACGCCAGCGCAGAACCGCGCCGGCTTTGAACCCTTTGATCTCATCCCGAACCTGTAACCTGGTATCGCTCAGACGCACCTGGCGTGTATGAGAGGCACCAGCGTTGTCGCTATAGCTGGCACCGCAGGTAGTGGCCTCCGGTGTATCGCTCAGACCATCGACCTTGCGCGTACGCAACCAGTCGCCAAACAGGAAACGACTGAGTCTTGGCATCTGGTCACGCCCGTCGAATTGCACGGTGTTATGGCTGACGGTACCTGGGAAATAGCTCAGCCATTGAGCCGAGGTGTTATAGCTATAGGTTCCTGCGTCACGCAGCAGATTGAGGCCCGAACGCCAGAGATCCACGTGCAAGGCATCGGCCTGGCTGGGTCGAAAACGAAAGCGCGGATAACGCAGCACGGCAAGGGTGTCTACGCGTCGCAATAGTGCATATCCACCCTGGTCGAACAGCTGGCTAGCCGGGCGCTCGACAACAGCCGACGGCGCGGACAGCTGCAGCCACTGCAAAGGCAAATCCCACGCCCCTGGAGCCGCATAGGCTCTTTTTCCGCAGAACAGCACCATGGCCAACTGAACCGCCGGCCTGAAATCGCGGTAGTCAGTGTCCGTCAGCGGCAACAGCCGCGCGCCATCATTGGCCCCTATGTTCGGCGCATCCCCGGAACTCTCGTCAACCAGCGAAAATAGCCAATTCGTAGCCGCGCGCGTCCTGGATTGAAAGGTTGCGGAGAAGGCCTCGAGTCCGGCCTTGATTCGCCAGACCTCGACCATGGAAAAGGTATCGAGCATGACCCGGTGATAATTGACCGAGTACTGGCTGAAACTACCGTCCAGCTCAATCAATCTAGCGGCACGGTTCTCCAGCCACCTACGTCCCAATCGCTGCCAACGCAGCCCTTCGGGATGATTGCACAGTGCCAGCCAGCTACCACCGACAAACAAGGCCGCAGCTTCAGAGGTGCCGTGATTGTTGTCCTGGGCCATCGCATAACTCAGCGTTGGCTCGATACGCTTGAGGTGCAGTCGGACAAGCTCCATCAACCCAGGCAACGGCGTCGACGACTGCTCGAGAATGATCGCCGTCATCGCCAGGTGCAAAACACGAATGGAAGCCTCCTGACCGCACTTCCAGTTCGGACCGCAATAAGGAGGGTTATTCTTGCACCAGTGCGTCAACCACTGGTTCAGCCGCTCCATCTGCGAGGCATCGTCTGAGCAGGCTCGCTGAGCAAATGCCAGCGTCCAGTCCAGGCGCGACGCTTCCCAGATATTCTTGATGTCGCCAACAGCGGCATCAAAGTCAGGGATGCGCCACCACTCCCTTCCGGGATCCGGAACCCGAACCCCACTGAGCGGGTTCAGGTGCCAGTCAGGCGCATTGTCTGAAACAGGAATGGCCCAACACCCGTAATAGCGGGCCTGGGTATCCCATTGGGTATTGACGGGCAATGAGTTGGCGCGTCTGGCACTGGGCGCAAAAAAAGGCCCCTGAGGCATATCAGCGAAAAGACGTCTGACAGGGTTCAACCCGGTCTTGACCCCAAGCCGATACATCAATGCGCGAACCAGATTGCCGCCCCCTAGCGCGGCGGCAGTTCTGGCTTTAGTAATAAAAAGGCTCATTGCTCACGCAGGATCCGCGAAATCTCGATACTCACTCGCGCCACTTCGAAGATTTCATCGGAGGAGATCGGCGTCGCCTTACCAGACTCCACGGCAGCAAGGAATGCAGCCGCACACTCGCTTTGCCCCTTGTTCTGTTTCCACAGGTTGAGCTTGTTAAAGCCCGGCCAGCCGAAACCTTTCAATTTACGGAAGTTATCCAGTTGCAGAACACGGCCCGCGGCAAAGACTTCCACGCGCTCTTTTGGAAAGCTCGACGCACCATTGGCCAGGTAATGAATGGTACCGAAAGAACCATCTTCAAAACCCAGAATGATCGCAGCTTTATCTTCGGTGATTTCCAAGGCGTCCGTATCGCCCATTCTACGGGCCTGGATCGAAACGATTTTGCTACCGGCCAGGAAACGCATCAGATCAATGAAGTGGCAGGCCTCGCCGATAATACGTCCGCCGCCAACCGCTGGGTCCTGTGTCCAGTGATTCGCGGGAATAGCGCCGGCATTCATTGTCATGACAAAGGATTTCGGCTCTTTTACCGCTGCAAGCAAAGCTTTCATCTTCTGCACTTGCGGCGAAAAACGTCGATTGAAGCCCACCATCAGATGAGGTTTGAGGCCCTTCTCGACAGCACTCTGATAAGCCTGCTCAACCATCGCCAGCTCTTGGGTTTCGATGGCCAATGGTTTTTCGACAAATACGTGTTTGCCGGCCTCGAGCGCCTGAGCGACAAAACGAGCATGGCTATCGTGACGGGTGACAATCGCCACGGTATTGATCAGGTCGTTGCCCAGCATCGCCCCAATATCTGTCGATGCTTCCGCAAATCCGGCCTTGCTGCCGTGGATGACTCCGTTGATCCCACCTGCGGTCACGATCGTATGGAATTGCGCGCCTGCCGCCTTGAAAGCAGGAATCAGCATTCTTGAGGCATAGTTTCCAGCACCGATGAAACCCACCACGGGTTTGACCGGGTTGAAGCTCGCGACCGCTTCCGGTGCCAACACCACTTTCTTGATGTTGCGCTCAGCCGCACTTGAAGAATATTGCAGGATGATGCCCAGCGCGGAATTATCCGCCGTGAGCGTCTGATAAGCATCTGCCGCGTCTTCAAAGGCAAAACGATGGGAAATCAGCGAATCGACTTCCAGTTGGCCACTGGCAAGCATGTCCAACACAGCCTCGAAGTTACGTTGCTCAGTCCAGCGAACGAAACCGATCGGGAAGTCATTGCCCTGATCTTCGTATGTAGGGTCATAGCGCCCTGGACCGTAGGAGCATGAAACCTGGAATGTCAGTTCTTTTTCATAGAAATCGGCCCGATTCAGCTCCAGGCCAGTGACACCTACAAGCACAATGCGCCCGCGCTTGCGACACATATGCGCGGCTTGGGTGACCGGATCAGTCGACTTGGTGGAGGCGGTAATGATAACGCCGTCAACACCTCTGGAACGGCTGAACATCATACCGGCGGCAACAGCATCCTCGCCCTTGCCCGGATTGCAGGTTTCAGCACCGTAGCTACGCGCCAAGGCCAGTTTCTGGTCATCAAAATCGATGGCAAGCACACGGCAGCCCTGGGCGCGCAAGAGCTGGACGGTCATCAGACCGATCAGACCAACGCCGGTGACGACAAAGGCCTCTCCCAGCGTCGGCTGAGCCAGCCGGATGCCTTGCAGGCCGATGCTGGCCAGGACGGTAAACGAAGCTGCTTCGTCACTGACCGAATCCGGAATGACGGCACAGAGATTTTTTGGAACGATCACCACATCGGCATGAGGACCATTGGAAACGACTCTGTCACCTTGCTTGAAACCGGAAACATGATTGCCTACTGCCGCGACAACACCGACGTTGCAATATCCCAGCGGCAAAGGTTGCGCCAGCTTCGAGCGAACGGCTTCTACAGTGGTTGCCAAACCATCAGTCTGGACCTTCTGCAGAACCATACGGACCTTATCGGGTTGCTGACGGGCCTTTTCCAGCCAGTTAGCCCGGCCAAAGCCCACAAGCATGCGCTCCGTGCCAGCAGAAATCAGCGTATTGGTCGTGTTGATCTGTAAAGCGCCACTACGAACAGTCGGGGCAGGCGCATTAACCAATGACGTCTCACCGCTAGCCATATTCTGAACAACCTGCTTCATGCATTCGTACCAATAAAGTTAAAAATTTCACTCATCACTGAGAATCTTGTGTCTAGCCGCCTAGATTAACATCGGTTCATACAATCCGTATTTAC
>Ga0065704_10002135_pt1 | contig 11995 bp, 7 predicted proteins | sample SwiRhicommuniRL2_FD_59091 | JGI IMG/M metagenome (GOLD analysis project Ga0065704, IMG submission 59091) | Switchgrass rhizosphere bacterial communities from Rose Lake, Michigan, USA - RL2 v2 (version 2) | ecosystem: Host-associated > Plants > Roots > Rhizosphere > Soil | place: East Lansing, MI
GTGCGTGAGGCGCCCGTCAGCCGGCGGCCGAACCATACGATCGGGACGATAATCAGCGGGATCGCGGTCATCAGGCCCAGCGTCAGTTGCGGCGCGAGGTAGAACAGATAGGCTGCCCCGCCCACGCCGGTGATCAGGTTGCGCAGCGCCACCGAAACGGTGGTCCCCACCACCACTTCGATGAGCGCGGTGTCCGATGTCATCCGCGAGGAGATTTCCTTGGGGCTATTAGTCTCGAAAAAGCTGGGAGGCAGGCGCAGGAGATTGCGCTGCACGGCCTCGCGCAAGTCCGCCACAACGCGTTCGCCCAGCCACGACACATGATAGAACCGCACCGCCGTGGCGATGCCGAGTACCACCACGATCAGCAGCATCATTTCGAATGCCTGGCCGATCTGCGCGACATTAGCGCCTGATCCGAAGCCCTGGTCGATAATTGCCTTGAAGCGCATCGGAATTGCAATGGTGGCACCCGAACTGGCCATCAGCGCCAGCATCGCAATACCCAGCTGGCGGGGATAGCGCAGCGTGAGATTCCAGATGGTGCGCAGCGGCCCGAGGGTGCGCGCGGGCGGCGCATCGGTGTCGGCAGAGGATGCGCGGGTCGGACGGCGAGCCATGAGTTGGCGCCCTAGCGCAGCCGGGCCACGCGCGGAAGGGCTTGCGGCAGAATTATGGNCCGAAGATCGGCGAATAACCGCCTCGGNGCCGCAAGATTTATGGGCAAGTCCGGAAACACCCCGGGGCTCGCTGCGTTGCAATATCTCATTAATGGGGCCATTCTGGCGCGATGAGCGCCAAAATGCGNCGCAGGAACCGGCCTTAGCGGGCCGAAGGAACAGGGAACNTCCAATTGCTCTACACCGCCTACGAACTCAATCGGGCGCTGCTGACGGGTGCCAGCGCCTGGGCCTCGACCGCCGCCGAATTCCTCAACAACAAGTCCACACCGCTGGGCTACACGGGCCTCGGGCCGGTGATCGGCTCCGCGCTGGACGTGTTTGCCCATGCGGCCGCCCCGCGCGGCAAGCCAGCCTTCGGGATCGGCACGGTGCGGGTCGACGGCGCCGAGCGCACGGTGGTCGAATCGATCGTGGCCCGCCGTCCGTTCGGTAACCTGATCCGGTTCCGCCACGACGGACTGCCCGACAAAGCCCCCCGGATGCTCATCGTCGCGCCGATGAGCGGCCACTACGCCACGCTGCTGCGCGGCACGGTGGCCCGTTTGATCGAGCGGATGGAAGTCTACATCACCGATTGGGCTGACGCGAAGATGGTCCCGCTCGAAGCGGGCAGCTTCGACCTTGATGATTACATCGATTACGTCATCGATTTTCTCAAGCATATCGGGCCGGGTACGCACATGCTGGCGGTTTGCCAGCCTTCGGTGCCCGCGCTGGCCGCCACCGCCTTGATGGGCGCCGCACGCCATCCCTGCCGTCCGGCCACGCTGACAATGATGGGCGGTCCGGTCGACACCCGCGAGGCGCCCACCAGCGTCAATGACGTGGCGGTCAGCCGTCCGCTGCCGTGGTTCAAGCAGAACGTCATCGCCACGGTGCCGCTGGGCTATCCGGGTGCGGGGCGGCGCGTATATCCTGGTTTCCTGCAGCTTGCCGGGTTCCTTTCAATGAACCTCAAGACGCACTTGCTCAGCCATTACCAGATGTTCCGCCACCTGGTGGAGGGCGACGGAGAAAGCGCCGATGCGTCCAAGGCGTTCTACGACGAATACCGTTCGGTCTGCGACATGGCGGCGGAGTTCTATCTTCAGTCGATCGAACATGTGTTCCAGCGCCATTCTCTGCCGAAGGGCGAGCTTGAGCATCGTGGCACGATTGTCGATCTCGGCGCTATTACGGATACCGCGATCCTCGCGGTAGAGGGCGAAAAGGACGATATTTCCGGCATTGGCCAGACCCGCGCCGCGCTGAAACTGACGACCGGCCTTGCCGAAACGCGCAAGCAGTATCTGCTGGCGCCGGAAGTGGGCCATTACGGCATCTTCAACGGCAGTAAGTGGCGCAACCGGATTGCACCGGTGGTAGAGCAGTTCGTGGAAACGCACCGCGCCCGCGAACTCAAGGCCGTGGCCTGAACCCTGCAGGGAGGCGGGGCCGCAAACCCCGCCTTCCGCCCGGCAATCCGGCTTGCATCGACCCGTCAGCGGTTACGGTCAGAAGATCTCGAACAGGCCTGCGGCGCCCATGCCGCCGCCCACGCACATCGTGACCACGCCATATTTGGTGCCGCGCCGCTTGCCCTCGATCAGGACATGCATCGCGCAGCGCGCGCCCGTCATCCCGTAAGGATGGCCGATAGCGATGGCGCCGCCGTTGACGTTCATCCTATCGTTGGGAATTCCCAGCCGGTCACGGCAGTAAAGCGCCTGCACCGCGAACGCCTCGTTCAACTCCCAAAGGCCGATGTCCTCGATCCCGAGATCGAAGCGTTCGAGCAGTTTCGGAATGGCGAATACCGGGCCGATGCCCATTTCGTCGGGATCGGTGCCGGCCACGGCCATGCCCACGAACCGGCCAAGCGGGGTCAGCCCGCGCCGAGCGGCCACCGCGCCTTCCATCACCACCAGCGCCGCCGCTCCGTCGGACAGCTGGCTCGCATTGCCCGCGGTGATGGTACCGCCGGGGATCACCGGCTGTAGTGCGGCAAGACCTTCGAGGGTTGTTTCGGGGCGATTGCCTTCGTCTTTCGAAAGAGTGACGGTGCGGGCCGAGACTTCGCCGGTGGCCTTGTCGGTCACCTTCATCTCGGCGGTCATCGGCACGATCTCGGCATCGAAGGCGCCGCGTGCCTGGGCCTCGGCGGTGCGCTGCTGCGATTGCAGGCCGAAAGCGTCCATCGCCTCGCGCGGGATATTGTAGCGCTTGGCCACCACTTCGGCCGTCTGCAACATCGGCATGTAGGTTGAGGGATGCATCGCGATCAGTTCGGGATCGTAGCCGGTGCGCATGTCCTTGGTCTGCACAACGCTCACCGCTTCCTGCCCGCCGGCCACGACAATATCCATCCGGTCGAGCGAAACTTGCCGCGAGGCTGCGGCCACCGCCATCAGGCCCGATGAGCACTGGCGGTCGATCGTCTGGCCCGAGACTGTCACCGGCAACCCTGCGCGCAGCGCTGCAAGGCGGCCGATGTTGGGCCACTGTTCGCCTTGCGGAATCGCCGCGCCCCAGACCACGTCATCCACTTCGGCGCCCTCGATCCCGGCGCGCTCGACCGCTGCGCGCAGGGCGTGGGCGCCCAGCGTGGGGGCGTGAACCGCGTTGAACGCGCCGCGGTGCGCCCGGCCGATCGGGGTGCGGGCAACGGAAACGATGACGGCGTCGCGCATGGGCAAGTCCTTGATGTCAGATCAGGCGGATTTCAGATCAGGCGGCTTTCAGATCAGGCAAGGAACTGGAGAATCCAGTCGGCGATCAGGGCGGGCTTTTCGGTGCCTTCGATTTCAACCGTGCATTCGACCGTCATCACCCACTGGCCGGGGCGCTTCTCGGTCAGCTCCTTGAGGTTGAAATGGCCGCGAATCCGCTTGCCGGAATGAACCGGCGTGAGAAACCGCACCTTGTCGAAGCCGTAGTTGATGGTGGCCTTCACGTTCGGCTTTTCGAACCCGGTCTGCAGGAACCGTGCGAGCATGGAAAGCGTGAGGAAACCGTGCGCGATGGTGCCGCCGAATGGCCCGGCCTTGGCGGCTTCGGGATCGACATGGATGAACTGGCGATCCTCGGTGCAATCGGCAAAGGCGTCGATCCGGGCCTGATCCATCACGAACCAGTCGGTCGTCCCCACGTTCTGCCCAACTTTTTCCCGCAGGTCAGCGAGTTCCATTTCAACATCCTCCGGCTGGCGCACCATGCACCTTGGAGACTCTCATGGACCATGGAACACGGCCTTGCAACGCGCCTCAGGCGGCCGTTACGGCATCCTTGGCGCTGATGCGGAGGCGCGCCGGCACGCTTGCGCGGCGCGGGCCGCCGGTCTGCGAATCGATCCGCCGCAGGTAGCTCCACAGCCCGCACTGCAAGCCAATAAGCATGAGGATGAAGGGCTGGTAGGCGATGCCCACGAAGGCCGATCCCAGCAGGTATACCAGCTGCGCCTGCTGCAGCGCATTGGCAAGCGGGGCCTGCCATTGCAGTGCCCGGTCATCCGGCGCGGCCTTCGCCCGGCGGCGCCAGCGCGAACGCAGTCGCTCCATCTGCCACAGCCCGCTGATCTGGATCGTCAGCCACAGGATGAGCCCCGGCCAGCCTTGTTCGCCCAGCATCTCGAAATAGCTGGAATGGAACGCGCGGCCTTGGTCGGTCAGGGTGTTGGTTTCGACCGCCGTGGTGTTGCCGTCGGTCTCGCTGCTGCTGGTATTGATGGTCAGGCGGTTGGAGCGGTACGAATCGAACCCGCCGCCGAAAGGGTTGTCCGCCGCATAGCCGATCGTCCATTTCCACACCGCCAGGCGCGTGGAGGCCGATTGGTCGGCCTTGTGGTTCTCGATCGTGTTCATCCGGCTGGTGTAGCTTTCCGGCAGGAACGGGATCGCAGCCATCACCGCCAGGCCGGCACCGGCCGCGAACAGAAAGCGGTGCCTGGCCGTGCGCAGCATCAGGCCGCCCAGCAGCGCGATGCACAGCAGGCCGGTGCGGGCCTGGGTGCCTACGGGGATCAGCAGGCAGGCGAATATCAGCGCGCNTGCAAACAAACGCACGCGCTTGTCNGGCGCATAGATCGTNCCGAAGCGCGCCAGCCACAGGATCAGCGGAATGATGGCCACGGCAACNCAGGAAATGATCGAGCCTTCGTAAAGCCCGGTGTTGTCGGACACGAAGAAGTGCAGCGATCCATAGCCGCCTCCGGTGGCCAGGGTCTTGATGGCCCCGGTGATCACGATCGATGCGGCCGAGAGCACCATGAACAGGATGCACGCCTCGATCCTGAGCCGGGTGTGCAGGGCCAGCGGCAGGAAGATCGCGAAGACCAGTGCCTTCCACACCCAGGCCCACTTGGCTGCGGCCTCGACCGGGAAATCGGCGGTCAGCGTGGTGACGCCGCAATAAACCAGCAGTACCAGCAGCATTGCCTGCCGCCCGGTGAAGCGGGCGTCGCGCTTGTCGTCGGCCAGGATCCAGCCGCCAAAGGCCGCGCAGAACAGGATCAGCGAGATCGGGATCGAGGCGAGCAGGAAGTACGAGATTTTCTGCGGGGCCACGATATCGACATAGAGGTAGGCCAGAATCCACAAGAACGGGCGCCGCAGCCCCAGCGCGATCAGGCCCGCCACGAAGCCGAACAGGAACAGGTCAAGCATCGCGGGCCGGGTCCGAAGGGCCGGGCGGGGGATCGCGGTCCAGGTCTGTTCGCTGCACCAGCCGCCACGCGGCGAGCGCGAGTAGCAGATGGGTGAGCCCCAAGGCGAAATAGTCGACCATGGCAACGCTTTAGGCGGTTGCGGTTGACGGCGCGTTAAGCCTCTTGGCGCTATCGCGGCGGCTCAGTTGCAGGAGCGAGGCGCGTGGTTACCTTCCTGTCCCCGGTGGACGATCAGATGCGGGCGATGTTTCCGCCCGAAACCCATCCCAACCGGGTGCTGGAGCGCGAAATCGATGGCCGCCTGCGGCCGGACAGCGCCGTGCTCGATATCGGCTGCGGGCGCACCGCGCCCAATCTGGTGAAGCTCGCCGCGCCTGGCCGCACGCTTTACGGCATCGACGTGGTGGACTTTAAAGTCTCCCCGCCGGGATTGAACCTGTTCAACAACGATGTTCGCGCGATGCGCGATGTGCCGTCGGGCAGCATCGACCTGGCTTATTCGCGCGCAGTGATGGAGCACCTCGAGCGGCCCGAGGAAGCCTATGCGGAAATCGCCCGCGTGCTGAAGCCGGGCGGGGCCTATGTGTTCACCACGCCCAGCATTTACGACTACGGCTCGATCGCCGCGCTGCTCATTCCCAACCGTTTCCATGCGCGGATTGTGAGTGCCACCGAAGGGCGGGCCGGCGAGGACGTATTTCCGACCGTTTTTGGCAGCAACAGCCGCCGCACCATTACGCGTCAGGCGCGAGATGCCGGGCTGGTGGTGCGCGATCTGCGCTATATCGGCCAGTATCCCAGCTACCTCGTGTTCAACCGCGTGCTGTTCTGGCTTGGCAGCGTGTACCAGAAAGCGATCGCACGCTTCGCGCTGACCCGGCCGCTTCAGGGCTGGATCGTCTGCGTGCTCGAAAAGCCGGCGGGCGGCTGACGGAGCGCGGGATGCGGGTTCTTCATGTTCTTGACCATTCGCTGCCGATGCACTCCGGCTATACATTTCGCACCCGCGCGATCCTGTCGGCGCAGAAGGCGAGCGGGCTGGAGGTGGCGGCCATCACCGGCCAGCGCCACACCGCCCCCGGACCAGCGGTAGAGGAAGCGGAAGGGCTGGTCTTCCACCGCACCCCGGGCGAGCCGGGCGGCCTTGCCGGCCTGCGCGAATGGCGCGAGATCCGCGCGCTTGCCGCTGCGATAGACCGCTTGTGCGCCCAGTGGCGGCCCGATGTGATCCACGCCCATTCTCCGGCGCTGTGCGGGATGGCCGCGCTGATGGCGGCGCGCCGCCAGCGCGTACCGCTGGTTTATGAAATCCGCGCTTTCTGGGAGGATGCCGCCGTAGGCAACGGGCAGGGCCGCGAAGGTTCGCTCAAATACCGGCTCACGCGCGCGCTCGAGGACAAGGTCGTGGCGGGCGCGGATGCGGTGGTCACGATCTGCTCCGGCCTGCGCGGCGATCTGATCGCGCGCGGCGTGGCGCCGCATCGGATCACGCTTTCGCCAAACGGGGTGGACCTAGCGCTGTTCGGCGATCCGGCCGCGCCCGATGCCGCACTGGCAGCGGACCTCGGCATCAGCCCGGCAGGGCCGGTGATCGGATTTATCGGCAGTTTCTATCCTTATGAAGGGCTGGACGTGCTGATCGATGCCATGCCCGCGCTATTGGCGCGCGAGCCCGGCGCAAGCCTGATCCTGGTGGGCGGGGGGCCGTGCGAAGCGGATTTGCGCGCCCGCGCCGCCGCTTCGCCCGCAGCGCGCGCGATCCACTTCACCGGCCGCGTGCCCCACGGCGAGGTGGAGCGCTATTATGCCCTGATGGACATCATGGCCTACCCGCGCCTTGCCAGCCGGCTGACCGATCTGGTCACCCCGCTCAAGCCGCTGGAAGCGATGGCACAGGGCAAGGTCGTGGCTGCGTCCGATGTGGGCGGCCACCGCGAACTGATCCGCGATGGAGAAACCGGCATTCTTTTCGCACCCGGTTCGCCTGCCGCGTGCGCCAACGCTCTCGCGGCGCTGGCGGCGAATCGCGTAGGCTGGGAGCGCCTGCGCGCAGGGGGGCGCGCCCATGTGCGCGCCAATCACGATTGGTCGCAGAATGTCGGGCATTATCTCGCTGTTTACCAAGCATTGTTAGGCTATGACTTTCCCCGCCCGGACGTGGCTGCCTGAACCGGCTGCCACAGCAAGGTGCAACGGAACGGTTTATTGAAGAGATGACCCTGACACCGCCCACCAAACAGGCCATCAGCCGCCATCCGCTTTTCCCCGCGATCGCCGCCCTGTGGCTGGCGGCCTTGCTGGGAGTCGGCAGCTTCGTGATCCCGTCGGGCGTGGTGGAATCGCTGGTCAGCCTGCTTCGGATCGACCGCGTGGTGCCCGCGGCTGCAGCCCCGCTGGGGATGACCGCGCGTCTGTTGATCGCGGCAGTGTTCGGACTTGCGGGTGCCGTGGGCGGCTATCTGGCCGCGCGCGTGATTGCGCGAACGGCGGATGATGGCGTTCCGTCCTTTCGCCGCCGCACCGCTGGCGACAGCAGCTTCGTGCTGTCCGAACCGGCAGATGCGCCTGTCGAGGATGCGCCGTCCGACGATAACGACGATCTGGCCCGTCTGGCCGCCGCCCGCGCCGAGCAGCGCAAGCCGCGTCGTCCGCTGGTGGTCTCGGAGCTTTCCGAGCCGGCCGGGCCAGATGACACGCCCGCCTTGGCCGAGACCGTGGCCCCGGTGCAGGACCGGCCCGCCCCCGAACAACTCGCCCCCGAACAGCTTGCTTTCAGCCAGTCCGTTCCGCTCCAGCATCTCGAGATATCCGAACTGGTCGGCCGCATCGGTGCCGCGCTTGAGCAGCGGCGCGAGCGTGCGGCCGAAGCGCGCCGCGCCGAAGAGGCGGCTGCCTCTGCACCGGTTGCTCCGGCTCCCGCTCCGATCCTGCCGCCGGTGATAGAAATTCCCGCACCCGTCGACGGGTCTGGAGACCCGGAGCCACTTGATCTCGCCGAGGAAATCGCGGGCGAGGATGCACAGATCCTTCCGCCGCTGTCTGCCGGCGAAGCGGAAGACGAAGATCCTGCCGACGATGCCCCCTACACCGGCGGCCCGCTTTCGATGCCGAGCTACATGGCCCCGGAGGCACCGGCATGGGTTGACGAGGCCGAGGAAGAGGCCACCCTTGCCTCGCTCCTGCCGCCCAAGCGGCCCACCGGGCGCCCGTTCAACTTCGCGCGAGAGGAAGCCGAACGCGCAGCGTCGGAACTGAACGCGCAGGCGGCCGAATGGGCCTTGCCCGAGCCCGAGCCCGAGCCTGACGAGGACGAACTGCCCGAAGAGGAAGCCGAGCCGGCTGCCGTACAAAGCGCCGCCCGCAAGGGTTACAGTTCGCTGCTCGGAATGAAGGTGCCGGTCCGCCAGCCCCAGCCGCTGCCCGGCTGCGTGCGCGTGGAAGATGGCGATACGGATGAAACCGGTCGCATTGCGGAACCCATCGTGGTTTTCCCCGGGCAGGCCGTTCCCCCTCCGCCGGTGCTTACCCGGCTGCCGGGAACCGCGCGTCCCGCCTCTCCGGCTGAAACCGAGGAAGCGCTGCGCGACGCGCTTGCCGCGCTCCAGTCGATGAGCGGCCATCGCCGCTGACGCGGCAGCGCGCCGGCGCTGCACAGGGCGTCGCGCAGGCTCAGCGCCCCCTTCGGCACCTGCCATTTGAGGCTCATGGCCCATTTGGGCCAGACCCTAGCTTCGCGGTTGCAAAACGACTATCCTGTCGTCATGGGCGAGCGGTGCGAAACTTTGTCGCTTTGGCGGCGGGGTGAGTCGCGCTTGAATCGCCGATGAATTATCGCCGACGAGTTTTTGCCGGGGGCATCGCTCCCCCGGTTGAATATACAGGATGGGATATCGATGGGATTTCCGCAGGCTCAGGGCCTTTACGATCCGCGTAACGAACATGACGCGTGCGGCGTCGGCTTTGTCGCTCATATCAAGGGCGCCAAAAGCCATGCGATCATTACCCAGGCCTTGGAAATCCTCAAAAATCTTGACCATCGCGGTGCCGTTGGCGCCGATCCCCTGCTGGGCGACGGCGCCGGCATTCTGATCCAGCTGCCTGACCAGCTGTTCCGCTCGTGGGCAGGCGGCGCGGGGCTGAGTCTGCCCCAGCCGGGCGATTATGCGGTGGCCATGTGCTTCCTGCCGCAGGACGATGATAGCCGCGGCCTCATCGTCGAGACGTTCGAGAAGTTCATCGCCAAGGAAGGCCAGAAGCTGGTCGGCTGGCGCGAAGTGCCGGTCACGCTCGACGGCTTGGGCAAGACCGTGCTCGAATCGATGCCGGTAATCCGCCAGTGCGTCATCGCGCGCGGGGAAAACTGCGCAGATCAGGACGCGTTCGAACGCAAGCTGCTGGCGATCCGCAAGCAGGTGCAAAATCCGCTGGCCGCGATGGCTGAAAAGCACGGGCTTCCGGGCCTCACCCAGCTTTACATGCCCAGCTTCTCGAGCCGGACCATTGTCTACAAGGGCCTGCTGCTCGCCACGCAGGTCGGCTCCTTCTACGATGATCTGCGCAATCCCGAGTGCGTCTCCGCGCTTGGCCTTGTGCACCAGCGGTTCTCGACGAACACCTTCCCGAGCTGGAAGCTAGCGCATCCGTTCCGGCTGATCGCGCACAACGGCGAAATCAACACCGTTCGCGGCAACGTGAACTGGATGAACGCGCGCCGCCGCACGATGGAATCGGATCTGCTCGGCCCCGACCTCGACAAGATGTGGCCGATCATCCCGCACGGCCAGTCCGATACCGCCTGCCTCGACAATGCGCTCGAACTGCTGCTGGCGGGGGGCTATAGCCTTGCGCACGCGGTGATGATGCTGATCCCCGAAGCCTGGGCCGGCAATCCGCTGATGGATCCCAAGCGCCGTGCGTTCTACGAATATCACGCCGCGTTGATGGAGCCGTGGGACGGCCCGGCCGCGGTGGCCTTTACCGATGGCCGCCAGATCGGCGCCACGCTCGACCGCAACGGGCTGCGCCCGGCGCGTTTCTGCGTCACCGACGACGATCTCGTCGTCATGGCCTCCGAAAGCGGCGTCCTGCCGATCAAGGAAGACAATATCGTCCGCAAGTGGCGGCTCCAGCCGGGCCGCATGCTGCTGATCGACTTCGCCGAAGGCCGGATCATCGAGGACGAGGAAATCAAGGCCAGCCTCGCCAATGCCGAACCTTACGAGGAATGGCTGGAATCCGCTCAGTACAACCTCAAGGACCTCGAGGTGATCGAGCCCGAGCTGGCGCAGCTTCCAGTGGAGACGACCTCGCTGCTCGATCGGCAGCAGGCCTTCGGATACACGCAGGAAGACGTATCCAAGTTCCTTGAACCGATGGGCGTGCTGGCCGACGATCCGATCGGGTCGATGGGCACGGATACCCCGATTGCCGTGCTTTCGAACCGTTCGCGCCTGCTTTACGATTACTTCAAGCAGAACTTTGCCCAGGTCACCAACCCGCCGATCGATCCGATCCGCGAGGAGCTGGTGATGAGCCTGGTCTCGATGATCGGGCCGCGCCCGAACCTGCTCGGCCACGATGCCGGCAGCCATAAGCGCCTCGAAGTCGACCAGCCGATCCTGACCAACGACGAGGTCGCCAAGATCCGTTCGGTGGAAGCCGCCATCGACGGTGCGTTCCGCACGCAGACCATCGACATGACGTGGGATGCCAAGAGCGGTGCGGCCGGGTTGGAAGCTGCGATCAAGGACATGTGCTGGCTGGCAACCGAAGCGGTGCTGGCGGACAAGAACATCCTCATCCTGTCAGACCGCGCCCAGGGGCCGGATCGCATCCCGATGCCGGCGCTGCTGGCAACGGCGGCGGTGCACCACCACCTTGTTCGCCAAGGCCTGCGCATGCAGACCGGCCTTGTCGTCGAAACCGGCGAAGCGCGCGAAGTGCATCACTTCTGCGTGCTGGCAGGCTACGGCGCCGAAGCGATCAACCCTTATGTCGCGTTCGAAACGCTTGAGGATATCCGCGTGCGGCGTCATCCGCAGCTCGATGCCAAGGCGGTCAAGAAGAACTACATCAAGGCGGTCGGCAAGGGCATCCTGAAGGTCATGTCCAAGATGGGCATTTCGACCTACCAGTCCTACTGCGGCGCGCAGATCTTCGATGCGGTCGGCCTTTCGAGCGAGTTCATCAACGCCTACTTCACAGGCACCGCTACCACCATCGAGGGGGTCGGCCTGGCCCAGGTGGCCGAAGAATCGGTGCGCCGCCACGCGGCCGCCTATGGCGACAGCCCGATCTACAAGGCCATGCTTGACGTGGGCGGGATGTACGGCCTTCGCCTGCGCGGCGAGGAACACGCCTGGACCGCGCAGAACATTGCCGCGCTCCAGCATGCCGTGCGCGGCAACACGCCGGAAAAGTACAAGGAATTCGCGCAGACCATCAACGACCAGTCCGAGAGGATGCTCACGATCCGCGGGCTGATGGAGCTGAAGAAGGCGGAACGGCCGCTCGACATCTCCGAGGTCGAACCCGCGTCGGCGATCGTCAAGCGCTTCGCCACCGGCGCGATGAGCTACGGCTCGATCTCGTGGGAGGCGCACACCACGCTTGCGCTGGCCATGAACCGGATCGGCGGCAAGTCGAACACCGGCGAGGGCGGCGAGGATCC
>Ga0065704_10001782_pt1 | contig 11989 bp, 11 predicted proteins | sample SwiRhicommuniRL2_FD_59091 | JGI IMG/M metagenome (GOLD analysis project Ga0065704, IMG submission 59091) | Switchgrass rhizosphere bacterial communities from Rose Lake, Michigan, USA - RL2 v2 (version 2) | ecosystem: Host-associated > Plants > Roots > Rhizosphere > Soil | place: East Lansing, MI
GTGCTGTCGCGCAACAAAATGCCGGGTTCGTCAGGACGGTTTTTCAGCCAGCATTCACAGTGATATTCATAGGCATCCTGCATTTGCACGGCAAGTTTGTTGGCCAGCCTTCTCAGACCGTCATCATTAAGATCGGGCAAGCGGTTAAACATTTCTTCTTCAGTGAGTAGCTTTTGCGAGATTTGACGATTCAGTGTGTTTCGCGCATTTACCAGCTTAATACGCGGCCATACGCGTTGCGTGAAAACTGTCATCAGGAAATGAAACGCCGCGCGCACTCCTTTAGTTTCCAGTAAAAATGTATGCCGCTGATATAACGGCGTGCGCACGCAACGGGGCAGTGCTGCCAGCTGAGAAAGGGCCGTTTGCTGGCGCTGACAAAAGTCACGGGTCAGTGGTTTTTCCAGCGGGCTGCTGAGCGCTGCGCGGGGGGCATTCCACCACCAGGCACCCGCAAAATATTGCCCTGATGTCCGGTTAAATGCAGGTGGGGGCGAAGGGATTGTTCTGCCTCTGATATTCTCTGACATACATTGATTCCGAAAAATAAAATAGAAAATCCTCTCCGGAAATAATATTATTTCCAGCGTGATGATTAATTTAAATAATATTAATTAGACTTTTTATACGGGGCGGTAATTCTTTCTTTTAATCTCCTCAATTTCCTGACATTCAATACATCGCTGTACACCGGGGATGATTTTCCTGCGTGGCTCCGACAATCGGAGAATCACAATCCACGCAGAAGAAGGCCGACAGTGAAGGCCGGGTACGGGTTGCCTGCGTAATCTGCGCTTCGAGGATTTTTAACTGATACTCCTGCGATTCATCTATCCAGTCTGCCATCAGTAAAGTTCTCCTTTAAATATCGCCGTGAAGTGGCGAAGTGATAATAATGCCTGCATTATTTTCATTTTTTCCTCATTATTTAATTGTGAATATGTCAGTAAGGTATGATGGCGTTTAAGACCGGCGTGAAAACATAATGTGAGTTTCCATTTTTCAGGAGCCTGATCATAAATAACCTCAACCTGATTCTTACTCTGAACGAAATAAGTTTCTTTCAGATGAGCGATATGGCGCAGGCCGGTCTGGCGCTGCTGCTCTGTTCCTAAAAACATCGCGTCTCCTTATTTCTCCACGACGCCGTAAATTTGGTATCATGGTCGTCTGTCGGTACATTACATAATCAATCTAAACTTGCATTTGCGAGTTGTCAAGATGATATTTACAGATTCAGGGGTTTTCGCCAGATGCAATTAGATGAACTTGAAGGTGGAAAAGCTGTTCTGACGCGTATGCTTCAGGCTTACGGCTTTAGCATGCAGAAGGAACTGGGGGATCTGTATGGATTATCATCTGGCACGATAAGTACCTGGGTAAGAAGAGATTATTTCCCCGGTGATGTGGTCGTGGCCTGTGCGCTGGATACCGGCGTCTCGTTGCGCTGGCTGGCAACGGGCAAAGGCGCGATGCAGGATGCAAGCTCTTCGGCTGCCGTGGCGTCAGGTGAAATCCGTCAGCTTAAAAAATTGAGATTGCGCGGCGGGGAGCTTGAGGAAGAAGGCCTCTGGACGGTTGACCCTTCGCTATTGGACGATTCGCTGGCGCAGCCTGCGTATATCGTGAAAGGCAATCATTCATGGATTATCGATCTGGGCAGCACACATCCCGGCAATGGTCGCTGGCTGTTGGACATTGATGGTGATCTGGACGTTTATGATGTGGCCCGTATTCCTGGTAACCGTCTGAGCGTGACGCGTCAGGAAAGCCATTTCGAGTGTGGCGTGGATGAAGTGACTGCTTTAGGGCAGGTATTTATTACCCTGGATCGTAATCTGTAAATTTCGTCTCCTCAGCAGCTCCCTGTTGCTGAGGGNATTTCTGACGTTGTTCTCCTTNCCTCCCCTGAAATTCCTTTTTCACCGCTGACAAACCNTGTGTAATATTTACGGTACATCCTTTTCGTCTGATNCGCTTTTTATGTAAAGTTAACTTTCCGTTGTCTGCATATCAATGNTGAAATGGTAATGTTAAGTTTACAACTAAGGCTTGCTAAGTTTACGTGCTGTGTTAATGTTGTCCGCAGATGCCGCCGTGGCAGCCCATTTTCCTTATAACGGAACACGATCATGCAAAAAGACGCCCTGAATAATGTTCATATCACTGCCGAACAAATCCTTATCACTCCTGAAGAGCTGAAAAACCGTTTTCCTTTAAGCGTCAGCGACGAAAACAGTATTTCCGAAGCACGTAAAACCATCGCGGATATCGTCCATGGTCGTGATCCTCGTCTTCTGGTGGTGTGTGGCCCTTGCTCAATTCATGACGTGGATGCGGCGCTGGATTACGCGCGTCACCTGAAAACACTGGCGGCCGAACTCAGCGATCGTTTGTACATCGTGATGCGTGTTTACTTTGAAAAACCGCGGACCACTGTCGGCTGGAAAGGGTTAATTAACGATCCGCACATGGACGGCACGTTTGATGTGGAAGCGGGTCTGCACATTGCCCGTGATTTGCTGCTGCAACTGGTCGGCATGGGGTTACCGCTGGCAACAGAAGCGCTGGATCCCAACAGTCCGCAATACTTAGGTGATCTGTTCAGCTGGTCAGCAATCGGTGCGCGTACGACCGAATCTCAGACTCACCGCGAAATGGCGTCTGGTCTGTCAATGCCTGTGGGCTTCAAGAACGGGACTGACGGCAGCCTGGGTACGGCGATCAATGCGATGCGTGCTGCAGAAATGGCGCACCGCTTTGTGGGGATCAATCAGGCCGGTCAGGTTTGCCTGTTGCAGACTCAGGGCAACCCGGACGGGCATGTGATTTTGCGCGGCGGCAAAATGCCAAACTACAGCGAGCAGGACGTTCAGGCCTGTGAAAAACAGATGGCCGATGCGGGACTCCATCCTTCCTTGATGATAGATTGCAGTCACGGTAACTCAAACAAAGACTATCGTCGCCAGCCTGTCGTGGCTCAGTCTGTCATCGATCAGATTAAAGCCGGTAACCGCTCTATCACGGGGCTGATGCTGGAAAGTCATCTGAACGAAGGCAGCCAGTCTTCTGAACAACCGCGTTCAGAAATGAAATACGGTGTGTCTGTTACGGATGCCTGCATTAACTGGGAAACCACGGAAAACCTGCTGCGCACGATGCATCAGGAACTGGGCGACGCGCTGGCGGCACGAATCGCAGGAGAGTAAGTTTTTATGGTGGCAGAACTTAACGCGTTGCGCGATCAGATCGACGACGTTGATAAAGCGTTGTTAGATCTCTTATCACGGCGTCTTGCGCTGGTGGCAGAAGTCGGGGAAGTCAAAAGTCGTTATGGTTTGCCGATTTATGTCCCTGAACGGGAAGCGGCAATGCTGGCTTCACGCCGTCAGGAAGCGCAGAACCTCGGTGTTCCGCCCGATCTGATTGAAGATGTATTGCGCCGCGTGATGCGTGAGTCCTACTCAAGCGAAAACGATAAAGGCTTCAAAACATTGCATCCGGCATTGCGCCCGGTGGTAATTATTGGCGGAAACGGGCAGATGGGGCGCTTGTTCACTCGTTTGCTTGAACTTTCCGGTTATCAGGTAAAAGTGCTGGAGCAGGAGGACTGGCCGCAGGCAGAAACATTACTGGCGGATGCCGGAATGGTGATTGTCAGCGTACCGATCCATCTGACTGAAGAAGTGATCGCACGTCTGCCAAAACTGCCGGATGACTGTATTCTGGTGGATCTGGCGTCAGTGAAAAATCGTCCGCTGCAGGCGATGCTGGCGGTGCATGAAGGTCCGGTGCTTGGCTTGCATCCTATGTTTGGGCCGGATGTCAGCAGCCTGGCAAAACAGGTTGTGGTGTACTGCGATGGTCGTGAACCTCAGGCCTATCAGTGGTTGCTGGAGCAGTTACAGGTCTGGGGTGCTCGCCTGCATAAAATCAGTGCGGTCGAGCACGACCAGAACATGGCGTTCATTCAGGCGTTACGCCACTTTGCAACGTTTGCTTATGGCATGCATTTATCAGAAGAAAACGTTGAAATCGAACAGTTGCTGGCTCTGTCTTCACCGATCTATCGCCTCGAACTGGCGATGGTTGGTCGCTTGTTTGCACAGGATCCACAGCTTTACGCTGATATTATTATGTCGTCAGAAAGTAATCTGGCGCTGATCAAACGTTACTATCAGCGTTTTGGCGATGCACTTGCTCTGCTGGAAACGGGTGATAAACAGGCGTTTATCGATAAGTTCAGGCAGGTTGAGCACTGGTTCGGTGATTATGCACCGCGTTTCCTGAAAGAAAGTGGTGCGTTACTCCGTCAGGCCAACGACAACCGCAAGTAAGCTTTTCGGAAATGCTGTCTGTAAATGAAAAGAAGGGCGTTGCAGTTGTATGCAGCGCCCTTTTTGTTTGTGGAAAATTACAGGTCGACGGAAACGACGTTTTCGCTTGGATAACAGCCGAGAACTTTCAGCGAGCGTGTGATTGGAGCCAGATCCTTCAGCGCCTTTTTCATCTCTTCTGAACGCAGGTTTGCCTGCACATCGATATAAAACATCTCTTCCCACGGATTACCGTTGATCGGACGTGATTCCAGCTTGGTCATGATGATGCCCTGATCACGCAGCACCAGAAGCGCGTTCACCAGCGCCCCCGCTTGCTGGCCAGTGGCCATAATCAGCGTGGTTTTAGCCGGAACCTGGTCTGTCACTTCAATGGCTTTGCGCGCCAGAATAATGAAGCGGGTGATGTTTTCCTGCTGGTTCGCCAGGTTGTGTTCGAGCACCTGCAATTTGTACAANGCNCCACCGGCTTCGCTGCCCAGCGCAGCCACGTGCGNAGANTTGGCTGCCGCCACTTTNTCCATCGCCGCCGCAGTGCTTTCGCAGTATTCAATTTTCCAGTGAGGGAAGCGGTTAATGAACTGGCTGCATTGCTGGAAGGGTTGCGGATGGCTGTAAACCGTCTGAATCTGCGACAAATCCGTGTCTGCCGCCACCAGAACGCAATGATCGATAGGGTTTGTCAGCTCGCCCACAATTGACAAACTGGTGTGTTGCAGCAGGTCATAAACGTCATTGATTGAGCCGGAACTGGTATTTTCAATCGGCAATACCGCGTAATCAGCCTGGCCGGTTTCAACCTGAGAAAAGATATCCTGGAATTTCTGGCAGCCACATTCGATGAACTGGTCGAAATGACGTGCGGCAAACTGACGGGCAGCGAGATGTGAATATGAACCTTTCGGACCGAGGAAAGCGATGCGGGCTGAATCAGAAGAGGTTTTATTCAGATGTTGCTGCAGGAGTGCCTGCTGTGTGAGAACGGAATCTTCAATGATTAGCTGATAAACGCGGGTGATATAATGACCGTCCAGCCCCTGTTTTTTCCCTTCCTGAATCAGTGTGTTAATCAGTTCTGCTTCGCGTTCTTTATCGCGGATAGGGCGGTGAGAGTGCATTTTGGATTGCGCGACCTCAATCGCCATCGTACGTCGTTCTGCCAGCAGGGCCAGCAATTTCAGGTCTAATGCGCTGATGCGTTCGCGCAGAGCCAGTAATGAGTTCTCGGTCATGTTATTACCCTTTTAGATGTTCTTTCTTTCAGCAAAATGTGTGAAACGCAGGCATAAAAAAAGCCCCCTTTTCAGGAGGCTTTGTTGTTCGTCTTCGCATTCATTCTTTCGCGACGAAACGCCTCCCAATCAGGGGAAGGTAAAAAAGAATGCGAAGAAAAACAGACGGGTATTCATGTATACGTTGTTTCCATAAGTTTGATCAGAGTCTTAAAGTAACCGCTGGGTTTTCCCTGTGTCAATAAGATTCCTTCAGACACAAAAAACGCGCCCCTCAGAGCGCGTTGTTACTGACATGCCGGATAACCCGGTTATTCCTCTTCTTCCTGCACCGGTTCCAGATTGAGTTCTTTGACGCCGGACTCTGCACGGCGGGCCTCACCTTTATGCTGCGCTTTATTGAGCTGGCGCTCGAGTTTGGTCGTCATTTCGTTAATCGCAGCGTACATATCATCGTGCGTAGCACTGGCAACCAGTTTTCCGTTTGGTGTACTGATGGTCGCATCGGCGACAAATCCCTGAGGTTCTTTCGACAGGATTATGTGTGGGTTAATGAGCTGAGTTTGCCATTTATCCAGTTTTTTCAGACGCCCTTCGATGTGTTCACGAATCGCGGGGGTGATGTCCATTTGTTTACTGGTAATGTTGACTGTCATATAACTTACCTCTCTTCTTTCCGTCTCCGATGAATCCAACATACCAGCCTTTTTTACGAAATGCGTCCCTAAACTCGCGGTTTTTTGTCACTTTTTGTCAATGTTGAAGTTTATGTGACTCAGGGTAATTAATGGCCGGAAAGGCCTTGAGACTTCATTCAGGAGCAGGCATGATTGATAGGATCAGTACGTTATTCTTTCCTGTGTTTCTGCAATTATCCCCTAAAAAGAGCCAAAAAAAACGGACAGCCTGAGCTACCGTTTGTCCACGGACATGTAAAATTATGCTGCGCTGTTGGCGGCAATAATTTTCGCGACTTTATCAGCCTGAGTGTTCAGCTGCAGTTCACGGTAGGCGTTTTCCATCAACGGCAGCGCATCATGCGTTGCTTTCGTATCCGGATAATCTTTCAGCATTTGTTCTACACGGTTAACGACAGCGACGTAAGCACCGCGTTTAGTGTAGTATTGCACCACTGACAGCTCGTATTTCGCCAAACGATCTTTCAGGAATACCAAACGTTTAGTCGCGTCAGTGGCGTACTGGCTGTTTGGATACGTGTGGATCAACTGGCTGAAATCACGGAATGCTGCACGTGCATGCTGTGGATCACGGTCTGAACGATCAACACCGAAAAATCCTTGCAGGGCACTGTCATCCAACGCCATATCCGTTAAACCACGCATATACATGACGTAGTCGATATTCGGATGTGTTGGGTTCAGACGCATAAAGCGATCAATAGAAGCCTGAGCCATAGGCAAGTCAGCAGACTTGTAATAGGCATAAATCAGATCTAACTGAACTTGCTGCGAGTAAGGCCCAAACGGATAGCGGTTATCCAGCGCTTCTAATTGCGCAATAGCGCCTTTAAAGTTACCGTCCTGCAGCTTTTGCTGGGCAGTGGCATAAAGGACGTTAGGCGGGTTATCGGGAACCGTTTCTTTGGAACTGGAGCAACCGACCAGCGCCAGGCTCAACGTGGCTGCTGCCACCAGATATTTCACACGCGTCATGACGTTTTGATTATCCTCAGGTGTTATTCTGGGAGACTGTCCGTTAAGCTCCCGACAAAGACCAGCTACAATAGCACATTATTTTAAACGGCATCGCCGTGAAAACCCAACGTTAACCAAGAAGCTGCATATGGCACAACAAGTACAACTCACCGCAACGGTGGCCGAATCTCAACTCGGTCAACGGTTAGATCAGGCTTTGGCCGAATTGTTCCCTGATTATTCAAGATCTCGCATAAAAGATTGGATCCTTGAAGACAGGGTCACGGTCAATGGCAAAAAAGTGACCAAACCAAAAGAAAAAGTGTTGGGTGGCGAGGCTATCGCAATCGATGCGCAAATTGAAGAAGAAGCGCGTTGGCTGCCACAAGATATCGCTTTAGATATCGTGTATGAAGATACTGATATTTTAGTCATCAATAAACCCCGTGATCTGGTTGTTCATCCGGGCGCCGGGAATCCTGATGGCACGGTACTGAATGCGCTGCTGCATTATTATCCTGCAATTATTGATGTACCGCGCTGCGGCATCGTGCATCGCCTGGATAAAGATACCACCGGTCTGATGGTGGTGGCGAAGTCGGTGCCTGCACAAACGCACCTGGTGACCGCACTTCAGGCCCGCGAAATTACCCGCGAATATGAAGCCGTGGCGATTGGTACAATGACGGCAGGCGGCACAGTGAATGAGCCGATTGCGCGCCATTCCACCAAGCGTACGCATATGGCGGTTCATCCGACTGGCAAACCGGCGACGACACACTATCGCATCATGGAGCATTTCCGTGCTCATACGCGTCTGCGCTTGCGTCTGGAGTCCGGTCGTACACACCAGATCCGCGTGCATATGGCGCACATTAACCATCCTTTGTTAGGCGATCAACTGTATGGTGGCCGTCCACGTCTGCCAAAAGGTGCTTCAGAACCGTTCATTAATATGCTGCGCGGATTCGATCGTCAGGCTCTTCACGCTACCATGCTGCGTCTTTATCATCCGGTCACTGGTATTCAGATGGAATGGCATGCGCCACTTCCGCAGGATATGGTTGACCTGATCAATGCGCTTAAAGCGGATACCGAAGAGTTCAAGGACCAGATGAACTGGTAATGAGCGTGCTTATCCAGCCTCAGTGGCCGCAACCGGCATCGGTGCGGTCATGTGCGACAACCCGCGAAGGAGGTGTCAGTTTGCCTCCTTACGGTTCGCTTAACCTCGGCAGTCATGTCGGGGATTCTCCTGAGCATGTTGCGCTGAACCGCCAGCGGTTGATCGAGCTGGGCGGTCTGCCTGCTTCGCCACACTGGCTTGAGCAGGTTCATGGCACCGACGTGGTTCGTTTATCATCGCAAACCCCCCTTATTCCGACACAGATTGCCGATGCGGCCTATACCCGCGAGCCAGGCGTTGTCTGTGCAGCAATGACAGCCGATTGTTTACCGGTTCTGTTTTGCAGTAAAAACGGCGATGAAGTCGCTGCAGCGCATGCGGGCTGGCGTGGTTTGTGTGCAGGCGTGTTGGAAAATACGGTTGCCTGCTTTGAGGCGGCTCCCGCAGAAATCATGGCGTGGATGGGACCGGCAATTGGTCCTGCGCATTTTGAAGTTGGCGGCGAAGTTCGCGAAGCCTTTATGGCTGTGGACTCTGCCGTATCCGTCGCTTTCAGACCTGCAGGTGCCAAATTCATGGCCGACATTTACCAGCTTGCACGGTTTCGCTTGCAAGCTGCGGGTATCACCGCCCTCTACGGCGGTGAATATTGCACTGTGACAGACAGCAACAAATTTTACTCTTATCGGCGCGACGGAATTACCGGACGGCTGGCAAGTTTAATTTGGCTGATATAACCTATCGAATCAAGACGATCCATCACGCATAACAGCTGTCCTCTGAATATACTGCCAAGATAACCTTGAAAACGTGAGGGTTGACCTCATCTAATCTCCAGTAGCAATTTTGTTCAGTATTGGAGGTGTTATGCGTCTGGATCGTCTTACCAGCAAATTCCAGCTTGCCCTCGCGGATGCTCAGTCACTCGCGCTCGGGCGCGACAATCAATTTATCGAACCTGTTCACCTGATGAGTGCTTTGCTTACTCAGGAAGGCGGAACCGTACGTCCTTTATTAACGGCGGCTGGGATAGATACCCAGAAACTGCGCACGGACGTTGATCAGGCTTTGGGGCGTTTGCCGCAAGTTGAAGGTACCGGCGGTGATGTTCAACCATCCCATGAGCTGGTACGTGTTTTAAATCTTTGTGACAAGCTGGCACAACAACGTGCCGATACTTTCATCTCTTCAGAACTGTTTGTTCTGGCCGTGATGAAAGACCACGGCTCTTTAACGGATCTGTTAAAAGCCTGCGGTACAACGGCCGAGAAAATCACAGCGGCTATCGATCAAATGCGTGGGGGTGAGAAAGTGGATGACCAGAATGCCGAAGACCAGCGTCAGGCATTAAAAAAATTCACTATCGATCTGACCGAACGTGCCGAGCAGGGCAAACTGGATCCGGTCATCGGTCGTGATGAAGAAATTCGCCGGACTATTCAGGTTCTGCAACGTCGTACCAAAAATAACCCGGTGCTGATTGGTGAGCCAGGTGTCGGTAAAACCGCGATTGCGGAAGGACTGGCACAGCGCATCATTAATGGTGAAGTGCCGGAAGGTCTGAAAAATAAACGTGTGCTTTCATTAGACATGGGTGCATTGGTTGCCGGTGCCAAGTATCGCGGTGAATTTGAAGAACGTCTGAAAGGCGTGCTGAGTGATCTGGCTAAACAGGAAGGCAACGTCATTCTGTTTATCGACGAATTGCATACCATGGTCGGTGCGGGTAAAGCCGATGGCGCAATGGATGCCGGCAATATGCTGAAACCGGCTCTGGCGCGTGGTGAACTTCACTGTGTAGGTGCGACGACATTAAATGAATATCGTCAGTTCATCGAGAAGGATGCGGCGTTAGAGCGTCGTTTCCAGAAAGTGTTTGTTGCCGAGCCTTCTGTTGAAGACACCATCGCTATCTTGCGTGGTCTGAAAGAACGCTATGAGCTGCATCACCATGTACAGATTACTGACCCGGCTATCGTTGCGGCGGCCACACTGTCGCACCGTTATATCTCGGATCGTCAGTTACCGGATAAAGCAATCGACCTTATAGATGAAGCGGCATCCAGCATTCGTATGCAGATGGACTCTAAACCGGAGTCTCTGGACCGTCTCGATCGCCGTATTATTCAGCTCAAACTGGAACAGCAGGCGCTGAAAAAAGAGTCTGATGATGCCAGTGTGAAACGTCTGGAAATGCTGGAAACCGAACTGAGCCAGAAAGAGCGTGAATATTCTGAGCTGGAAGAAGAGTGGAAAGCTGAGAAAGCATCCCTGACCGGCACGCAGAATATTAAAGCCGAGCTGGAGCAGGCAAAGATTACGCTTGAACAGGCTCGCCGCGTTGGCGATCTGGGCCGTATGTCAGAATTGCAGTACGGTAAAATCCCGGAACTGGAAAAACAGCTGGCAGCGGCGACTCAGGCAGACGGTAAAACCATGAAGCTGCTGCGCAACCGTGTGACAGATGTGGAAATTGCCGACGTGCTGGCGCGCTGGACCGGTATTCCGGTTGCCCGGATGCTTGAAAGTGAACGTGAAAAACTGCTGCGTATGGAAGAAGAACTTCATAACCGTGTGATTGGCCAGAACGAGGCGGTAGAAGCAGTATCGAATGCCATTCGTCGTAGCCGCGCAGGATTGTCAGATCCAAACCGTCCGATCGGGTCATTCCTGTTCCTCGGTCCGACCGGTGTGGGTAAAACAGAGCTGTGTAAAGCGCTGGCGACATTCCTGTTTAACAGCGATGACGCGATGGTTCGCATCGATATGTCAGAGTTTATGGAAAAACACTCCGTTTCACGTCTGGTCGGTGCGCCTCCGGGTTATGTCGGTTATGAGGAAGGGGGTTACCTGACCGAAGCGGTTCGTCGTCGTCCTTACTCTGTCATCTTGTTAGATGAAGTTGAGAAGGCGCACCCGGATGTCTTCAACATCTTATTGCAGGTGCTGGATGACGGCCGTTTAACTGACGGGCAGGGGAGAACAGTTGATTTCCGCAACACGGTTGTCATCATGACCTCTAACCTGGGCTCTGACATTATTCAGCAGCACTTCGGTGAGGCCAGCTATGCGCAGATGAAAGCGTCGGTAATGGAAGTGGTCACACACAGCTTCCGTCCGGAATTCATCAACCGTATAGATGAAGTGGTTGTGTTCCATCCGCTGGGTCATGGGCATATCAAGAATATCGCCAAGATCCAGCTGGCACGTTTGTATAAACGCTTAGAAGAACACGGCTACACGGCAACGCTGACCGATGCGGCGCTGGAACTGCTGGGTAACACAGGATTTGACCCGGTTTATGGTGCGCGTCCATTGAAACGTGCCATCCAGCAGGAGATTGAGAACCCGCTGGCTCAGCAAATCTTGTCTGGCAAGCTGATCCCAGGCAAACCAATTACTGTCGATGTGGAAAATGATCACATCATCGCAAGACAGTAAATAGATAAGTAGCGGCCTTATAACGGGCTCCGGAGTCATTCGGAGCCCGTTTTTTATGCATTACTTGTGTGTTACTTATTCATTTGGTGAATTTATGAACGCTTGGTAGGAAAAGTGAAATTAGCCCTTGCGGCCTGCTGAGAACTCCCTATAATGCCGCTCCATCGACAGGGAACAACGTGAACAACATCACGAAGT
>Ga0065704_10001478_pt1 | contig 11985 bp, 7 predicted proteins | sample SwiRhicommuniRL2_FD_59091 | JGI IMG/M metagenome (GOLD analysis project Ga0065704, IMG submission 59091) | Switchgrass rhizosphere bacterial communities from Rose Lake, Michigan, USA - RL2 v2 (version 2) | ecosystem: Host-associated > Plants > Roots > Rhizosphere > Soil | place: East Lansing, MI
CTGTTTTCTGGTCCTACTGACATTTATAGCCATCAGGTTCGTATCGTGCTGGCCGAGAAGGGTGTCAGTTTTGAGATCGAGCATGTGGAAAAGGATAACCCGCCTCAGGATCTGATCGATCTCAACCCGAGCCAAAGCGTACCGACGCTGGTGGATCGCGAGCTGACCCTGTGGGAATCCCGTATCATTATGGAATATCTGGATGAGCGTTTCCCGCATCCACCACTGATGCCTGTTTACCCTGTTGCACGTGGTGAAAGCCGCCTGTACATGCAGCGTATCGAAAAAGACTGGTACACGCTGATGAACGTTATCGTCAATGGTTCCTCTTCTGAAGCAGACGCTGCACGTAAGCAACTGCGTGAAGAGCTGCTGGCGATTGCTCCTGTGTTTGGTCAGAAACCATTCTTCCTGAGCGATGAGTTCAGCCTGGTAGATTGCTACTTGGCGCCATTGCTGTGGCGTCTGCCAACCCTGGGCGTAGAGTTCAGCGGTCCGGGCGCGAAAGAGCTGAAGGGCTACATGACTCGCGTATTTGAACGCGATTCTTTCCTGGCATCTTTAACTGAACCGGAACGTGAAATGCGTCTCGGCCGAGGCTAATGACTGTGGAAATGTCACAACTTACCCCACGCCGTCCGTATCTGCTGCGCGCCTTCTATGAATGGCTGCTGGATAACCAGCTCACGCCGCACCTGGTTGTGGATGTGACGTTGCCGGGCGTGCAGGTTCCTATGGAATATGCACGTGACGGGCAGATCGTACTGAACATCGCGCCGCGCGCGGTGGGTAACCTTGAACTGGCCAACGACGAAGTGCGCTTTAACGCGCGTTTCGGCGGTGTGCCGCGTCAGGTTTCTGTACCGCTGGCTGCGGTGCTGGCGATTTATGCGCGTGAAAACGGTGCAGGCACCATGTTTGAGCCGGAAGCGGCTTATGACGAGGATGTTGTCGGCCTGAATGACGAAAACGGCGCTTCGGAAAACGAAAGCGAAACGCTGATGTCGGTCATTGAGGGTGACAAGCCCGATCACAATGACGATCCTGATGACGATCCGCCGCCGCGCGGAGGCCGTCCTGCACTGCGCGTTGTGAAGTAGTAAAAGCATTTTTATCGACTATCCAGTTAGTTATTCAGACTAGCTGGATTTTTTATGTCTTTTTATGTCAAAACGTTTAATAAAGTAAATTATATACATCCCCTCTTTTTTGCCTGTCCCCACCGTTCGGATAATTTCAAGCTATATCTTCGCTGAATATAATATGTCGTTTTAAAGCTATATACACTCTTATAAATAAATATCACTTATTGATAACGTTATTCTAAATCCATAAATTAATTTTTCTAAATTGCTTGTATTTATAAAGATTATATTATCTACGCATGCTCTCAAGCATGACGATAAACAGTATGGGGTAAATTTATTTATCCCTGCTGTATTTAATATTGCAATTACTCATATGTTAAGGAATAACAAGTGAAAAAGGTTTTACTCGCTACTGCGCTCTCTCTCTGTGTGACATCCGCTTTTGCAGCTAACCCGACTGCCGTTCTGAAAGTCAAAGGTACGCTGACTAATTCAGCCTGTACGCCTCAGTTAAGCAACGGCGGAACGGTTGACTACGGCACAATTAGTTTGGGTGGTTTAAGCTCAACGGCAGTTAACCAGCTGGGCCAGAAAGACATCGATCTGACTATTACCTGCACCGCAGCAACAAAAGTGTCCTGGAATATGATTGACGATCGCGCTGATTCTAACGCGAAACTCACCGTTGAGAATGGCGTGTTTGGTGGTGGTTCTAATTCGTCTGAAAGCCAGACTTACGGTGTAGGTAAAACAACAGGTGCAACACCAGTGAACATCGGAACTTACTCGCTGTTCGTTAAAACTGACAGCGTAATGGCTGACGGCGCTAAAGTTGACCCAATTTACCAGCAGAATGCTACGGGTAACTGGTCGAAGAGCACCAACGGTACAACTCAGGGCGATAACTATCGTGATTTCACCGTTGCAACTGTTGGCACCCTGGCTCCACTGGCGTTCCAGACCGCAACCTTCCCACTGGTGACCTCTCTGGCGATCCAGGATACCACCACGCTGGCGATCACTGATGACACCCAGCTTGATGGTCAGGTGACTATCAGCCTGCGTTATCTGTAAGACTTTTAATCGAGTAAACGTAATTTAATTAACCGGAGAGTAAATGCGCTGCATTTACTCTCTTTTTAACGGCGCGATAAACATGGACTGTTCTGTTGTTGCTTTCAAGGAGATATTATTATGCATTGTTTAAAATCTACTTTATTTAACACGCTGATTACTGCCGCGTTATTATCTGCCAGTGTTGCTGTACATGCAGAAGGCATGGTGCCTGAAACCAGTCTGTTAATCATTGATGAAGCGACGCACAGTGGAACGATTAACGTCAAGAATACCGATTCGCATCCTTCACTTTTATATACAAATGTCGTTGACCTGCCGGACGATACCGGTCTTAAGCTTATTGCAACGCAGCCGGTGGTACGTCTTGAGCCAGGTCAGACGCAGCAGCTGCGCTTTATTCTTCAGAACAAACAGCCATTGGATGTAGAGCATTATAAACGCGTCACATTCGACGGTATTCCGCCTAAAAACGATGATAAAAAAATAAAGATTGGCATTAACATTCGCCAGGATATCCCCGTGCTTATTCGTCCGGCATCCCTGGGTGTGGTCACTGATGCCTGGAAGTTCCTGAAGTGGTCCTCAAACGGCACATCCGTCACCGTGAACAATCCCAGCAAATATGTGGTCCGTCTTGGGCAGAACGTGATGCTGCTGCCTTCAGGGGTGAGTGCCTCTCTGTCCAAAACCTACATTCTTCCTGGCGAAACGCTAACGGCTGATATGAGTAAGAAAGTCAGTGGTGACAGCAGCGTTAAGTTTTTCCCGGCCAGCCGTTATGGCGTTGAGGTCCCGAGCTTTACGTCGGAATTAAATAAATAAAATAGGGATATGACGGTGAGTAAACAAAGCCGCCTTGCACTTTGTGTCCGCGCCATTCTTTGCGGCACATTACCTCTGGTGTTACTTGATTCAACATCCGTACTGGCGAGGGAGGTCACCTTCGACACGGGGATAATGCAAACGCTGGGGTTGAATAAAGATCTCAACCATTACTTCGCAGAAGCACCGCGCTTTTTACCCGGAACCCACTCCGTTTCGGTGAAGGTCAACGGGAAAGAGCGAGGAATGGCTGCAGTTCGTTTCAACAAAGACGGCATGCTTTGCTTTGATAACGATCTCATGGAGTTTGCTGGGCTGATGCCTGTGTCAATAAAGTCCGGTGAGGAGTGTCATGATATTCGGGATAACTATCCTAAAGCCGTCATCAACGCCTTGCCTAACCAGGAGGCCGTTGAACTCTATCTGCCAGCTGAAGCGGTGAACAGTCTGTCGTCGGATATCAAAAACTTCCAGCATGGCGGAACGGCGGCGCTGCTGAACTATTCATTGTTCAGCACCCATAACGACTATGGTGACAATGACAGCAGCCGCTACTCTCAGGCCAGCCTGGAAGCCGGTTTCAACACGATGGACTGGGCGCTGCGCAGCCGTTATATCCTGACGGATGACGACGGTAGTCGAAATGCCGAAAGCATTTACACCTATGCAGAGCATGTCTTTACCGCGCAAAAAATGACGATGCAGGTGGGTGAAATCAACGCCATGTCCAATGTGTTGAGCGGGGTGCCGATTACCGGCGTTCAGTTTATGCCGACCAGCGGTCTGGCGAGAGCAAGCTCTGGCGTGAGCGTTTCCGGTATTGCACAGTCTTCCCAGGCACGTGTCGAAATCCGCCAGAATGGTCAACTGGTCTTCAGTACCCTTGTGCCAGCCGGCCCCTTCACGCTGGATGACGTGCCCGTGGTTCGCAACAATGTGGATCTGGACGTCTCGGTGGTGGAATCCGACGGCGCAACTAACCGTTTCATCGTCCCGGCGTCTCAGGTAAGGGCGCGCAACCTTTCACGCCCGCAGGGTCTAACCCTTTCTGTAGGTCAGGTGCGCAGCATCGACAGCGACTATAACGATCCGCTGGTGATGAACATCTCTGACGGCTGGCGTGTCTCTCCGTGGATGAATCTCCTGGCTTCAGGTGCCGCTGCGGAAAACTATCAGGCGGCAGGCGGCAGGACAGAGTTCCTGGTAAGCGATGACTGGACCCTTTCAACGGGCGCGGCAGTCAGCAATGCGAGCTTTGGTGACAGCAGCAGCGGGGTAAAAACCGAGCTGCAAAGTGATTACATCCTGAACGAGTACGTCGGTCTTTCAGGCAGTGCGACGCATTACAGCGGAGAGTATCGCGAACTGGCTGATGCGATGGACGATGATTATCAGGGATATGACAACACCTATTCCGGCAACGTTCGCTTCTCCTCCCCTCTGGCGGGGGTGTTTAGCGCAGGGTTCAACTACAACCAGACCAGCGGTGACGGTGAAGATTCACGTTACCTCTTGCTGTCATGGGGCAAGACCTTTACGTACGCGTCAGTATCCATGAACTGGCAAAGTGCGGTCGGTAATGTCGATGACGATCAGGACAATGAGATGTTCTACGTCAACGTGAGCATCCCGCTCGGCGGCAGTCAGTCCATCAGTACCTATATGCGTAAACAGGGTGATAGCACCTCCTATGGCGCGTCTAACAGCGGCTCGCTGGGAGACAATACGAACTATTACATCTCAGCCGATCGCGATCAGGATTCGAAAGACAACAGCTTCAACGGCAACATCAACACTAACCTGCGCTATACGCAACTGAGCGTGGGGGGCGGAACCAGTGGGGATAATCAGCGGAACTACAATGCGACATTGTCGGGTGGCGTGGCCATGCATAAAGAGGGTGTGACTTTCTCGCCGTATACGATTCAGGACACCTTCGCGATTGCCAGACTGAGCGAGAAGAAGAGCGGCGTTGAAATCTCCACTCCGCAAGGTACCGTCTGGACCGATCCATGGGGCCAGGCCGTGGTACCTTCACTCAACGAATGGCATAACTCCCGCATAGAAATTGATGCTAATAAGCTGCCGCAGAGTATGACGCTGGCTAACGGCACGAAATATATTGCCGCAGGCCATGCCTCGGTCAGCGAGATTGATTTCAAAGTACTTAACAGCCGCCGCGTCATGCTAAGCGTTAAGCAGGCTGACGGTCAGCCCCTGAGTAAAGGGATCTCGATTGTTGATGAGAAAGGTAACTATATCGTGACCACGGTTGATGATGGCCACGTCTTTATTAACGATGCCGATCAGCTGAGCGCGCTCTACGCGCTAGACGGTGACAATAACCGACTGTGTAAGATTGATTACACCCTGGCTGATAAGCGTGACGAAAATGCCTTCTATGAAGAAGTGAACGGAGTCTGCCGATGAACAGTCGACACTTATCGGGCTTAGTGGCCTTGCTGATGCTCGGTGTGACAGGAATAACCCATGCTGAAGATTGCCAGCTCAGTCTCTCACAGCCGGTGGTGGATTATCATGAAATGCGCCGGGATACGATCGAAACGACGCAGCAGGACTGGCATAAAATGGCCGATCGTGACATCACGGTAAATGTTTTTTGCCCTCAGTCTCAGCAGATGGCGGTGATACTGCGCGGTACAGCGGGAGATAAGGGGCGGTTTCTTTTTGGGCAGTCCGGCGGTGTCGCAGTCAAAATTGACAACATGACCGTCGATGGCAAAAGTTACACCGTGGGTAAAACGGTCGATCAGCTGAATTTTACGCCGGAAAACGGTACACCGACGCCGTTCTATCTGCGTAATAACGAGGCGGTGATTGCGCTTGAGAATAACCAGGTCCCTTCCGGCCAGCAGATGAGTTTCAACGTAACGCTCTCACCGGTTCTCAACGAAAGCGCGTTCAGCCATCTGACAGATCAAACTACGCTGGAAAGTGATTTGACCTGGAGCTTATTGACGAAGTAACCCTTCTTTTTGCGGCACCACAGAAAAGCGGAGCTGCAGGGGGAGAATCAACGGCGGTTAGCCGCATAAAAAAAGCCGGATGGTATTTGCCATCCGGCTTATTTTTTTACACTTCCAGGTAGTTCAGAATACCGTCAGCGGCTTTACGGCCTTCGGCAATTGCGGTAACGACCAGGTCGGAACCGCGAACGATATCACCGCCAGCAAAGATTTTCGGGTTGCTGGTCTGGAACGCGTTTTCGTTGCCTTCCGGCGCAATAACACGACCCTGAGAGTCCAGCTCTACACTGTGCTTCGCCAGCCACTCCATGCTGTGAGGACGGAAACCGAACGCCATTACTACGGCATCGGCCGGGATCACATGCTCGGAGCCTGCCATGATCTCTGCGCGACGACGACCTTTCGCATCCGGCGCACCCATCTCAGTGCGCGCCATTTTCACGCCGCTCACTTTGCCGTTGGCATTCACTTCAATACCCAGAGGCTGGATGTTGAACTGGAATTCCACGCCCTCTTCACGCGCGTTTTTCACTTCGCGTTTAGAGCCCGGCATGTTCTCTTCGTCACGACGATAGGCGCAGATCACGTGTGCCGCATTCTGGCGAATGGAGGTACGCACGCAGTCCATCGCGGTATCACCCCCGCCCAGCACCACCACGCGTTTGCCTTCCATGCTGACATACGGCTCATCGGCGGTTTCGCCATAGCCCATGATCTGTTTGGTATTGGCAATCAGGAACGGCAGTGCGTCGAATACGCCCGGCGCATCTTCGTTTTCCAGACCACCGCGCATGGACTGATAGGTTCCCACGCCCAGGAAGACGGCGTCGTAATCCTTCAGCAGGTCGTCGAGCTGCACGTCGCGACCCACTTCCACGTTCAGTTTGAACTCAATGCCCATACCGGTGAAGATTTCACGGCGGCGGGTCATGACCTCTTTTTCCAGCTTGAAGGCCGGAATACCGAAGGTCAGTAGACCGCCGATTTCCGGATGGCGGTCAAAGACCACCGCCTTCACGCCGTTACGGGTCAGAACGTCCGCACAGGCCAGGCCCGCCGGGCCCGCACCGATGATCGCCACACGCTTGTCGGTTTGCTTCACGCCGGTCATATCCGGACGCCAGCCCATTTCGAAGGCTTTATCGTTGATATAGCGTTCGATATTACCGATGGTCACCGCGCCAAATTCGTCGTTCAGCGTACAGGAACCTTCACACAGACGGTCCTGAGGACACACGCGGCCGCACACTTCCGGCAGGGTGTTTGTCTGGTGAGACAGCTCGGCAGCTTCAAAAATACGTCCTTCGTTGGCCAGTTTCAGCCAGTTCGGGATGTAGTTATGGACCGGACATTTCCATTCGCAGTAAGGGTTACCGCAGGACAGGCAGCGGTCTGCCTGTGCTTTGGCCTGGCCTTCTGAAAACGGCTCATAGATTTCTACAAATTCAATTTTACGGATCTTCAGCGGTTTTTTTGGCGGATCAACACGCTGCAGGTCGATAAACTGGTATACGTTCTGGCTCATCTGAATTCCTTACTGCGCCTGCACACGCAGCTCTGCTGCGCTACGACTACGGTGACCCAACAGGGCTTTAACATCGCTGGACTTCGGTTTAACCAGCGCGAATTTCGCAGAGAACGCCGGCCAGTTGGCCAGGATCTCTTCGCCGCGCGAAGAACCGGTATGCTGCACGTGTTCGGTAATCAGACCGCGCAGGTGTTCTTCGTGGATAGCCAGCGTTTCAACATCCAGCACTTCCACCAGTTCAGGGTTCACGCGTTTGCGGAACTCACCGTCTTCATCCAGGACGTAAGCAAAACCGCCCGTCATGCCTGCGCCAAAGTTCACGCCGGTTTTACCCAGGACGCACACAATCCCGCCCGTCATGTATTCACAACCGTTATCACCGATACCTTCAACCACGGTGATGGCACCGGAGTTACGTACGGCGAAACGTTCACCTGCACGACCCGCTGCAAACAGACGACCACCGGTCGCGCCGTACAGACAGGTGTTACCGATGATGCTGGCATCGCAGCTACGGAAGGCAGAACCGACCGGCGGACGCACCGCCAGCAGACCACCCGCCATGCCTTTACCGACATAGTCGTTGGCATCACCGGTCAGATACAATTCAACGCCGCCGGCGTTCCACACGCCGAAGCTCTGACCCGCGGTACCGCTGAAGTGCGCGGTAATCGGGTCGGCCGCCAGGCCCTGGTCACCGTGCGTTTGCGCGATGTAACCGGAAAGCGATGCACCGACAGAACGATCAGTGTTGCGAATATCAAACCAGAACGTTTTGCTCTGCTTGTCATCCACGTACGGCTTCGCTTGCTGCAGCAGCTGCGCGTTCAGCACGCCATTGTCGAACGGCGGGTTGTTCTCGGTGCAGTAGACCGCTTTGCCAGGATGTGGCTCGGCAGTTTCCAGCAACTTAGACAGCTCCAGCTTCTGCTGTTTGGCTGTGAAACCTTCCAGCTCTTTCAGCAGGTCGGTACGGCCAATCAGATCCACCAGGCGTTTCACGCCCAGCTGTGCCATCAGCTCACGGGTTTCGCGGGCGATGAAATCAAAGTAGTTCGTCACTTTGAACGGCAGGCCGTGGTAATGATTCTTACGCAGCTTCTCGTCCTGGGTTGCAACACCGGTTGCACAGTTGTTCAGGTGGCAAATACGCAGGTATTTACAGCCGAGCGCGACCATAGGGCCTGTGCCGAAACCAAAGCTTTCCGCACCCAGAATCGCCGCCTTGATGATGTCGAGGCCGGTTTTCAGGCCGCCATCCACCTGCAGACGGATCTTATGACGCAGACCGTTAGCCACCAGCGCCTGCTGGGTTTCCACCAGGCCAAGCTCCCACGGACAGCCCGCGTATTTCACGGAGGAGAGTGGGCTTGCCCCGGTACCACCGTCATAACCGGCGATGGTGATCAGGTCCGCATAGGCTTTTGCCACACCGGTCGCGATGGTGCCAACGCCCGGTTCGGAAACCAGCTTCACGGAGATCATCGCTTTCGGGTTGACCTGTTTCAGGTCGAAAATCAGCTGCGCCAGATCCTCGATAGAATAAATATCGTGATGCGGTGGCGGAGAAATCAGCGTCACACCCGGTACGGAGTAGCGTAATTTGGCGATATACGGCGTGACTTTATCACCCGGTAACTGGCCGCCTTCGCCCGGTTTTGCACCCTGAGCGACTTTAATCTGAATCACGTCGGCGTTAACCAGATACGCTGGCGTGACGCCAAAGCGACCGGATGCAACCTGCTTGATACGTGAGACTTTGTTGGTGCCATAACGGGCAGGGTCTTCACCACCTTCACCGGAGTTTGAATTGCCGCCGATGCTGTTCATCGCTTCAGCCAACGCTTCGTGAGCTTCCGGGCTGAGCGCACCGATGGACATTGCCGCGGTGTCAAAGCGTTTAAACAGTTCAGTGGCAGGCTCAACGTCGTCAATGCTGACGGCTTCATCACCCGGGTTCAGCGCCAGCAGGTCGCGCAGCGTCGCCGCCGGACGGTTGTTCACCAGTTCAGCATACTGCTGGTAATCGCTGTACTCGCCGCTCTGAACGGCCTGTTGCAGCGTACGCACCACGTCCGGGTTATAAGCGTGATATTCACCGCCGTGGACATACTTCAGCAGACCACCTTGATCCAGCGGCTTACGTGCCAGCCAGGCGCGTTTCGACAGGTTCATCAGATCCTGCTGGAAGTCAGCGAATCCGGCTCCGCCGATACGGCTGATAACGCCCTGGAAGCAAAGTGTCGCCACGTCGTCATGCAGACCGACCGCTTCAAACAGCTTCGAGCAGCGGTAGGAGGCGATGGTCGAGATGCCCATTTTGGACATGATTTTGTACAGGCCTTTGTTGATGCCGTTACGGTAGTTCAGCATCACCGTGCGGTAATCTTTGTCGATAGCACGGGTATCCACGAGACGCGCCAGCGTTTCGTAGGCCAGGTACGGGTAAATAGCCGTCGCACCAAAGCCTAACAGCACGGCAAAGTGGTGCGGATCGCGGGCGCTGGCGGTTTCAACAATGATGTTGGCGTCGCAGCGCAGGCTCTTATCGACCAGACGCGTCTGGATAGCACCTACCGCCATGGGGGCCGGTACCGGCAGACGGTTTTTCGCAATATTGCGGTCAGAAAGCACCAGCAGAACGGTACCGTTACGCACCATCTGTTCCGCTTTGTCACACAGCGCATTCACCGTCTCTTCGAGGGTCGCTTCGGTCACGTCGAAAGTGATATCGAGCGTGTCGGCGCGGTAGTGATCCTCTTTCAGGGTGGTGAGCTGTTTGAAATCAGAGTACAGCAGGATCGGCGATTTAAAGGTCAGGCGGTGCGCCTGGCCTTCAGCTTCGCAGAAGACGTTCATCTCGCGACCAATGCTGGTGGCCAGTGACATCACGTGTGCTTCACGCAGCGGATCGATTGGCGGGTTGGTCACCTGCGCAAACTGCTGACGGAAGTAGTCATAAATGATGCGTGGCTGGCTGGAGAGCACGGCAAACGGGGTATCGTCACCCATGGAGCCGACCGCTTCCTGGCCATTTTCACCGAGTACGCGGATCACGGAATCCAGCTCTTCGGCGCTGTAGTTAAACTGTTTCTGGAAGCTGGCGAGCGTATCATCGTCCAGCTCACGACTGCCCACTTCTTCATCCGGCAGATCTTCGAATGGCACCAGGCGACGAACGTTTTTCTCCATCCACTCTTTGTACGGATGGCGGCTCTTCAGATCGTTATCGGTTTCAGCAGAGTGCAGAATGCGCCCACCGCGGGTGTCGATAACCATCAGCTCGCCCGGGCCAACGCGGCCTTTCTCAACCACTTCGTCAGGCTGGTAATCCCAGATACCGACTTCAGAGGCGCAGGTGATGAGCTTATCTTTGGTGATGACGTAGCGTGCCGGACGCAGACCGTTACGGTCAAGGTTACAGGCAGCAAAGCGACCATCGGACATAACGATGCCCGCCGGGCCATCCCACGGCTCCATGTGCATGGAGTTAAAGTCGAAGAACGCGCGCAGCTCTGGATCCATATCCGGGTTGTTCTGCCATGCCGGTGGCACGAGCAGACGCATGGCGCGCACGATATCCATACCGCCTGCCAGCAGCAGCTCCAGCATGTTATCCATGGAGCTGGAGTCAGAGCCGGTTTCGTTAACGAACGGCGCGGCATCGTGCAGGTCAGGGATCAGTGGCGTCTGGAACTTATAGGTACGAGCACGCGCCCACTGGCGGTTACCGGTAATGGTATTGATCTCGCCGTTGTGCGCCAGGTAGCGGAACGGCTGCGCCAGCGGCCAGCGAGGGACGGTGTTGGTGGAGAAGCGCTGGTGGAAGAGGCAGATGGCCGATTCCAGACGCAGGTCCGCCAGGTCTAGGTAGAAGCGCGGCAGGTCAGCCGGCATACACAGACCTTTATAGATGTTCACCAGGTTAGAGAGGCTACAGACGTAGAACTCCTTGTCGTCCTGGAGACGTTTTTCAATGCGACGACGGGCGATAAACAGACGGCGTTCCATATCACGCGGACGCCAGCCCGCAGGGGCATTAACAAAAATCTGTTCAATTCGAGGCAGCGAGGAGAGGGCGATTTCGCCGAGTACCCCTTCGTTGGTTGGCACATCGCGCCAGCCAACAATAGACAGGGTTTCACGTTGAAGTTCTTCTTCGACGATGCGGCGTGAGGCGGCAGCTTTTTCAGGATCCTGATTCAGGAACAGCATACCGACAGCGTAGTTTTTGGCTAAACGCCAGCCGCGCTCTTCCGCAACGATACGGAAGAAACGATCCGGTTTTTGCAGCAGCAGACCGCAACCGTCGCCGGTTTTACCATCAGCAAGGATGGCACCACGGTGCTGCATGCGGGCCAGTGCGTGAATAGCAGTACGCACTACCTTGTGGCTAGGTTCGCCTTCTATGTGGGCGATCAGGCCGAAACCACAGTTATCCTTCTCAAGGGATTTATCGTACAACATATCAGTGAACCTCCCC
>Ga0065704_10071286_pt1 | contig 11980 bp, 9 predicted proteins | sample SwiRhicommuniRL2_FD_59091 | JGI IMG/M metagenome (GOLD analysis project Ga0065704, IMG submission 59091) | Switchgrass rhizosphere bacterial communities from Rose Lake, Michigan, USA - RL2 v2 (version 2) | ecosystem: Host-associated > Plants > Roots > Rhizosphere > Soil | place: East Lansing, MI
CAGTTGCAGTGAACACATATTCACCATCTTTTGAAGGTGTAAAGTTAACTGTCTTTTGATCTAATGAAACTGTGAAATTAATTGGTTGGTTACATAACCATTCTACATTTTTAATATCTTTATCACTAGTGATAGTTGCGCTTATTCGAGATACATTGTTAATAGTTCCTGTTGAACTGCCTACTTGTATTGTTATCATTTCACAATACTCCCTTTGTAATCATAGAATGCTGACGTGGTTGTTCCATCTGGTTTAATATCATATTGTAGATATCCAAAGTGGCCATTATCACAGAATGGGAATGCTGCATTTACACCACAAGTATAGTGGCTTTTTCCACCTGCTCCAATTGTCTTATAAGTTCCATCTGCTGATGCACTCATAACATGATTATGTGCCTGGTCATAATATGCTTTAACATTGGTTGGAATCTTTGATTTAATGAAATCACAGAATGCTTTAATTTCTAATGGATGATGTGAATTTGGTGCAACTGCGCAAGGCTTATGGCTTAGAATATGAACTGATTTAATTCCTGTCATAAATGATGGGTTATCTAGTAACTTAGCCGCTTCGTTTCCCTGTTTGTTTAAGTCACCATTGGTATTAAATCCTAAGAACAATGCATGATTTTTCTTAAAGTAATATGAATTTGTACAATATGCTGCCGCCTCAGTTTGTAATTTAGCAGTGCCATCTTCATTTGCACTCTCATGATTTCCTAATATGCAACTAACTTTATTCCCTAAACTACCATATGTTTTCTTAAACCATGATAGATCCGAGCCATATCCTAAATCTCCAAGCACTATAACATTATCTGGGTTCTTTGCTTTAATTGCATTAAACACACTCATAGAATCGGTATTCGTGCCTATATCACCAGTGAGTATTATTTTAAGAGTTTTATTCCCTTCTGGTATTGGTGGTGTTGGTGGCATCACTACTGGCGGAACATTAGGCTCTGTATTATTTGCTGTATTATTTATAATGGGTGGCACTACCACTGGTGGCGTTTCATTTACAACTGGAGGTGTTTCATTGACTATAGGTGGAATAACTGGAGGTAAATGTTTACATGCTATACTATTAGGTTTTTCATAAATTAACCTAGATTGATTGTTATCTTTTGTAGTTATACTTATAGTGCATATATTTGCAAATTGCCCTGCCTGTTTCTTAAGTGCTTTAACTATATTATCCTGATATTTTGAATCCTTTTCGGCTGAAACTGGCGCTTGTACTGTAACTATATAAGTACCATTATCAAAACTTGTGATATTAGTTATATTTCCTTGAAAACTTGTAACATTTCCATTTTGAATAGTTTGATTATTAGTAGGATTTTGATTTATTTTATCTAATATTGCTGGACCATAAACAATTGCTGCTGCGCCTACACCTAAAACAACTGCAATAGTGGCAACTAACGTTAGAACATATTTCTTATCGGCCATTATAATTTAACTCTATGAATTATTAGTAGGGAAGTAATTAGGTTTCATAGATAGTGCAAGCCAAATCTCTACTAGTGCTATCATGCCAACTACCATCAAAATATGTTAAACATGAGTTACCACTATCGGCTTCTGGTGTTGTTCCTATATCTCTTACTCCTGCCCTAACATAATTTACATCACTAGTACCTTCATATTCTACACAAATTTTATCGCCTACCTGCATTGTATAAGTATTGGTTGAAAAATCAAATGTTCTAACCTGTAAACTTCCAGTTAATGTAGTTGGATCTACTGCTGTGATACTTGTATATTTTAATGCATTGCTTGAACTTCTAATGGTTGCATTTACCGTTGGTGATGCTCCAGGTGTTCCTACCTTCATAAGTTTAACATCAAACTGTGCTGGTGTTTTTCCATTTAAAGATGAATTTGTATTCTTGCATTTTTCTGCCAATCTCTTTATATTACTTGAAATTGTAGCATCTGCCAAATTATGTTCTGATTCATCACTAATCCAATTAAAATATGATTTATTTCCAGTTGCTGCGCATGGGTTGGCTCTTAGAATATTCACATCTCTTTGTAGTTTAAATGATCCTGATATTGTTGAGGTTGTAGGTGGCTGGTCAATTGGTGGCACTGGTGTACCTCCACCTGTTCCTGGATCTGGTTCTGGTATAACATCAAAATCTGTATCTGGATCTATTTCTCTAAGTGATAAATTTTTAATTCTACATTTTCCACTAGTATCATTAAATCTAAACAAACCCTTCATTTCTATATCTCTAGGCATATCTTTTCTATAACCATAACCTCTTGCTGCTGTATCTGCAAAATCCATATCTTCACCACCTATGGAATTTATATTTGGTCCATTATCAGGCTCTGGTTTTAGTGGATGAAGTGAGAAATCACTTGCATCAACTTTAAATCTAAATTGTATATTACTCCATGTTCCTACAATATCCTCCTGTGCGCCACCGCAAGATTTGCCACCATCACCCCAATTCCCACTACCTTTATCTTCTCTACGTTTTAACATTGTCCATTTTGTTATATCTGCTTCTGGATCATTATTCCACCACACTTCTAATATCACTGAATCTTTACCTGGAGCAACACCATCTTTCTTATTGTATCGAACCCAGCCATATCCAAACCATCCATGACCTATTACTTTATCTGGCGCTGCTGGATGTGTCCATGTACCAAACTGTGGATCGTCATCATAATTAACATGAAAAGTTTCTTTTCTAAATCTAAATTTAGGAGGATCTGCTGCTATGTCAACATTTATCATATATGCGAATCCTTGGCACCCGTGCGACTCTCCGCCTGTGTGATGCCCTGTTGGTCCAGATAAAGATAATCCATCAGTTCCACTAGAATAATTAAAAGGGAATTGCCATTCTCCCGTACTTGAGTTTATAACCTTATAATCCGAACTGTCATGTTCTTTACCAATACGAACCATAGCGCTTCCATCATAATCATCTTCTTTGGTTATATCATTATTTTGCTGCCAAAAGAAACCACTTCCACTACCTGTAAGTCCTGCTGTTTTTGCACTAGGATACCAGAAAGGAATCCCAAATTTATCGACAGGCATGTATAAATATTAATTGTTTATAATAATAAAATGGGAACTAAATTATACCTTGATAATAAAAGAACCTGAAAAGAACCCTGACACTGGAAAATTAGAGATAATGATAAAGTTCACTGCTGATGAAATTGATATGTTAAATGGTGTCAGATATGGCGGCGATAAAGACGATCCAAAACAAGCAAAAATTATGGATGATCTAAAGGAAGGTATTTATCAAGCACGTAGAAAAATAAGCCCTAGTTTATCAGTTTAGGCTTTATTCATAACCCATGTATGTTTTACTGAACCACCAGTATTGATAAATTTGCATGTAATTGTTTGTCCATTATTAGTTACTTCTGCTGATAATATACCATTGTTGGAATTATTTTGATAAGCAGTATAAGATTTTGGTGTATCATCTATGCCATAAAGATGGCTAGGATCATCATGTCCACCAGTTCCTGATATAAGTGCTATAAGCCAGGGGTTAGGTTCACCAACTGTATAAGGTCCACCATCACTTATTACTTTAGTTACACTTGATCCACTACTACGTTTAACTGGAAAACTTCTAAACCAAATATGGTTGTGTCCATTGCATACAAGATTTACACCATTTTCTATAAACATATCAAAATATGTGTTTACCTGTTGTTCTTCATTATTCACATGATCAGAATCTGGTCCTATTGCTGGCCTATGAAATGCAACAAAAATCCAATCTATATTATTCCTGTTTTGTTGTGCCTCTAAATCTGCTTTAGCGAAATTAAATTGTGAAGATCCACTACCCATATCTGATTCAGTGTCTAATATTAATAGGTGAATATTCTGGAAATCAACAGAATCATAAGTATGATCATATTTGAAATGGCTTGTAATACTGCCACCACTATCATGGTTTCCTACACATGAATCAAATGTTATACTACTGCCTTGATTATCATCTATCGATTTAACTATCTGATACCATTCACTGTCTGAACTTGTGTAAGAATTATCACCAGTTCCTATAACCCAATTATATCCACCATCTTTTATCATACCTACTACATCATCTGTTTCATTTTCTTCACCCCAATCACCTACTATTGCAACTTTGAAATTATCTACTGTTCCAGGAGTGCCGCCTCCACCTGGCGTGGGTGTTGGGGGATTTCCACCTGTACCGCCTCCTCCACCACCGCCAGTCTGTCCACCAGTTCCTGTTCCTGTGGTAGTAATCTGAAATGTAAAATTAAATATAGCCCTATCATTTGTCCTGTCTGCTGCATCTGCTCCTACCTGCCACCATACCCAAATTGGCCTATATCCATTAGCCTTTAGAGTTCCTATATTTGGACTAGAAGGTTGGCTACTTGCACCCGTCCAAACAATATCAAGAGGTGGAGTATTAATATTTGCTATCTCTTGAGCAATTTTAGAGTTATTAGTTGCACCGAATTTATTAGCATAAACAATATTATCAACTTCTACAACATTACCATCATTATAAAGTCCTAGAATATCAGCAGTTTGTAATTGCATATTCCAAACCCTAACTTCATCTAGTGAACCATTAAAATAACGATCTGTTGCCCTACTATTAGCACCTAACCTTAAAGGTTTAGCATTTACTTCTGGATTCGCTGCCGTTCCTAATGAATCTACAATAACACCATCTAAATAAAGTCTCATCACAGAACTGGCATTATAAGTAATTGCTGCATGATGCCACTGCCCATCATTAACAGTTGAAGGTGATGTTAAAAAATAATCTGTACCTGTTGCATCCTGTTCGAATCCTCCCCTTAATTTATTATCTGTATGAATCCATAAACCATAATTCATGTTTTCACCTGCTGACTCAGAACCAAATCCTCCCTTGTTTACCATTGCACCTTCTGCGCCTGAGTAATTAGTACTGGTTTTAAACCAACATGATATTGAAAATGCTTGTAAATCTAATGCTGCTGTATCTGCTATATCTGTAAAATCAGAACTACCATTAAAACTTCCAAAAGGATGATATCTATATGGATCTGGATGTGCTTCAAATCCCCATCTAACAGTTGTTTCGGCTCCTGGCGTTCCAACAGATTCCCAGAAAGAAACATTTTTCATTTCTTCTGCTGATGTGTTTTTAAGATACATGCATAGATAGTAATCTTTTCCAGTTATCTGATCAGCCCTACTAACATTAGAAAATAAATTATTTGCAGTTCCACTTATTATCTCAGTTCCTGATATGTCACCGCCTAAAGACGCTGCATCTTTAGCAGACCTATAGAATTTTAAATCTACTGCACTCACCATATCCTTCTTTTCACCGTATTAATTATCCTGTATTTTGGAATTTCGTTTAATGTTCTCACTCGTTCTGATAGAATATGATTTGATAATTTAGATAATTGGTTATTAATTTCTGTTTTATTATTACCTATAAAACTTGCATGAGTTTCATTATTCTTTTTTAAATCTGCGTCTTGTTGCCACTTTATTTCTATATCTTTATCTGGCTGGAATTGTGCAGTATCACTAAGGTTAAAATCTTTTAATAATACATGCTTAATTCTGAATGACAAGTTTAACTATGCCACTTGTTATGAGTTTCATATACTATCCTAGTACCATAAACGAACAATGTTCTACTTGCGCCAGTATTGTTTTTAACTGAATATCTAAATATTCTATCTGGTGCTGGAATTAATGGAAAGGAATCAGTTGGTATATTACTGGTTTTTGTGAATGTTGTTCCTTCATCAATAGATAAATCAATTTTTGGTGTATCTGGGAAATGGTGAACTCTAAACGAATTTCTATTAGCATTAAAAGCAGTTCCTGTATCACTTGCTGATCTGGTTGTTCCATTTGCTGATATTGCAAACCAGTTATTATTAACAGTGGTACACATTTCAAATCCATATTTTCTATCGTTATTGTCTGCATCTGCTAAATTTTCCATTCCCATTCCTACCTTACATGCAAAACTAGAGGCTGTTCCAACTCTCACCATACACTTAAACCATCCTGGTTCTGCTGGATCCCATTCTAATGCAGGCATTGCTATACTTGCAGTTGAGGCAGTTGTGCCACCAGTATCTAACTTTATAGAATGTTCGTTAGTAGTTCCATCAGTATCATCACTAATAACACCAGTACCTGTTATAACTTCACGCCAGTTTGCCTTTTTAGAATTCATTGCCAGATACATACCACTATCAAGTAAGTTTGTATTTCCACCTAATATTTGAGAAAATGCGCCACCATCACCAGCAGCGCTAGTGTGATCGTGATCATTAGTATCTGATAAATCTATTATTGAAGTTCCATCTGCATCACAAAGATAAACATGGTCTTTAAGAAAAGTTGATCCATCTTCAGTACATACTAAAATTTTATGTTTTGTTATATCTAGAGTTGATAAATATGAACCAGTGCCATAAATAATAGTTGAAGTATTTAATTTTGAAACTGATCCTGTAGTTGTTTCAGTCCAAGCATTGCCTAACGACATTAAAATAAATTATATTTTTATCAAAAAGGGAAGTAAATTATACAGTGAAACTGGCGCTGGTGTATGATAAAGCGGTATATGATGCTCCAAGAGTTGCTGTGCATACTGTCCAACTTGTAGGCGTGAATGATATTAAACTCCATGAACAGGCACTTGGTGATATAATATCTCCAGTCAATACAGTTGCCCAATAGTTCGCCACCATAACTTGACCAAAGGGAATATTTGATATTGTCCATTTATTAGAATAAAGATAACCAACTTCTGCTGCTGAAACTACTTTTTCCCTATAAATTCTAAAGTCATATAAATCACCATAAAAGAAACCTGCCTCTGGTCCTTTACCTCTTTGGCCTATCCATAAGTCGTGATTATCTAAATCAGATTGTAGGTTAGGATCAGTGGAAGTTGTTAAACTTTTATCTATATTATTAACATAAATATGAATTGTTTTTGTAGGCTGATCAAATGTAAACCAAACATCATAAACTGTATCAACTGCTATTGTGCTTGTTGCTGTTTCTTTATTATACCAAATGTTTGACCTTTTAACACTGAATCTTAATTTACCATCATTTGTTATCATTGCTACAACCGCATCCTCAACTGTAGCGCCTTCTATCTTTTCGAATAATGTTCTACTATATCCACCTTGTTCTGCTATGTCTAAGGCTCTAAATCTAACAAAATATGATATACCTGTTGTAATTCCATCTATGCCTACACTTGGTGCATCTGCCACCTGAATGTATTCATCATTAACTGTTGGTGATGTTGGCCTATTCATTCTTAAAGCAATGGATTTAACACCACCTGTTTTTATTCCATCATCATGTGGCGCACCATCAACTAAAACAGGTTCACCAAATAAATCTATATCTTTACCATGTAGACTCCAATCTGTCATCTCATTACCTAGATTAACCCCTCTTATCCATAATCTCAGTATATCATTATCTGGTTCAAATGGTGGATAATATGGTTTATCGAATAAGAATTTTGTAGTACCTGTTAAATGATCTTGAAGTCTTACAACAGTATCAAAATCTTGCCCATCGATAAAGATATCTTCCTTATCATCTAACTGATCAAATTGATTCCTAGTTAAAAATCTGGATAATCTTCTAGATATCTCATTGGTAAACTTGGCTAAACTATCGCCTGGAATCTCTCGAATATTACGTAATTGAAATGACATTAGGAACTACACATATAGATAACAGTTGTGGAACCTACAGAATCAGCATTTTGAACATGAACAACAGGAGTTTCAAAAATAGAATGTTCAAACATTATATCGTTTGCTGGAAGTTCATCACTAAACATACCACATTCTGTAATACTTGCACTTGCTACACTCTTACCATGATTACCTATTGAGTAAATAGTTGAACCATCTCTGGTGACAACCCCACCTTCAACACTAGTAAAAACATTCATTCTATCAACTTCATCAACTAGGGTTTTATCACTAGGTAATGCTAATGGTGTAACTCCCTCACCAATGCCTCTAAATGGAAAACTAAATTCACCTTGTCCTACAATACACTGTGCAATCGCTTCAAGTCCTTCATTTACTACCCTATCAAATGTTCTGCTTATTTGAATAGGTTTTATACTATAACCTTTGTTATCTCTAACAGTCTGATCATTAAACCATCTTTCCAGTATTTTATGCCATTCTCTTACTAGAAGTGGTTGCCTTCTCATTAACAGATTTAACTTTCTAATATAATCAAAATCATCTAGATGGAAATTATACAGGTAACTAGCATCGAGAAATATTATTCTGGTTTTACTTTCTTTGAATTCCCTTAATGTTTTCTCAAAAACTTCTTGAATATCTTCCCTAGTAATTCCAATTATTTCAGGATCTATACGCTGCATATTATAGACATTCACAATTTCCTATAAGTGGATTATAAAGTCCACCTAATGTTAAGTCAGCATGTAATGTACCAATCTGTGGATCTCCCTGATCACTTGATAGAATGTATTGAACTCTTTTAACTTGTAATGTATCTGTTATACCACTTAATCCATCAGCAAATGAAACAAGTTGATAAGGTTTGAATATAAAATTATTAGGAATTGTTGCTTTGAAACTTGTTATTTGCCTTCTTGGTTTGGACATAGAACCCAAAAGTAGAGATAAGTATTCTGTTATTAGTTTAGAATTCTGTAGGAACTCAGTTGGAACAAACACTTCCCTGAGTCTTAAGTTGTTGGCTGCCTGTTTGTTTGTCCTTGCCTGCATTTTTTTAATATCTGAAAATATTGAATAAGTATAAGTTGGTCCTAAGTTTGTATTCTTCCAATCTAATTCTTCTTTCTTATCTTTATCTCCCTCTTCTGCTGTGCCTGAATATGTGGCTAAAACAGGAGTTGAATTAAACACACCATTATGATGCCATCTAATTGTATTTGCTGGATCATGTTGTGGATCTCCACTAGTTCCAGAACGTTGAAATAATCTTAACCATATCTTTTTTTGTCCACCTTCCAACAATCTTTCTTTAACATCTATATCATTAACAAATATTGTTCTTGGTGAATCCTCTATACTTGCTATATCAATTGCAAACTCATCTAATATAGTTCCATTTCTGGGTGAATTGTGGCCATTATCTAAACAAATATCTCCATTAATTCGTGATTTAGGGCTGTCAGGCTCACCCACCTTTGATAAAACAAATGCTAATGAGTTAATACGTCTAGCATCTGAATCAATAACCACCTGTTGCGCTATTGCCTTAAAGTCTAGAGTAGTTGAACCTTGATTTACAAATGAACTTGAAACAGTTGTTTGGTTTATTATTGTAGTACTATATGCCCTTGTTGCAACCCCTGCCTCAAGTGTTGCATTATCTTCAACATTAAAAGCAGTTTTAATGTAGGAAGTTGTGTCGCCAGGATCACTAGAACGAACCATTAAGTCACCTGACTTGATAGTTATACCAGTATGTAAATCAGGATTGAATGATAAAGTAAATACTTCCTCACCTGTTGAATAATCTATAAACCAAACTGCGCCAGTTATTGCACATATATTATCCATGAAATCATTTACATAAGTAAATGGTGCATTAATTACTGGAATATTTGTACTTACTTTATTACTTATTCCTGTTGTTTTCCAACCAGTGATATCCTTAATTGACTTGTCTTTTAGTGGCCTCCAGTTCTTACTTTCAAGTGCCCTCTTTACTAATTTATTAGCATTAAAATTTGAATCACCTGTTACTGTTGGATTTTCAATATTTTGGATATCAGATGCTTCTCGCCTATGAATAAATAATTGAGATGACCAGATAGCAGAACCAAATCCAGTTATTAAATAATCTTTAATGTTTGTTACTGGCCTACCTGTTTGGAATACATCACCATAACCAATCATAAAATATTGTAATGTTGCTTCTGACTTGCCTAATTGAATAAGTACTTTAACATTATGAATATCTGCACCATCAACCAATCCCTCATTATCTCTTAATCTTAAATTAAATACTCCTGATTCTCCAACTGCACCTTCAGTATCACAATAAGTCACATTAACTGGATTACTACCAGCAAATGCATTATAAGTAAAAAGTGTAGTTAAACCATCAATTGATTTAATTGTTATTTTTGGCCTAACTGTTGCGTTATAAGTTGCATCTCCTGTTACCATGACTAACCAAACTTATCCATATCCATTCCTACACCTTCCCTAATTCTTTTGGAAAGTGTTCTTTCATTTATGATATCATTGCCACTTATTCTTAGATTGATAACAGTTGTACCTGATCCGCCACCTGTTGCACCACCGCCGCCATGAGTTGAACCTGGACCGATATCAACCCTTTCACCTTTATGAGCATAGATTAAAGTATCTTTTGCTATTGTTTCATGCATTCCATGTTGAGCAAATTGTAAACCTGGACCGCTAGCACCAACATGGATATTAACGTTAGTGGGAATTGATTTAATTGCACTTGCTAAACTTTTAGCGTCTTTTGCTGCTGTAACCAATGCTCTTGCAAATGTATTAAGGTTTTTAGTATTCTGTGAAATTGCTCTTGCCATTTGGTTCAAATCTTTTGTAACTGTTACAATTGTTTTAGCAAGTTGATTATGATCCTTTGTTGTTGTAACTACTGCCTTTGCATATGTGCTTATATTCTTTGTAACTTGAACTATTGTTTTGGCATAAGTATTATTATCTTTAATTATTGTTACAATTGTTTTGGCAAAAGTATTATGATCCTTTACAGTTGTTATTATTGCTTTTGCATAAACACTAATATCTTTTGTAAGTGTAACTACTGTTTTTGCATATGTATTAATGTCTTTCACAATTGTCACAATAGTCTTGGCAAAAGTATTATGATCTGTTACTGTTGTCACTATGGCTTTAGCATAAACGCTTATGTCTTTAGTGACTTGTACTATTACTTGAGCAAATGTATTTAGATTCTTTGTGATTTGAACTATTTGTCTGGCAAATACATCCATTGAGTTACCGCCACCACCACCCATTCCCATTAATAACTGTCTAAAATCTGTTTTTCCTTGAAGCATTCCGCTATTTCTTCCCACATTAGCATTATCATCTTTAGTACTACATGGCATTTGTTTGCCAGAATCATCAAAACAAACTGGACCTGTTCCTAGACTAAGATCACCAAATGATTGTGTATAATATTTACTTCTACTTGGTGGCCTCTTAGTTTCTCCAAAATCAAAACCACCACCTGGAAATCCTGAAAATCCAGTGGCAGAACTCATTGCACCTTCAATAGTGTGGGAACTAAAGAAACTTTTTAATCCTTCAATTAAACTTGTCCATGCATCCCTTACTGGTTTTGCAACATTCTTTTCAAACCATCCTGCTACATCTGGTAATTTAAGACTAGAACCTGCTGCAAATACAAAATCTATAATCTTTTTTATTATTGGATTTTGTGTTAAGTAATTATAAACTGTAGTGACTACTGTTGCCCATGCTTGCTGTATTGGACTAACTACATTATCAGTAAACCATTTCCCAATACTTGATAAGTTAATACTAGAACCTTTTCCAAATATAAAATCTGTAATTGCTTTTATTATTGGATTCTTAATTAAGTAATTGTAAACTGTATTAACCGCTGTCGCCCATCCTTGTTGTAATGGTTTAACTACATTATCATCTAAAAATGTGAATATTGCACCACTAATATCTAATCCTCCTAATGTACTCCCTTTTTGTCCTGGAAATAAAGCCTTAATAACATCTCCAAGTATTGGTTGAGTAAGCACCCAATTTTTAAATTCAATGAATTTTTGTTTTAGTGTTACCTTAAATAAACCAATTTGTGTACTTAACCAATTTTCAAATTTTTCATTAGAAGTGTCTCCTTGTTTTGCCATTGTTATAAAATTACTAATATCAAGAACTAAATTTCCAAGTC
>Ga0065704_10071289_pt1 | contig 11950 bp, 13 predicted proteins | sample SwiRhicommuniRL2_FD_59091 | JGI IMG/M metagenome (GOLD analysis project Ga0065704, IMG submission 59091) | Switchgrass rhizosphere bacterial communities from Rose Lake, Michigan, USA - RL2 v2 (version 2) | ecosystem: Host-associated > Plants > Roots > Rhizosphere > Soil | place: East Lansing, MI
TGCCGCGGCCCCGCCGGTGCCGGTGGCGACCGGTGTTCTGGCATGCGTGGCCGTGGCGGTCAGCAGGACCAGGAGCAAAGCGGCACGCAGGAATCGGGTCATCGCGGATCACCGAAGGGCAGGCGAACCGATTGTCACACGGTCCCGCCGGTCCACGCGGGGACCTTCACCACAACGCATCCAGGCGTGGAATGATGCAGGCCAACCCCGGTGGGCCGTGCCATGCGTTGGTAGTCGGGCCGGTACCGCCGGCCACTGCCCCGCTGCCCTGGAGTCTCCATGCGCTTGCACAGGATGTACTGCGTCGTTCCGCTGTTGGCCTTCTCGATCCTCGTTGTCGCCTGCAGCAAGCGGGAAATGGCCGAGGCCGATGCCAGTGCCGCCGCCGAATCGAGCGCCGACGCCGGAGCGGCACCGGTGATGGCCGAAGCGGCCACGGATGACTTCGCTGGCGCTGGGGCACCGCAGAAAAGCGTGGATGCGTCTGCCCTGCAGGGGCCCGGCGTCGACCCTTCGCAGATGGCCTCGGATGTGTCTACCCAGGTCGATCCGCGGCGCCGCTTCATCCGCACCGCCCAGGCGCAGTTCCAGGTGGCGGATGTCTACCGCACCGCGCTGGCGATCGAGGATGAGGTTGCCGCGCAGGGCGGATTCGTCGCCGACAACGAGATCACCTCGCAGGTGCAGCGCGTGCTGAGCCGGCCGCTGGGACAGGGCAAACGACTGGAACTGACCGAGTACACCCTGCAGGGCGAGCTGACGGTGCGCGTGCCGAGCGAACGCACGCAGGCATTCCTGCGCGCCGTCGCTGCGCAGATGGAATTCCTGGACCAGCGCAGTTTCTCGGCCCGCGATGCGCAGTTCGATCTGCTGCGCCAGCAGCTGGCACGCCAGCGCGCGCAGGACGAACAGCAGGAGCTGGGCGACGCCGTGCAGGCGGGCGGCAAGCTGGGCGACAAGACCGATGCCATCCAGTCACGGGGCGCAGCGCGCGCCAGCCGCGACGAAGCATTGATCGCGCAGAAAGAGTTCGAAGACCGCGTCGCCTTCAGCACGATCACGCTGTCGCTGCGCCAGGATGCGCAGGTCCGGAAGGCCGAGCGCGTCGACGTGGACGCGGTGTTCCGCGACAACGGACCGGGCTTCTTCAACCGGCTGGGCGATGCGCTCGCAGTCGGCTGGCGCGGGGGACTGGAGGTCGTCGTTGCCTTGGCGGCACTGTGGCCGTTGTGGCTCTGCGTGTTGGCGCTGTGGCTGGGCTGGCGGCGCTGGCGCCGGAAGCCGGCGGCCGGCTGACCGAACGCCGCGCGCTCAGTCCCTGAGTCGCGGCAACCCGTGCGCGTCGCGTTCTTCCACGACGGCCTCAGCGTGGATCTTCTGTTTCAAGTCGCGACCGGGCAATTCGACGGTCACGCCGCCATGCGCGGCTTTCAGCGCATTGCTGTAGCACTGCTGCGCCATTGCGGCGTCGCCTGCCGCGCCGAAGCCGTCGCCAAGCTCTTCCCATGCCTCGGCACCCGCGCCCTGCGCGATCGCGCGGTGCAGGAATTCCTGTGCCTGCGTCCACTGCCCCTGCAGGCGCGAAAGTCGACCCAGGGCAAGCAGCAGCGAAGGGCTGGCAGGGTGGGCCGCCAGCCAGTGCTGCGCGCTGGCGCGGCGGGAATCGAGCTTTCCGACGGGCAGGCGCCCGTACAGCGCGGCGAGCGATTCGTCCCAGTGCGCTTCCAGCGCCTGCTCGATGCTGCGGGTGGCGGCGTCTTCCCAGCGCAGCGCGGCGGCGCGTTCGGCATAGGCCGCAACGACGGCCGGCTGGAGCCGCAGCGGCTTGGTGAGCGTTTCCCACCGTTCGGCCAATACATTCGGATCGGCGGCTTCGATCAGCGACTGCGAGGCCAGGCGGATCTCCAGCGCATCGAACGCCGCAGGCGCCAGCGCCTGGTTCTGCTTCAGCGCGCCGAGTAGCCCATAGGCGTCGCCCGCGCGCGCGGTGGCGGCCAACGCCTGCGTGCGAAACACCAGGCCACGTGGTGGCAGCGGCTGCACATCGGCGGCATCGAGCGTGGTGAGCGCGTCGTCCGGCCGTCCGGTGTCCAGTGCGATCTGTGCCGATGCCAATGCATGCGCGGTGGTGGAGCGCTCCCGCAGCGCGGCGAGATGGCGCTGCACGGCGGCTTCGTCACCACGCTCCCGCGCCGCCTGCACGGCGGCGGTGCGCGCGACCGGGCCGACCTCGGCATCCTCCGCGGCGCGCTCCAGCAGTTTCTCGGCCTTCTGCCACTGCCCCGCGTGCAATGCGTCCAGGCCCTCGATGAGGCGCGCGCGCGCCTGCTTGCGGCGATGGCGACCCCAGGCACGGAACGGCAGCGAGATCAGCCACCAGGCCAGCCACGCCACCGCACCGACCAGCAGCAACGAGAGCAGCGCGCGTGGCACGTTCGTGTGCAGGTCGTAGCCGCCGAAGCGGATGAACACCTCGCCCAGGTCGCGATCAGTGCCCGCCATCCATTGCGCGGCCAGCACGCCGGCCATGACCAGCAACAGCGGCAACATCACGGTGCGGAACGGCTTCATGGCGTCATCTCCGGCGTGTTCGCGGGCGCGGTCGGCACATACGTATGCACGCCCGCGTTGCGTATTGTCCGCAACTGCTGCAGCGTGCTGCCCAGCACGGCCGGGCGCGAGGGTGCGGGCGCTTGCTGCAATGTGCGCAGCTGCACCTGAACCTGCCGTCGTTGCGGTGAATCGGGCCACAACCGTGGCAGCCATGTGGCGATGCGTGCGAGGGCGGCGCGCTGGCCGGCAACGTCTCCGCGTTCCAGCGCAGCCCGCGCAATACTGATCTCGATCTGCAATGCCGCGTCCGCGGTGGCGCGATCGTCGGGTGCCACCAGCGTGGTATCGCGCGTGGGCCGCACGTCGACCAGGGGCGCGAGCATGCGCTGCCACGCCGGGCGAGCCTGCGCATCCACCATCCTGTCGCGCGGGAGGCCCGCGAGCGCATCGGCCAGGGCGCCCAGTTGCGCGAGCGACTCCGCCTGCGTTCCAGCGCCCAGCGCATCCATCGCAGCGCGCTCCTGCGCCAGCGTCTGCTTGAGGTTCAACAGGCGGTGGTCGTCCATCCCGTCCAGGGTGCCGGCGGCAAGCGCATAAGCGCGTCGCGCGCCGTCCAGGTCGCGCGCGATGTCCAGTCGCTGCGCCGCCTGCGAAAGCAGGAGTTCCACTTCGTCCAGCCGCAGCGCCTGCGCACCGTGTCGATTCGGGTCGGTCAGTTTGGCAACGCTTTCCTCCAGCAAGGCGCCGCGCTGGCCCAGGCCGATCACTTCGTCGCGCAGCACGCGGTTGGTGGTCGCGGCATCAAGCAGGCGCTGCGCCTGCGCGCGCTGATCGCGCCGCAAGCCGTCCGTGCGTGCTTCCAGGGCCTCGATGCGTTGCATGGCCGCGGACTGCGCGGTCAGCTCGTCGGCATTGCGCGCCTGCCACCACGACCAGCCACGCCATGCGCCGATGCCCATGACCAGCACCACCAGCGACACGGCGATGAGGCGGCCGGCACCACCGGGATGGCGGGGAGGGGATGGTTCGTCGTTCACACAAGCATCCTTGTCGGCGGTCGAAAACGTGATGGACGCCGCAGATGCTACCGGATGCCGGGAAGCATGGCCGAGCAGGCCGTCATGACCATCTGCGCCGGGCGCGGACCAGCCGCCTGGAGGACGCGCGTGAACCCGGCATCGCGCGCAGCGTCGGCCAAGCGCGCACTCGCGGCGACCACGGTGGTGCCCCGCAGGCGTGCCAGCAACGCACCCGGCAGTTGCGCAAGAAGCTGCTCCAGGGCACCCCCGCTGCTCACCAGCAGGCAGGCGGGTGCGTGCAGACCGGCGAGTGCCGCGCGTGCGCGGGGTGTCAGCGCGACGGGTTCACGCCGATAGACTTCGGCGCGATGCAGGCGGGCGCCGCGGGATTCCAGCGTGGGTATCAGCAGGTTGCGGCCATCGGGAGCGGTGACGAAGCCGACATCCGTCCCGCGCACGTCGGTCAGCGCCGGCAGCGCGAGCAGGCCTTCGCTATCCATGCGCGCAGGGAATGACACGTGCCCGATGCCGGCGCGGCGCAGCGCCGCCGCGGTACCGGATCCCACCGCCAGCCATGACTGCCCGGATTGCGCCTCCAGAGGGTGCAGGGCGTGCGCCGCCGAAACCGCGGCGGGACTGGTGAACACGACGGTCGGGCAGGCGAGGGCGTCACGCAGATCAGCACGCGTGGCGCTGTCGTCGCATCGCTGGATGCGCCAGGGCGACATGGCCAGCAAGCCGGCACCGTGGCGTCGCGCGGCACGGCGCAGTGCATCGTGGCCGCCCTGGGGCCGCAGCGAGATGACGTACCATGCCGGCGGCGTTGGGTGTCCCATGCGCGGATTATGAGTGATGAGTGCGGAAGAAGCCTTGCGGGAACTGCGTGAGTACTGTCGTGGCATGCCGCCCGTGGCGGCGATGGGCGTGGAAGTCGATGGCTTCCAGGATGGGACATTGCGCCTGACCGCCCCGCTGTCCGCCAACGTCAACGACAAAGGCAACGCCTTCGGCGGCAGCCTGACCTCGCTGATGACCGTGGCCGGCTGGGGACTGGTGACGCTGAAACTCCGTCTGGCGGGCCTGAAGGCCGAGGTCTACGTGGCCGACAGCCAGATCCGCTACCTCGCGCCGCTGTACGCCGACCTGGTGGCGGACGCCACCTTCGGCGAAGGACAGTCCTGGGAGACCTTCGTGGATACGCTGGTGCAGCGTGGCCGCGCGCGTATCCAGGTCGAAGCCAGGGTTCTGTTGCCTGAAGGCGGCAGCGCCACCACGCTGGCGGGACGGTTCGTCGCCATCGCAAAGCGGTAGCATGCCGGCATGACCGAGGGGGTGCCATGCGCGTGATCCGGAAGATGCTGTTGGCTGCGGGGCTGCTGATGCTGGTGCTGGCACCCGCTGCCGCGCAGAGCCGCCTGCAGCGCGGCAAGCTGCAGCAGTTGCAGGATATGTACGCGGCGTCGATCCGCTGGGGGGATTTCGAGAACGCCTGGCAGGCCGTCGATCCCGCCTACAAGCTCGAGCATCCGATGACCGAACTGGAGTTCGAACGCTACCAGCAGGTCCAGATCTCCGGGTACCGCGACGTCTCGACCAGTGCCGGCCCGGACGGGACGGTGGAGCGTGCGGTCGAACTGCGCGTGATCAACAAGCACACCATGGCCGAGCGGACCCTGCGCTACCGCGAACGCTGGCGCTGGGATCCGGAAATGAAGCGCTGGTGGCTGGTGGTGGGTCTGCCGGACCTGTGGGACGGGGAGTAGCCGTCCGCCGCCCCGGCGACGTCCTGTGCGACAATCGCCGCCCGCTCCACTGCCTCCAAATCCCGTGAATTTCGAAGAAATCCTGGCCTTTGCCACCGGTTCGCCCTGGAACCAGATGCTGTCACTGGCCCTTGTCGGCCTGACGGTCGCGATCATCTACACCGAGATCGCACGCCTGTTCCGCGGCTACACGGCGCTGCGCCCGGCCGAGCTGACCCACCTGGTCAACAGCGAGAACGCGCTGGTGGTCGACCTGTCGGCGAGCAACGACTTCGAAAAGGGCCACATCGCGGGCAGCCGCAACGTGCTGCCCAGCAGCTTCGACCCCGAAAGCAAGTTGCTGGCCGGTTCCAAGACCCTGCCGGTTGTTCTGGTCTGCCGCACCGGGCAGGCCTCGGCGGGCGCCGCCAAGCGCCTGAAGAAAGCGGGTTTCGAGAAGGTCTATGCGCTGGAAGGCGGCATCGCCGCCTGGCAGCAGGCCGACCTGCCGCTGGTCAAGGGCCGCTGAGTCCGCTTTGGCCGCGGTCCCGCCCTTGAACAGGGCGCCGCGTGCCGCCATGACATAATTTCCATTCACCGCAGCAATCCAGATTCCGGAGTCAAGAAATGTCCGACGAGACCACCAACGGCGCGGTCGCGCCTGCCGCCGAAGCCGCTGGCCCCGCTTTCACTGTCGAAAAGATCTACGTCAAGGACGTTTCCTTCGAGGTCCCCGGCGCCCCGGCGGTGTTCGCCGAGAACGTACAGCCGGAGCTGCAGCTCAACCTCAACCAGCGCGTGCAGCGCCTGGGCGAGAATGCATTCGAAGTCGTGCTCGGCGTGACCCTGAGCTGCAAGGCCGGCGACAAGACGGCGTATGTGGCGGAAGTGCAGCAGGCGGGCATCTTCGGCCTGATCGGCCTGGAGCCGCAGGCTGTCGACGTGCTGCTCGGCACGCAATGCCCGAACATCCTGTTCCCGTACGTGCGCCAGCTGGTCAGCGACCTGGTGCAGGCCGGCGGCTTCCCGCCGTTCTTCTTGCAGCCGATCAACTTCGAAGCCCTGTACGCCGAATCGCTGCGCCAGCGCGCCGCGCAGGGCGGGGCCGAAGGCCAGCTGGCCAATTCGGAACCTGTCGGCAACGCCTGATTGGCCGTGCAACCGTCGGATACCGCGACGCAGAACGCAGGGGGACGGATGGCCGAACCAGTGCCGGACAATCCACTGAAGATCGCCGTCCTCGGTGCCGGTTCCTGGGGCACCGCGCTGGCGGCCCTGATGGCCCGGCACGGGCACGCGGTCACCCTGTGGGGCCGCGATCCCGTGGTTTCCGCCGCCATCGACCAGCAGCACGAGAACACCCGCTACCTGCCGGGTATTCCGCTGCCGGAAAACCTGCGTGCCACCACCGACCTGGCCGCATCGCTCGCCGATGCGGACCAGGTGCTGATCGTGGTGCCGTCGCACGCTTTCACCGAGACGCTGAAGCTGGTCGCCCCGCTGCGTCCGGCGCGTGCCGGCGTGGCGTGGGCCACCAAGGGTTTCGAAACCGGCTCGGGCCGCTTTCTGCATGAAGTGGCCGAGGACATCCTGGGCCCGGACGTGCCCTTGGCCGTGGTCACGGGCCCGTCATTCGCCAAGGAAGTCGCACTGGGTCTGCCCACGGCGGTGACGGTGCACGGTGCCGACGCGGCGTTCGCGCAGGCCGTGGCGGATGTCATGCACGGTCCGGCGTTCCGCGCCTATACCGGCGATGACATGGTTGGCGCCGAGCTTGGTGGCGCGATGAAGAACGTGCTAGCGGTCGCCACCGGCGTAGCCGATGGCATGCAACTGGGCCTCAATGCCCGTGCAGGCCTGATCACCCGTGGCCTGAACGAAATGCTGCGCCTTTCCGCAGCGATCGGTGCCAAGCCGGAAACCCTCATGGGCCTTGCCGGCCTGGGCGACCTGGTGCTGACCTGCACCGGCGACCTGTCGCGCAACCGCCGGCTTGGCCTCGCTTTGGGTCGTGGTCAGTCGCTGCAGGACGCGGTACGCGAGATTGGCCAGGTGGTGGAATCGGTGCAGACCGCCGACGAGGTCATGCGCCAGGCCGATCGTCATGGCATCGACCTGCCGATCTCCAGCGCGGTGCGTGCCGTGCTGCATGGCGATCTCACGCCTGCTGCCGGCCTGCAGCACCTGTTGTCGCGCGAACAGAAGCCGGAGTATCCGGAAACACTGTTCAAGTAATCCGACGCGGTCCATCAAGATCGAAAAAGCCCGGCTTCACCCGCCGGGCTTTTTCTTTGGCGCATGAAAAAGCCCGGCCACAAGGGCCGGGCTGGGTGCGACGCGGGGAGAGAGGGACGCGTCGCGGGGGAACGCTGTTGCGGGTTACCAGGTGAAACGGGGACCGACGAACCACTGGGTGTCGTTGTCGGCGAACTTCACGTCGCCACTCAGGCCCCAGTTCTGGTTGAACTTCACCTGCGCGCCGAGGCGACCGTAGAAATCACCGTCGAAATCGCTGCCGTCTTCGTAACCGACGGTGGCGTAGCCCTCGAACTTCGGGGCGATGGCACCGCGCACGCCGACTTCGGCGCTGTAGCCGTTGAAGTCGTCGACCGGCGTTTCATAACGCTCGTAGGCCACGCGGGTGATCAGGTCGGCACGCTGGCTGATCTCGTGGTTGTAGCCCAGGCCCAGGCGCCAGTTGTCGATATCGAAATTGGTGTTGTCGATTTCCTGCGTGGTGTAGTCGCCGAAGATGCTGAAGTTCGGCGCGATCGCAACGGAACCCTTCACGCCCCAGCCATCGGCATCGGGCAGGCCATCGCTGAGGTTGGAGGCGACATAACCGCCCTCCACATAGTTGTAGGACACACCTTCGGCAGCCGACGCAGCGAAAGGAGCGGCAGCCAGCAGGGTCAGGGCAAGCAAGGACTTCTTCATGGGAACGCCTTTTTATTTTGTTGTTGTGTATCCGTCGCCTCGGGGAAGCGACGGTGGCCGAAGTATCCGCTCCAGCTCACAACAAGCCCTGAATATCAAACTTAGCAGTACATAAATTGAGTGGTCGCGCGGGGAACTTTCGCCGGTTGTATTTCGCGCCTTGCTTGATGTGGGCCTGGGTTTGTCCTCTTCCGGCAAAAAGCAACGAATTGAACTGGCAAGCGGAAGGATTTCGCAGCGCGTGCAGGCGCGCAGGCTTTTCTCGGAGCGGCAGGAGCTACGCGATGATGGAAGACCACGGCGGTGGGGTGGTGCTGGAACACGGGTGCGGGGACATGGACACGCCTGCCGTTCTACTCGATGAAATGCGATGGAATGCGATCGTCGCGACATTGCCGCCACTGGTGCGCGCAAGGGCACTGAACGGAGTGGGCACCCGGAGTTTTCTCGAAGGAGTGCTCTGGGTCGCGGTCACGCAGCAGCCCTGGGGCCGGTTGCCCAGGGCATGCGGCCCCTGGCATAGCGTCTATGTCCGCTTCACGCGATGGACCCATGAAGGCATCTGGGATGTGGTGATCGCATCCCTGGAATCCCATCCAGACGTCGCCGATGCCCTGCGCCGGCTTGTCAGCGCCTACCGGAACTCGAACCATCCCGCGTCAAGCGCGCGGCGTGCCGAGCAGCGGCCTCAGCCGCTCTGAGCAGCGTGGTCGCAGGTCCGTAGGCGCTCCAGACATCCTGCCTCGTCATCCGTGATGCCGATGGAGCATCGACGCATCGCATAAGCCGATTGTGCCTGGAAGCAGTTCGCCGCCTCAGTTGGCGACTTCATCCGCATCGCGCGCGTCGGGAGACTGGCGCGCGACGATGCTGGTCGCGGTGAGATCACCGGTGACATTGCCGGTGGTCGCGAAGACATCCGGAATGGTATCCACTGCAAGCAGCAGGCCCAACGGCTCGATCGGCAGCCCCATCGATTGCGTCACCGGCATCACCGTTGCCATGAAGCTGACCTGCCCGGGCAGGCCGATAGAGCCGAGACTGATCACCACCGCCAACGCGGCGCCGGCTGCCAGCGTCACCGCATTCACGTCGATGCCGTATGCCCACGCGACGAAGCATGCAGCGACGATGTACTGGATCGGGCTGGTGATCCGGAACAGCGTCACCGCCATCGGCAATACCAGCGCAGCCACCGCGCGCGGATGCCCCAGACGGAAGCGTGCGCTTTCCACCATCGCCGGCAGCGAAGCCAGGGATGACTGCGTGCTGGCAGCCACCACTTGGGCCGGCAGGATCGCCTTGGCGAAGGCGAGCGGCGACTGGCGTGCGAAGGCCGCAACCAGGACGTAGCAGATCAGCGTGGCGCCGAGATACATGCCGCATTGCAGGCCGATGTACCCGGCCAGCGCGCCGATCACGCCGATACCCGCCTGCGCACACACGGCCAGCACCAGCGCGAAGACGCCTATCGGCGCCGCCACCAGCATCCAGCGCACGATCACGATCATGGTGTCGGCGATGCCATGGCAGAACGCGATGATCTGCACGCGTCGGTCTTCCTGCACGCGGGTCAACGCAAACCCGAAGAACAGCGCGAACACCACCACCGGCAGCATCGCGCCCTGTGCCGCCGCCATGATGGCGTTGCTGGGCACCACCGATCCTATCCAGTCCGCGAGCCCGGGTGTTGCCATCTCGCCAGCTGCGGGCAATGTGCCGCGCAAGGTGGCTGTGAGGCCGGCACTTGGTGGCACCAGTGACAGCACGAGCGGTGCGACGATCGCGGCATAGGCGGCGAACAGGGAGAGCAGGCTGATGAAGACCACCATCGCGCGCCGTGCGACGCGGCCGGAGGCCGCCGCATCGCTGGCGGTGGCGACGCCCAGGATCACCAGCGACAGCACCAGCGGCACCACGGTCATCTGCAGGCCGCTGAGCCAGAGCTTGCCGATCGGCTGCGCGATCGCGACCGCGGTGCCCGCGCTGTCCGGCAGCCAGTGCGCCAGGGACAGGCCGGCAACGGCACCGGCGCCCAATCCGAGCAGTACGCGCGCGGTGGCGCCGGGCCACCTCATCGCGTCGCCTCCGGTAGCCGCCAGTCATGCGCCAGGCGCGCGTATTCCTCGCGCGGCAGCAACACGAACACCGGCCGGGCGTCCGGCCGCAGCCAGGCCAGCAAGCTGTCCATCGTCCCGGATGCCATGGCGGTGCAGCCCGCCGTCGCTTCGCCGGGGGTGCGCCACAGGTGCGCGAAGATGCAGCTGCCGCCACGCGGTGTCGCGTTGGGGTTGTGGCCGATCACCAGGCCGTTGCGGTAGCGCGGGTCGCCGTTGTTGTGCAGGTCCAGCCGCATGGGTTCCGTCGATCCCTTCGCGGCCGCTTCGCCCTGCTCGCGGGTATCGATGATGCGGTTGTAGAGCGGGGAGTCCGGCACGTCGATGCAGTAGCTGGTCGCATGCATCGGACGATACGGCATGGCCGTGCCTGCCCTGGATTCGTAGCCGAATGCCTCGCCCAGAGTGAAGATGCCGGCGGGCGCGCGTCCATCCCCTTCCTGCTTCACCGGCCCCTGCGGTTGCGCCGGGTGCAGCCCTGCGCCCCATGCCGATCCATTGCGTCCCACCGTGATGGGTGCGGCGGGAGCCTCGGATTGCCAGCGTCCGTCCCTGAATTCGAAGCGCTGCAGCGTGCCGCTGGTGGCATCCCAGCCATCGGTCAGGACCAGCACCATCTGGCGTGCATCGCGCCAGGGTAGCGAAGTGGATGCCTGCGTGCCTGCGGCGGATGCGCTGTCGCCGTACGCGAGCATGAGGGCTGCGAAGGCGAGCGAGCGGAACGAGTGGCGCATGGACGGCAGTGCGGGCATCACGACTCCAGCAGATGATGGATGCGTTCAAGATTGATGGCGAGTTGCCGGTTCCGGTCCGGATTGGTCTGGCACAACAGTACGAAGACGAAATCCAGCAGCGATTGCAGCGAAGAACGGTACAGCAGTTGTTCCACGTGCGGCGCAGGGTCGTGCGCGGAAATCACCAGCGCGGCATCGGCATGCGCGCGCAAGGGATTGGCGGTATGCCGCGTGATCGAGATGACCTTGCCTTCGCAGGCCTGGAATTGCCGGCTGACCTGGGACAGCTCGGGCAACTTGCCGAATTCGGAGAACATCAGCAGCACGTCGCCGGGCCGCGTTGCCGACAAGTTGGCCATCATCAGGATCGGATCGGTATGGTGCACGGTCAGTACGCCGAGCAGCGACAGCCGCATCGCGAACTCGCGCGCGAACAGGCCGTCGTCACCCAGGCCGCAGACGAACACCTTGTCCGCCCGGTCGATCAGTTCGACGATCGGCTCGATGTGCGAGCGCGGGTTGAGGCTGCGGGTTTCTTCCTCGGCCGAGGCCTTGCTGCGCCGCAGCCCATCCTGCAGTCGCTGGTAGGCGTCGTCCGCCTCGTCACCTGCGGACGCCGGGGGTTGCGCCTGCCCGTTGCCGTTGCGCGCGACTGCCTCGCCGATGGTGTACTTCAGGTCGGGATAGCCCTTGAAGCCGAATTTCTGCGCGAACTTGACCACGCTCGACTGGCTGACGCCCAGTGCGCTGGCCAGCTGCTGCGAGGAGTAGTCGCGCAGCAGGTGCGCGTTGTCGAGGATGAAGTCGGCGATGCGGCGCTCGATGGCCGACATCTGGTCGCGTTCGGA
>Ga0065704_10001770_pt1 | contig 11948 bp, 9 predicted proteins | sample SwiRhicommuniRL2_FD_59091 | JGI IMG/M metagenome (GOLD analysis project Ga0065704, IMG submission 59091) | Switchgrass rhizosphere bacterial communities from Rose Lake, Michigan, USA - RL2 v2 (version 2) | ecosystem: Host-associated > Plants > Roots > Rhizosphere > Soil | place: East Lansing, MI
CGAGCATAAAGCGACGCTGGGTGTCAATCATCAGGTGTTTTATATTCAGGAATACATCAATAAGCCGGGACGCGACATCCGCGCCTTCGTGGTGGGTGATGAAACGATCTGCGCCATCTATCGCTCCTCCGAAAACTGGATCACCAATACCGCACGCGGAGGGGTTGCCACGAACTGTCCTGTCACCGATGAGCTTGCGGAGTTATGTCAATGTGCCGCGCGGGTTGTTGGTGGAGGATTACTGGCCCTAGATTTGTTCGAGACTGAGCATGGACTGACTGTCAATGAGATCAATCACACCATGGAATTCAGGAACAGTATTGCGACGACCGGTGTGAATATTCCACGAAGAATGATCGAATACGTATTGACCCAAGTGGCGGTCAGGGCCTAAAACGAGTGGAAAAGAGCGACTTTTCACAAAGTGTGGATGCTTTCCCCTAAATTGCCCGTTGACTAGACAAATACATAGGATTAGAATACCGATAAATTCCACAAGGTTCACAATGCCCATTTATAAATATCTTGTCCATAATAAAACCAACGACCCAAGAAACGGAGGCCATCTAAAAGATGCTCACGCGCTTGGGTTTTGGCACCTGAAGAGTATTCAGGTTCAGGACCTCTTCTTTATCGAGGGCCAACTGTCGCAGGAAGAATTGCCGCAGTTGGCTCTCAAACTTTTAAGTGACCCTGTGACTCAATCTGCCTCGTGGATTGAACTATCCTCGGAGGGCAATTCTACTTCCAATCCACAAGAGGACTCTGTTACCCTGGAAGTTGCCCTTCGCCCCGGCGTAACCGATCCGGTTGCCGAGCAGCTTGTTCGCGCCGCACACGAACTTAACCTGCATGGAGTCCAGCGTGCCGCGACCGGTCAGCGCTTTGTCCTGTGTTTGGAAGACAACGCGGATCGTACATCCATTGCGCAATCCATCGCCCAAAGTTTGCTTGCAAACCATGTCATTCAACATTGGACGATTGGCGAAATCAGACCCTCGTTTCCACAGGAAGCTGCATCCAGCGGGACAGTAGAGATGATTCCTATTCGTAATCAATCCGATGATCAGCTGCTGGCTCTCTCGAAAGAACGCCGCGCCGCGTTGGATCTGGCCGAATTGCAAGCCATTCAAAATTATTTCGATCAAGAACAGCGTAACCCAACAGATGTGGAGTTCGAAACGATTGCCCAGACCTGGAGTGAACATTGCGTCCATAAAACGTTCAAGGCAAAAGTGACCATAGACGACAGACGACTGGGCCTCGTCTCTCCTGGTCAACTATCTAGGGTCGATGGACTGATAAAGACCTACCTCAAAGCCGCCACCAATACCATTAATGCGCCCTGGGTCATCTCCGCGTTTGTCGATAACGCGGGCATCATTGATTTTGACGATGAATTCGAAATCTCTTTCAAAGTTGAGACACATAATCATCCGTCTGCCGTAGAGCCATTCGGGGGTGCCAACACAGGTGTGGGCGGGGTCATACGCGATATCTTGGGTGTCTCTGCAAAGCCGATTGCGAATACAGACGTTTTGTGCTTTGGCCCACAAGATTTGAATCCAGATTCGTACCCCGAAGGTGTTTTGCATCCGCGTCGTATCCAATCGGGAGTTGTGGCCGGTGTGCAGGATTATGGAAATAAGATTGGCATTCCCACTGTCAACGGCGCGATTTTGTACGATGAAGGCTACACTGCCAACCCGCTTATTTTTTGCGGGTGTGTTGGCATTGCTCCCAAAGGCAGGCATCGTAAAAAACCAAAGGTGGGAGACCATGTCATCGTGCTCGGCGGGAGAACGGGACGCGATGGCTTGCGCGGCGCAACCTTCTCATCCATGACAATGGACGCACAAACGGGCGAAGTCTCCGGCGCATCTGTGCAGATTGGCGATCCAATCACTGAAAAGGGTTTGATCGATGTAATCCTGCGCGCAAGAGATTTGGGCTTATATAATGACATCACCGACTGTGGTGCGGGCGGCTTGTCATCTGCGGTAGGAGAAATGACATCCAAACTTGGCTGTGATGTAGAGTTGACTTGTGTCCGCTTGAAGTACCCGGGACTCGCTCCGTGGGAGATCTGGCTCTCCGAAGCACAGGAGCGTATGGTGCTGGCCGTCTCACCCGAGCAGATCACAGCTCTACAAGGTCTGTGTGATCTCTTCGACACGGACCTCACTGATATCGGTGTATTCACAGGCGATGGTCGCCTCATCGTTCGTTATGATCGAAATATTGTCGTGAATATCAGCCATGAATTCCTGCATAAAGGAATTCCGCAGAGACAATTGAAAGCAATCATTGGCAAACAAGTAGAAACACGTACACAAGTACATATGGAAGATGGGTCTCCTTGGACGCGTGACCATCTGCTTACTTTGCTTTCCTCTCCCAATATCGCAAGCAAGGCCTCGGTCATTCGCATCTATGACCATGAAGTGCAGGGTGGAACCGTGATCAGACCCTTGACCGGCATCAAATCTGACGCGCCCTCTGATGCGGCGGTCATCAAGCCCATCGGCACAAAGGGAACGAAAGGCATTGTTCTCGCCAATGGGATTAATCCCGAGTACGGCAAACGCGACGCCTACAAGATGGCATGGTCTGTGATCGATGAAGCAATTCGCAACGCGGTTGCGGTTGGCGCGGATCTGGATCGGATTGCCATCCTTGATAATTTCTGTTGGGGTGATCCACTGCGACCTGAAACCGTTGGCACGCTGGTCGAAGCCTGTCGCGGCTGCCATGATGCAGCGCTGTTCTATGGCACGCCTTTCATCAGCGGCAAAGATTCCCTCAACAACGAATATCTAGGTTTCGATGGCTTACGCCAGGCCATTCCGCCTACGTTGTTGATCTCTGCCCTCGGTGTGGTGCCAGATGTAAACCAATCCATTAGCATGGATTTGAAAGAGGCCGGGAACATCATTTATTTGATCGGCGAATTTTTCGCAGAGCCACAACCCGTACCCGATGTTCCCCGGTCAACACCGGAGGTGTATCGTGCGCTGCATCGGGCAATTACAGGCAGGTTAGTCAGAGCGGCACATGATCTCAGTGAGGGGGGCATTGCCGTCGCCGCCGCCGAAATGTGTATAGGCGGACGCCTCGGGCTGGAATTGAATATTGAACCCTCTGATGCATTTACGCAGGTCAATGGATGCCTGCTCATCGAGGTTTCTCCCTCCAATACATCCGCGGTTGAAAAGGAATTTAGTGGTCTGCCATTCCATAGGATCGGAAACGGCACCGCAGAGCCTGTTCTCAAGCTTTCTAGAATCGAGATCCCTGTGGATGAACTCGTCTATGCGTTCAATCATCCAAAATACTCATGAAACCAAAAGCACTTGTCCTGCAGGCCCACGGCTCTAATCGCGATGTTGACGCGATCGAAGCACTGACTCGCGCGGGTGCCAACGCAACTGGGATTCCGCTCAATGAATTGCGGGGTAACAAGACACTTCTTTCTGAGTTTCAACTGTTAGTCATTCCCGGAGGCTTCTCCTACGCGGATGCCTTGGGCGCGGGTAAACTTCTTGCCCTTGATTTGAAATCCTATTTCGTCAACGAAATTTCTGCCTTCGTCGAGTCTGGCAAACCTGTCATTGGCATTTGCAACGGCTTTCAAGCGTTGGTAAAAGCAGGTATTTTGCCGGGCAACCATGACGGTGCGACACTGACCTTCAACACTCAGGGCCATTTCGAATGCCGCTGGGTTACTCTCCAACCTGTTTCGCAGAAATGCATTTGGACTAGTGGGTTGGATGAATTCATCGAATGTCCCATCGCCCACGGCGAAGGGAATTTCCAGACTTCGGAATTCTTTCCGCTTTCATCTCTCCTTGAAAACGACCAGATTGCCCTTGCCTATATAGGCACAGATGGCTTCCCTGCAAATGGAGAATATCCCATTAATCCCAACGGTTCCATGCTTGATATTGCTGGAGTTTGTAATCTCCACGGAAATGTCCTTGGCTTAATGCCTCATCCCGAGAATCATATTCATCCTTACCAACATCCGCAATGGACGCGCAGAATCAATCCTCACAGCGGATTGGCATTGTTCAAGAACGGCGTGAAGTATGCGTCACATGCCTAGCATCAAAGGTGGCTTGAGCAGTGGTTTTCAACCAATGGAGATTCATGTACTCAAATAATGAGATCGCTGATTTGTTATCTTGCGCTTTTCGCGAGACCAACCTGCCCTGGCCTAATAAAACCTCGGGCAAAGTGCGCGATTGGTATGACCTGCCGGACGGAAAACGACTCATCCTTACCACGGACCGACTTTCCGCATTCGATAGAGTCCTTGCTGCTGTGCCCTACAAGGGACAGGTACTCAATCAACTCTCGGCGTGGTGGTTTGAGAATACACAAGATATTATCCCTAACCACCTCGTTTCCTTGCCAGACCCCAACGCAGCCATTGTCCATATCGCCGAGCCGTTTCCGGTGGAGGTCATTGTGCGGGGCCACATCACCGGCGTGACCTCTACGGCCTTGTGGTATCGCTATGCGGTTGGCGAGCGCGACATCTACGGATACCGCTTTCCAGAGGGCTTGCAAAAGAATCAAGCCTTGGCTGAACCGATCATCACGCCCACCACGAAAGGTGGCGTTACAGGACACGACGAACGCCTGACCTGCACCGAGGTAGTCGAGAAAGGATTGCTGGATCAACAGACCTGGGATCAGGTTCAGTCCGCGGCGTTGTCTATCTTCCAACGCGGACAGGAAGTGTCTCGCAACGCCGGAATTATTTTGGTGGATACCAAATATGAATTCGGGCGCGCCGCGGATGGCAGGGTGATGCTCATCGACGAAGTCCACACACCCGATTCATCCCGCTTCTGGAAGGCAGACACTTGTCAAACGCGCTTTGCCGCCGGCGAAGATCCTGAAAACTTTGACAAGGAATTTGTCCGGATGGCGTATGCAGAAAAAGGTTATCGCGGCGATGGGGAGATTCCATCCATGCCGGATGAGTTATGGGTCTCTGCCAGCCAGCGATACATTCAAATATATGAAATGCTGACGGGTAAAGAATTTGTGCCAGGCACGTATCCCGTTCAGGAACGAGTGCTTGAAAACCTGAAACAAGGCGGTTTTAGCATATGACTCAACCACTGATTGCGGTCATCATGGGTTCCAAGTCCGATTGGGAGACAATGGGTCAGGCCACAAAAACACTTGACCAATTAAAAATTCCTTACGAGGTCAAGATCATCTCAGCACATCGCACGCCTGACCTGCTGTTCCAGTTTGCCGAGTCTGCACACGAGCGCGGTATTGAGGTCATCATTGCAGGCGCAGGCGGCGCGGCGCACCTGCCCGGGATGACGGCCTCAAAAACCCAGCTGCCTGTTCTCGGAGTTCCGATCCAATCGAAAGCGCTCAACGGCATGGACTCCCTCCTCTCCATTGTGCAAATGCCTGCCGGCATTCCTGTAGGAACACTTGCCATTGGCCGGGCCGGGGCGGTCAATGCGGCCCTGCTTGCAGCTTCCATTGTCGCCAATAAACATGGAGAATATCTCGAAGCGCTGCTAGCCTACCGCGCTGCCCAAACGCAACATGTTTTGGATCATCCCGACCCAATGGATGAAAGCGCATGAAAACCATTGGGATTTTGGGAGCGGGACAACTGGGACGGATGCTGGCTCTGGCGGGATATCCGCTGGGGATGCGCTTCCGCTTCCTCGACCCCGCCTCGGATTCGCCTGCCGGCCTGCTGGCCGAGCATTTGGCATTCGACTACATTGACAGATCCGCGCTCGAGCAGTTCGCCAGAGGATTGGATGTGATCAGCTACGAGTTTGAAAATGTCCCGGTGGAGACGGCGCGTTGTCTTGAAAAGATTGCCCCTGTATACCCGCGGCCAATCGCCCTGCAAAAAGCGCAGGATCGATTTGTTGAAAAAACTTTCTTCTCTGAATTGGGGATCCCTACTGCCAAATTCACGACCGAATTTGAAAACGGATTTGTAGATAAGATTGGATTCCCTGCTGTATTAAAAACGCGACGAATGGGATACGATGGCAAAGGTCAGGCATTTGTTCATTCCGAAGCAGAGTTGAAGGCTGGATTGAAAAATGGAAACGCAGGCGAATTAATTTTGGAGGAGCGCATTCGGTTTGAGCGTGAACTTTCGATTATTTGTGTGCGGAATGAAGCCGGCGAAATGAGATTTTATCCATTAGTGGAAAATCATCATCGTGAAGGCCTATTGCGCTTATCGCTCGTGACGGGCGATGTTTCACCAGAGTTGCAGAAACAGGCCGAAGAATACGCAACGAAAGTCATGTCGGCTTTGAATTATGTTGGCGTATTGACGATTGAGTTTTTTGAAAAGGATGGTTGTCTGCTGGCAAACGAGATGGCGCCACGTGTACATAACAGCGGGCATTGGACAATCGAAGGGGCAATCACCTCTCAGTTTGAGAATCACGTTCGAGCGTTGTCTGATTTGCCGCTTGGGAGCACGGATCTGCTCGGGGTTTGTGCGATGGTCAATTTGGTCGGAAACCTCCCGGACGTGAAATCCATCCTGAGGATTGACGGTGCCCATTTGCACTTATACGATAAGGCTCCACGCCCTAAACGCAAAATTGGACATGTCACGTTTGTAGAAAATGACATGGAAAGCCTCACGAGAAAACTTGATTTGCTTAAGGAGATCGTTGATGTTCGATGATGATCATCCTAATGAAGAGTGCGGCGTGATCGGCGTTTTTGCGCCGAATGAAGATGTGGCGCGCATGACGTTCTTTGGCCTGTACGCCTTGCAGCACCGCGGACAGGAGGCAGCCGGCATCGCTGTTGCAGATGGGGAGACAATATCCATGTACAAGGGCGTGGGACTGGTTTCACAGGTCTTCACCGCGAACGCAATGGCAGAGTTGAAGGGACATTATGCGATCGGTCACACGCGTTATTCGACAATGGGTTCATCGTTACTGCGGAATGCACAGCCATTTTCGATCGAGACCATCCATGGTCCGCTGGCGCTGGCCCATAATGGAAATTTGGTCAACTCGGCAGAGTTAAGAAATGAGTTGTTGCAACAAGGTATGGGGTTTTCGTCCTCGTCTGATACGGAAGTGATGACGATGATGCTGGCGCGCAATGGCGGCACGACCTGGGAGGAACGGATCAAGACCGCCATGAAGAAATGGAAGGGTGCCTATTCACTGGTAATCCTGACACGCGATTGTGTGTATGCTGTTCGTGATCCTTGGGGATTTCGTCCATTGTGCATTGGCTTGCTTCCAAGTGGTGGGCATGCCGTAGCTTCAGAGACGGGCGCCTTACAAACCCTGGGCTGTGACGCTATCCGGGATGTGAAGCCTGGCGAAGTGGTGTCGCTTTCGAATAACGCGTTGAAAGTGATGCAGGCACTGCCATCGATAGAGCCTTCGGCGATGTGCGTGTTCGAGCATATCTACTTTGCAAGACCCGACCAAACCTGGGATGGGATCAACGTTCATCATGTGCGGCAGAGATTGGGAGAAGAGTTGGCTCGCGAGATTGCAAATCAAACAGAGAATGATATTGGTGACGTTGTCATTCCCGTTCCCGACTCTTCGGTACCTGCGGCGATTGGTTTTTCACACATAAGTGGGATTCCCTATAACGATGGCTTCATAAAGAATAGATACGTTGGGCGGACATTTATCGAGCCTACAGATTCTTTGCGTAAGCGGGGGGTGGCGCTGAAGTTCAATGTGATCCGAGAGAATATCCTGAATAAGCGCGTCCTCATGATCGACGACAGCATCGTGCGTGGAAATACGATGGGTCCGCTCATCAAGTTGCTGAGAAACGCAGGGGCAAAGGAGGTGCATGTGGCAATCACCTGTCCGCCAATCGCTCATCCATGTTATATGGGTGTCGATATGGGCAGGCATGAAGATTTGATCGCTCACAAGCGAACCGTAGATGAAATTTGTGAGCACGTTGGCGCAGACAGTTTGTATTATCTATCTTTGGAAGGTATGATGCGCGCCGTGCAGCGCGAGGATGGATTCTGTCAGGCTTGTTTCACGGGGCAGTATCCGATCTCGGTGGATTTATCGAATGTTAAAACCGGGTTTGAGCGAGGGATCAAAGTATGAATGTTTTGGTCATTGGTTCTGGGGGGCGTGAGCATGCGATTGTGTGGAAGGTGAGACAATCGCCAAGGTTGACGAAGTTATATGCACTGCCTGGAAATCCGGGAATAGCAGAATTGGCAGAAATCGTCAGAGGAATCCTGGTCGAGGATCAGGCTGCGATCGTGGATTTCTGTAAACGGAAAAATATTGAGCTGGTGATCGTTGGACCTGAAGTCCCTCTCGCGGCGGGTTTGGCAGATTCGCTGTCAGGGGAGGGTGTCCGTTGTTTTGGCCCGAAGCGTTCGGCCGCGCAGATCGAGGCCTCGAAAGTCTTTGCCAAGGATTTTATGATGCGACATCACATTCCAACAGCGAGATATGCCAGCTTCCATAATTTCGAGGAAGCATTGAACTATTTGGAATCGGTGGACCATCCCATTGTCATCAAGGCTTCAGGATTGGTAGGGGGCAAGGGCGTGATTTTGCCTGAGACAATGGATGAAGCGAAAGCGACTCTCAAATCAATTTTGGTGGATAGGGCGTTTGGTGAGGCAGGGAATGAAGCAGTCATCGAAGAGCGCTTAATCGGGCAGGAAGTCTCGCTCATGGCCTTCACCGACGGGAAAACGGTTGTTCCCATGCTCGACGCTCAGGATCACAAACGATTGCTGGATAGCGATGAGGGTCCCAATACGGGCGGAATGGGGGCCTACGCGCCGGCTCTGATCTTTCCTACAGAAATAATGAATGAAGCCATGGAATTGGTTTTGAAACCTGCGGTGAACGGATTGAGAAGCGAAGGGACTCCATTTGTGGGCGTTCTTTATGCCGGGTTGATGCTCGCATCGAATGGGATTCGCGTGTTGGAATTTAACTGTCGCTTTGGTGACCCCGAGACTCAGGTTGTGCTGCCGTTACTCGAAACTGATCTGCTGGAAATTGCCAATGCTTGTGTAAATGGGACATTGGACGGCGTCGACATTCGTTGGAAAAATGGCGCGGCGGTTTGTGTGGTGCTGGCGAGCAAGGGTTATCCTGAAAAAGTGGAAAGCGGAAAATCTGTCACGATTGGAAAATTACCGGAAGACATGGTTTGTTTCCACGCTGGGACAAAAATGCAGAACGAAAATCTCATCACCTCGGGCGGGCGCGTGTTCGGGTTGACCGGGTGGGCAAGCGATATTGATCAGGCAGTAAAGAAAGTTTATTCCAATATCCATCAGATCACATTTGAGGGAATGCAATACCGTAGAGACATTGCCCGCCGTGCCTTGGAAGGATCAACATGACAGAATCACATTATGCAGCCTCGGGTGTGGATATCGAAGCGGGCAATCGTGCCGTTGAACTCATGAAAGAAGCTGTGCGCGGTACATATAATGATTCTGTTTTAGCAGGCATTGGTTCCTTCGGCGGATTGTTCGATGTATCTGCTTTCAAGCAAATGGATCATCCTGTGTTGGTCGCATCTACGGATGGTGTGGGAACGAAGGTCAAACTCGCTGCGTCGGTTGGTCGTTATCGCGGCGTTGGTCACGATATTGTCAATCACTGCATCAATGACATCCTGGTGCAGGGCGCGAAACCATTGTTCTTCATGGATTACTTCGCCACGTCGAAACTGGATCCGGAACAAACAGCAGAGGTGGTGACGGGCATCGCGGAAGCGTGCAGGGAGGTGGACATGGCATTGCTGGGAGGTGAGACAGCCGAAATGCCCGGCCTGTATAAGCTGAATGAATTTGATCTGGCAGGGACCATTATTGGTGTGCTGGAGCGCGATGCGATCCTGCCGCGTTCCACGGTGCAGGAAGGTGATCTATTAATTGGTCTCCAATCCAGTGGTCCGCACACGAACGGCTATTCCCTGATCCGCAAGGTGTTTGAGGACATATCTCTTGACGATTCTCTTGCGGATGGATTGCTTGCTCCCCATCGTTCTTATTTCAATGTCCTATATCCACACCTCGCCCATGTCAAAGCATTAGCTCATATCACAGGTGGCGGATTCATTGAAAACATTCCGCGGGTTTTGCCCGAGAACCTTAGCGCGGTCATTCGCCTGAGCTCATGGCACGTTCCGCCGTTATGGAGATTGATTCAGCAAAAAGGAAATATTTCTGTGGAAGAAATGTACCGCGTCTTCAACATGGGAATCGGCATGATCGCCATCGTGGATAAATCCGTTTCCGTCGATTTCCAGGCGTCCATTTCAGAACCGACCTTCGTCATCGGTGAATTGGTCAATGGTGAACGAAAAGTTATATTGAACTAAAGGAACTTTCATGAAAGAACTCAGCCTCCGATATGGAACAAATCCAAACCAGGTACCTGCCCGCGTCTATATGCAGGATGGAAGGGACCTTCCCATCACAGTCCTGGGTGGTTCACCCGGTTACATAAACCTGCTGGACGCGTTCAACGCATGGCAGGTCGTGCGTGAGTTAAAGCAAACCATCGGTCAGCCTGCTGCAGCTTCCTTCAAGCATGTCAGTCCATCCGGTGCGGCGGTGGCGGTACCATTATCCGAAATTCTGAAGAAAATTTATTTTGTGGATGACATGGAACTCTCGCCGCTCGCCACGGCCTACGCCCGTGCCCGTGGTGTGGACAGAATGTCTTCCTTTGGCGATTTCATCGCGCTTTCTGATCCTGTAGATGTTCCCACTGCGAAACTCATTGGTCGTGAAGTATCGGATGGTGTCATCGCTCCCAAATACGAACCGGAAGCCCTGGAAATTTTGAAGAAAAAGAAACAAGGCAAGTATGCGATCATTCAAATTGAGGCTGCCTACGAACCACAACTGACCGAAACCCGTCAGGTCTTTGGTGTGAGCCTGGAACAGCGTCGCAACGAGCGCCCCGTGACGCGTGATGATTTTGCAAATATCGTTACGCAATGCAAAGACCTTCCCGAATCGGCTGTGCGCGATATGCTTATCGCATGGATCACGCTCAAATTCACTCAATCTAATTCCGTTTGTTATGTGGTGGATGGACAGACGATCGGCGTCGGCGCGGGGCAACAATCTCGTGTGCATTGTGCCCGTCTCGCCGGTTCAAAAGCGGACCTATGGCGCTTGCGCCAACATCCAGCTGTTCTGGCTCTGCCATTCAAAGAAGGGATCAAACGTCCCGACCGCGATAACGCCGTTGACCAATTCCTGCAACCCGATATTACCGATGCGGAGAAAAAGAATTGGTTAAATATCTTCACACACATTCCGGATCAACTAGCAGACGGAGAACGCCGCGCATGGCTGAATGAACTCGATCAGGTAGTGCTTGGCTCTGACGCCTTCTTCCCCTTCCGTGACAGCATCGATCGTGCTGCAAAAAGTGGAGTGAAATACGTTCTCCAACCAGGTGGCTCCAACCGGGATGAAGACGTTATTGCCGCTTGTGACGAATATGGTATGACCATGGTCTTTTCGGGGTTGAGGCTTTTTCATCACTAACTCCGCGCTGAGCGGAGCGTCGCGAAGTCGAAGCGCAACTATTAAGGAAACTTTTTTGACCAACCCATCCCGACTTGTCGTTCTTATCTCCGGCAATGGTTCCAACCTGCAAGCCATCCTTAAGGCTTGTAGTTCAGGAGAACTACCCGCTACGGTTGTCTCTGTGGTCTCGAATAAAGCGGATGCCCATGGGCTCGTCCGCGCCCGAAAAGCTGGTGTCGAAGCGATCTACTTTGCCAAACAAGAAAACGAGTCTCGCCACGACTATGACCTGCGGCTCGCTGCCTACGTGTCCACCTGCCTACCGGACTACGTCATCCTGGCAGGCTGGATGAGGATTCTTTCTTCTTCTTTTCTTTCCTCGTTTCCAAAGCGCGTGATCAACCTCCAT
>Ga0065704_10000851_pt1 | contig 11940 bp, 18 predicted proteins | sample SwiRhicommuniRL2_FD_59091 | JGI IMG/M metagenome (GOLD analysis project Ga0065704, IMG submission 59091) | Switchgrass rhizosphere bacterial communities from Rose Lake, Michigan, USA - RL2 v2 (version 2) | ecosystem: Host-associated > Plants > Roots > Rhizosphere > Soil | place: East Lansing, MI
TGAGAGATTCCTTGAACACAAAATGGAATGTAAAAATTCTTGAACCTCGTGATGGAGTCGGAGGACATTGTTTACCCAAGGACACAAAGATGTTCCTGCAGTCGTCAAAATCAATAAAAAGCAAGATATTGATGTCCGCAATGGAAGTCGACAAGGAATACCGAAGATTCAGAGAATTGAGAGGTGCCAGGTTGATTCCGCATGCCATTAACAGTTCATAAATAGGAATACAATCTTGATCTGATTGTATGGAATCTAAAACAATTATAGCTTTTGGAGCACATCCAGACGACCTTGAAATTGGCATGGGTGGTACCATTACTAAACTTTCTGCCATGGGCTATAACGTTCAGCCAGTCATAGCTACGTTACCAAATTTTGTAAAGTCAGACACTAAAGAAGGAAGAAAGTCAGAATCAATGTTGTCAGCTAAAGTGATGGGGTGTAAATCTCCAATATTTCTTNACCTGTCTCCGGAACAGATGGTGTTTGGTAGAAAATTGGTTACCTTAATNGATTCGTTGATTACAGAACACAAACCAGATTCGGTTTTTACTCAGTGGTACGGCGACTCTCATCAGGATCATCAAATTTTAACTAGCAGTGTGATTTCAGCTTGTAGAAACCAGAATAACTTGTTCATGTATGAAACTACGATACCAGGTGGCATTACTGAAAATTCATTTAGACCACAATTATTTGTAGATATCACTGAAACAATAGATATAAAGAAAAATGCACTTGAATGTTTTCAATCTCAATTTATCCGCTGCGGGGAGATTTGGATACCTGCAGTTATCGGTAGATGTTCTTATAGAGGATATCAAGTAGATGCCAAATATGCCGAGGCATTTGAAGTTGTTAAAGTTACAAAATGGTAGTGGTTATCTGAAATAGGAAGTGAAATTTGGCTAAATTCTTGATAACAAAACATTATTATTTTGGAACTGATGTCCTTTACACTTAAGGCTAACTTCATAACTAGAACTGGAACCATAAACCTAGTTATTGGTAATTTCTTTTTTCACCGGAACCTTTGAACAGTTTATAAGTCAATATTTTATTTCTTTTTTGCAAAGGATTTGCAAATGATGCAAAGCCTCATGGGCTCGTAGCTCAGCTTGGATAGAGCGCCTGCCTTCTAAGTTCTAACAAAGAGAGCCGGAAGTCGAGGGATCGAAGCCCTCCGGGCCCGTGCCACTTTTGCAGAATGAACAAATGTTATTAGTGCCGGTCAGTCAAGTGGCAGTCAATTATAGCATTTTACCGTCACCTTCGAGATTAATTTGATCCCGAATTTCAACTCACGTTTATAAGAGGCTTAAATTCTAAAAATTTCAACTATGCTTGATGATAATCAGTTAAAGGGCATGATAAAAAATGCTCGTGATGGAATTAGTAAACGTAATTTCACTCAATCTGCAGAATTAACACTGATTTTAAAAGATATTGATGTTAAAAAGGGATTCAGCGTTAACGAGGTAGTAAATCTTCCAAACAAGTCCACAAAGACTTCGACCATTTGTGTATTTGCGTCAGGTGATATGGGAACGAGAGCAAGAAAGGCTGAGGTCGATAGAGTAATAGAACCTGATGAGTTGGACAGACTTGGCACTAACAAGAAGGACGCAAGAAAAGTTGTAAAGGCTTATGATTTCTTCCTTNCTGATANTACATTAATGTCCAGCGTAGGTCGCTCGTTAGGACAATTCATGGGACCNAAGGGTAAAATGCCATCTCCGCTTCCATACGGGGCACCCATAGAGAACATTGCAGATAGATTCAGGGGATCAGTTAGGGCAAGAGCAAAGAATCAGCTCAATGTTTCTGCCAAGATAGGTGACGAAAAAATGCAAGACGAGCAACTTGCGAGCAACGCGCAGGCGATTATTTCAGCAGTTGAAAAGAAATTGCCCCAGGGCGACAAAAATATTCATAATGCTATTATAAAATTTACAATGAGCAAACCCTCCAAGGCTTCAGCAGTACCTTCGGAGAAAAACAAAAAGTAAGGCGAGATGTGATTATGACTGACAACAAGCACGCCAGAACAACTTATCCTAAAGGAAAGCAAGAGCTGTATCAGAAAATGGTCGAACTTCCAAAGTCTTATAATGTCATAGCACTCTCTAAGGTAAATAAGGTTAGAGCTACGCAGTTAATGATGATAAGGAAAAAGTTCCACAAGGACATCATCATCAAAGTAATAAAAAATAGGGTAACACAAAGGGCATTTGAAAAACTGTCAGATGTACATGGCATTGAGAAATTAAGTTCCCAGCTAGAAGGACAATGTGCTCTAATGTTTACCAACATAAGTCCATTCAAGCTTAACCTAATTTTTGATCAAAATAAGGTATTCCTACCGGCAAAGGGCGGAGATGTTACAAGAACTGAAATAATGATTGCATCTGGTGACACAGGAATAACTCCGGGACCTGTATTGTCAGAATTCAAAGAAGCAAGTGTGCCTACAAAGATAGATCAAGGTACAATATGGGTTAGTAAAGACACTGTCGTCGCAAAGCCCGGAGATGTGATTTCCACAAAGCTTGCATCTCTACTTTCAAAGTTAAACATAAAACCTATTGAAGCAGGAATTGTAGTAAACTACGCGCTTTCAGACAAATTAGTATTTGAGGAAAATGACCTAAGAATTGATTTGAAAGAATTTAAGAATGAATTAGGCAGAGCACACAACGAATCTATTTCCCTTGCTATTGAATCAAGTTACTTTACAAAGGAATCAATCGGATACTTATTGTCCAAGGGATCTAGAAATGCACAAACGCTTGCAATAGAATCAAACATTATGACAAACGAGACTGCAGGACTAATAGTTTCAAAATCAGCAATGAAAGCTAATAGTTTAGCTGCCCAATTAAAAAGCAAAGGTTATACACCAAGTTAGTCTCAATTATTGCGATTCGACAAAAAGTAATCGCTCCCAATTTTTTACATATTTTAGTCCTAAAAAATGATGTTGCTTACTTGAGCATTATGATTATGATACAAAGATAAGAGAATGAATGAAGTCCTATCAATTCTACATTAATGAACAAATCAACGAATAAGTAAAAATAGCATTACGCAATTAATTCTAAAAAAAACTAAGTAAAAAAGGAAATCTAACCGAATAAAGAAGATAATCCTTCCAAGGCTTCTTCTTCCTTCTTTTCATCCTTTTTCTCTTCGGTCTTCTCATCCTTTGCTTGTGTCGCTCCAGCATCACCAGCAGCAGCTGCTGTTGCAGGTACGGCCATAGCCATNGGAGTTGCCTTTAGAGATTCTTCAATGTTTACCTCGCTCAAGGCAGCTACGAGAGCCTTTATCTTTACTTCATCAGGACTTGCACCAGTNGCTTTTATGACATTTTTTACATTATCTTCAGTGATATCCTTGTTTAATTTGTGTAGTAATAATGCAGCATATACGTATTCCATTTAAAGAATGCCTATTCATGACCATAATATAAAACTTTCAAAATCAAAGTATTTTCGTACTTCTTGCTACAGCGTACATATGGTCCCTCAGATCTCTTTCATAGAGCGAATTCATTTTTTCTAGCAGAATTGCTCTTGCTTCCATTCTATCCTCCTCAGTCTTAGCCCTTAACACGTTAGCAAAAAGTTCAGCAAGATTTTCTTTTAACCATCCATCCAGTACGTGAAATCGCTCTTCATTTATCCATTTTGCTTTCGACGAAACAATATCGATGTCTTCATCAAAAATGCCAGTTTCAACATAATCAATTAGCATGAATATACAGTTATTTGGATCAGGATCTTGAAGAACAGATTTTGGTCTGCCCTCACCTCTTCCAGAAGTTACCTTTTCAATAAGCCCTTCAGGAATGACATATGAACCTCTTACTCTTGCAATTGAATCAGCTAATGAAGTAATTCGTCCTATGACCAGTCTTAATTTTCCAGAGTAATCCTGGGAAAGAAATACGTAATCTCCCTCCTTTATCTTGGGCTTTCCAAATAACATATCAATTTGAGTTTTGAGTGAAGATAAAGTATATCAAAACTATTGAACTCCCTCCATAATCTCGTAAAGTTACGACTATATTTAATTCTAATTAGATATTAATTTATGCTCATTATTCTTCAGGGGAATTAGTTGACCCACTAACTTGTTAATTAGAGGCAGATAATTTATCAGAATCACGTTCTAAAGCTTCATCTATTTCGGTCTTCCCTAGATCCATGCCCACCAGCTTAAGAAAATATGTCATTGTTATTTGGAAATTTTGCAAATGGATTAATAGGTTTTTCAACTTCTTTGAGCGATAGATTAAGAGCATGGACCGAAGATTCCAAATGTGATAGCATTATAAAAAGAAGGGCATCACGTGACTAATCACCTAAATTTTTTCCTTCTTTCAAATCTTTAAACGAAGGAATGTGTTCCATTTTCTTGCTTTTAAGTAGTTCCTCATTTTTGGTAAGTGATTGATGAATAAGTTTTGTGCAACATTCCAATAGAGCTACGAGCTCAATAAATCTTAGGTGAATTGGTATAGGTATACCAATCGAGAGTCCTAATAGTCATATCCTTAGAAATGGCATCTGAATAAGCGGAGTACATATATTAGTTAGAACTCACCATTCACTACCTTTTCTATTCTCGTTTCCAATTACAAGTAAATAAAAAATATGGGCACCTCGTAACTAAAAGCTGCATTTCAGTGTAGTCACAAATCCTATTGGAACCCCATTCGCCCATATTATTTCTCCTCTTGCTCTGCAACTCGGTCCTACTGGTGCACCTCCACCACTAAAAAATTTTTTAATCCAACTCCATACTTTTTGCCAAAAGCTCTTTTTTGCATACATGTTACCATCATCAAGAACTTTTGGATCGTCGACAATAATATCAGGAATGTTGGTTTTTTTATCACTCAAAAGCATGGATATGCCACCAGGGGTAAACACCAGTCTTATAGTGTCACCTTCTTCTGTTTGAATTCCTTTAGAAACCTTTAATTCTGTTCCTTCAATTGACTCGAATTCTAGCTCATCGTATTTATTTTGTTCCATTTCTAGCAATGCTGAATGAATACTTTTAAACAATGCTTATTTCTTGAATACTGATCATTGAATAAGTCAAAGATAATTTTTTAATTTATTGAGTTTTGAGTAACGATAAAGTATACTCAAAACAGGTAAGTTCCCCTCCTCCATGAGAGCTTTAAAATCATATATTATATTTAAATCAAATTGAGTAACTTCCATCAAAAATAGATTTCATAGTCACTCTATTATTAATCGGAACCCAATGGAGTCGGCAAGGAACCAGGTTCGTTTTCGTTAATGTAATTAATATATTCCAAACTTTTAATACAAGACGCCAACGCAATATCAACCCAATCAATTGTATCGCCAACATCCCCATGTCGAAACCTTATATTGTAAACTCCCAGACCCTCTTCACCTCTGCCTAAACGAAAATCTTGCAATTTAACCAATTTGAACGGGTCAAGAATATACTTTTTCCTCACTCAAATTGAGTTTTAGTAAATATTTTAATACTTGCGATAAAAGTCTTGCCTGTTTTATTGAGTGAAGTGAAACTCACCATAGTACCTTGTTTCTTACCTGCCCGTTCAAATTTTAATATGGTTTTGTTTAAACTACGTAACTTTGGTAACGTTAAATTAGAAATTCTAACTTTCTTAGCGTCGAGCAACCAGTTTGCGCTCGATTTCTTGTGGCAATTTTGCCTTGAATTCCAGCAACGTCTCTGATCATTTCCAGATAATCGTCGGTAAACTCGGAATTACTGCACGCTATCACTAGATACGAAGAAAAGAGTAATTGCACTACAATAATGTGTTCGACCCCTAATGCTCCGGAGGATTATTTCAGACTATAGAAAAAGACAAGAATTCTAAATATAAAAAAATAATTTTGGATTACACTTATGGCTTGGACAAAATATACGATAGAGTAGAAATTCTAAAAAAAGATTAAAGAACCTGAATTCCCAAGAGAGTATCAATGTCAATATCTTGGTAGGATAGGAAATGTTTTTCCTCCATTACTAATAGATGCTACAGTCAAAAGATATGATGATTTAAGCCTTGATAAAATTCCTACAATACATGAAGCGTTACATTTGGTAGGAATAGATCCAGGCTTTGGGTCATCTAATACTGCCATTGTCATTACAGAACACCTGAAAAGCCCAGAAGTTATCAGAGTAATTTACGCACAAGAATTTGAGAAAGCCAATCCCTCTGATATCGTGGATATATGTCATGATTTTCATATCAAATATTATCCTAATGTTAGATTCTTAGTAGATGGTTCTAATGCGGGCTTTGTTAGACAGTTGAAGGTTGCGTTCGGAGAAAACCCAGACTATGATTACAAAACTATATCACCTGATTCACATGAAATACTACCTGTTAATTTTGCAACTGAACATAAAACAATGCTGTCGCATCTTTACATGATAATAAACAAAGGATACCTAGCAATCCCAGAAAAATATGAAAAATTGATTATATCATTAAGAACAGCGCAAGCCAATGAATATTCTCTTGATAAAGAACAAACTTCATACAATGATTTGTTAGATGGTCTTCGACTAAGTTTGAACGGTTATAAGATTGAATAATTCATGGGTTATCGTAGGCCTATGGGGGACAGTGAATTACGTTTAGATCAATTTAAAGAACTGGCTGATTTATTGGATTCAGCCAGAAGAAATAAAGAATTAATACATCCTCACGATTTACGTCTAGCCGCAGTTTTAATTTTCAGTGTGCTTCAAAAGGGGTATTACTTCAAAGATCATGAATTAGAAAAGATTATGCAATTATCAGGCAATCGTTACTCTAAACTCATGATAAAAACACTTAAGGAGATCACATGGGTTTGCAATGAACTTGTTGAGGGCTTGAATGATGTTGATAGTGCTATTGGAAAATACAAATTGAAGCATTGGAAGAGAAAGAAAAAACATCGCATAGTTCCTAAGTAGGCAACAAGATATTTTTTGTCATTAATTTGTTTATTCTACCGCAAGCACTACACTGATCGAACTCTTCAAGCCATTCACCACGTGAAGAAGATCTAGCGGTCTTGATCCCAGAGGATTTCACAATTGGTAGCAGTCTCACCATCTCCGGAAAAGAATAGGAATAAGTAATCTTCTGTCCCCTCTCCACAGTTTACAGTATCATAAGAAAAATCACGATTATAGCCATTCGGATAGGTATAATCCTTTCCGGGTCCACCATTAATGCTATCCACACCCCATCCCGATCTCAAATAATCATTACCTTCTCCGCCCGACATGATATCATTGTTATTATCAAAGGAACCAACACTCCTATCGTCCTCGTAGATGGAATCATCACCACTATCCCCGTCATACTTGTCATTTCCTTTTCCTCCTTGTAAGACATCGTTGCCCTTTGATCCTATCATAACGTCATTACCGTCATCACCGTAGATGTAATCACCTGTATACCCAGAGCCAAATATGTAATCGTTACCTGCTAGTCCATGTATAATGTTGGTGCCTGAATTTCCGTAAATTACGTCATCGGCAGTTGTTCCATTGCATATTAGGTCAGCCGTTGGACATTCTATAACAGCAGCCCACCCCACTTGAACTGCGACCTGCAATAGAAGGTTGCTAAGAACGATTGCCGCAATCACAGTAAGTTTAATCTTAGAGCGATTAATTGTATCCACTTATTCCAACTCTTTTGTCAACCATGTTTGTAACTAAAATCATACTTAAGAGTTGAGCGAAAAATGATACATAAGATAATTCGAGATTCACTCTCCGCCATATTCATTATAAACCCAATTTTCAGGGTATCTGATGTTCATATCAACGGTATATCCAGAATATTCTAAATATGGTAGAGCATAAACATAAGCGTCAATTATTGTCGAGATTATGTAAGCAACAAATGCGATGATTAGAATAAATGATATTTTACCAATTGTTTCATCGTTATCTTTTGGTTTACTTTTACTTTTACTTACTACTTGCCTTTCATGATTAATTTAATTAATATAGTCAGCTGCTTCGGCTGAGAAAAAGGAATCTAAACTTATCGAGATAGATTTTCATTTTATTTTATCAGCAAAAAGAAAAGTCCAACTATTAAAGTTGCTGCACTTAGTGATAATGATACAATCATGTGCCAGATAAGATATAGTGAAGCATTTAAGAATCAATAACTACCATAAGACAGAATGAAAACATTGGTTTTAATTGCAATAATCGCAATTGCAACAACGGGATTAATATGGACCGCAACAAAATCGCAGTCAGTGGATGCGTGGCATTCCTTATTTGCAAGTAAAAAGGAATGTGTAAACTTCATGAAGAATACACTCGGTAACACCACTGCCCAAGCGCAGGCCATGTGCAATAAGGTTGTTCCTCATTAACAAAAAACAATGTGTTTCTTTTTTTTAAACGATCCTTTGCATGGCTTGTTCAATCTAAAACCTGGATGGGATTCGGACGTAAGAGAAAAAGACATCCTTTCTCCCAAAACAGGCTTTAAAAGAAGGAATATGATATTGATGAAATGGGAAATAAAAATTTACTTGCATCAGAAATAGAAATGAAGTGCGATGCAAACCGATTTATACTGATAAGTATTGCCGATGACTTTAGGAATCCTTATTAAGATCCCCCACAAAATCAATTAAAATGACTCTAGTTAGAAAAAAGGCGACAATATTCCTAGGTCTGGGCTTATTATTGGCAATAAGTGCAATTACTTTCGGCTACACGAGCGTCGCTGGTCAGTCATCGCAATCACCGCAAAACAAGACTTTTTACTCAATATATATAGGTGGTCCCCCTGACTTCAAGACCAACGTAACAAAAAATGCCCTAAACGGTAGTGAATCTCAGATGGAAGAACAACTAAAGACTTTGATTCATGATGAATATAAAGAGTTAAACAAGACTAAGTCTGAGGGCCCTGTTATACTTCTCGGAAAAACACCAGGTGAGACGATTGTTAAAGAGAGTATTCCCGAAAACGAATTTCTCGATTACTATCGCGGTTTGATAAAGCAGCCAATTGAAGGCGAAACAGAAGCGGCCGCCTGCTGGTTATGGTTACTTGGAGGAGGCAGCATGCATGGCGATTGCCCTAAACAAAATTGAGTATACCCAATTTTACTCTTTTTTTTTAATCATGGATCTGTGAACATTTTCACTGCCAAGGCACAAGTAAATATTATAACGAAAGTAGAGAATTCATACATATCTAGAGTCTAAATTTCATTTGTCGTTTAGTGATTAGCCAAAATTATCTGAATCCTTAAATATTGCACATTCCAATGATCGTTCTATGCCTTTAAAAGCTTGTATTTTTAACGATGACGGCACAATTACGTGTGGTGAGTCAGGGGAGCATTGCCACGCACAGTCAGCGGAAATGGCTATCGCTGGAGAAGAGTTTAATCACTTCATCCATACCTCAATGACACCGGAAGAGCGAAAAAACCTTCATGATGATACACTTGCTAAACTAACCGACGATGTCAATAATCTTATCCGTGAAGCAGAAAAAAAGAGACCGGATCAACGAATCGGAATATTGGTTACACCTTATGGTTTCTTTTTCAGATATAACTCCACCACCCCACATACTCAGGAACAGTGGGAGAAGGGAACAAAAGTAACTAATGAAAATGTTGATAAGTTATTGAAACTAGACACTAGTAACAAATATTGAAACTGCCGTAGAGAATTCGAACATTATTTTATTTTAATTTGTCTGTCTGACATGATATACATATATCAATTAGACTTGATTCAAAATCAGATACGTTACCACACTTTGAACATTTTCTCATTTTATTTTACCTCTTGTTTTTATTATCCTCTAGTCTCATTTGTATTAACATCCAAATAGGTATGAATAGGGCAAAAAGCATATACTTGGTTGTATCATTCCAAAATGCAACAACTAAGCCTATTAATACCCAACTCAGGATAATGATGATTACACATTTCTTTGTGTTGTAATCTTCAAATACTTGCATTTTATTTTATCACCAATATTATAAGACCAATTATTAAAGTTGCTGCACTTGATGATAATGATACAATCATGTATTTTTCAAAGTCATAGCATAGACTCATCACTTACCATCCACAGGTGCTAAAGGAATCTTTTCCCTTTCTGATTTCTGTTTAATTTTGATGCAGATTTTCAGTGTAAGATATTAATTTAGTTTGACCGCTTGCTAATTCCCTTTTCAAATCTGGGTCATTGATATCCCCAAACATTTCTTTCTTTTTCCTATCTCTAGTCCTTGCCTTTCTGGAATCAACTACTAAAAACTCGTCTTTTGCAATGTCAAAAGGGTTATCAACGGTTTCAACAAAATCCTGAATCACAGGTTCATTCTGCTTTTCATAAATCGGAACTATATCACCGCATTGATAACATTGCAACCAGTTTTCATTATCTGGTGGAATTGGTTGACCTTTGGGATAAAGTCTATTTTTTAACGGAATCCTAAAACCATACTCTAAACATTTCCTACAATAAGAAACTCGTCGTTCATTTTCTGAATAGTCATTAAAGTCAACTACTCCAACTTTTCTGCCATGTCGTCTTAATTGCAATAAGTGATATTGCAATTGGTAATTAATAATGTTTAAAGCTAAGCAAACGCTAATTTCGATTAATGGCTACAGTAGCAACAAAACCAGAAATTCCATTTAACGAAAGAACTCTACAAGCATTTTCCAAAGAAGGTTTGGAAGCTCCATCAGCATACGGGATTAAAAGGAGACACGACATGTTTAGAGCCAAATACAAACCGGCAAACGGACCACTTCAAGTAATAATAAGACAAATGGTAAGACAACCTGTTATAACAATTGACGAAAAAGGTAATGCTGTTAAGAAGGACTACTTGACATACAGTTTTGACGTGATAGCCAAGGATTGGCTAGGCAACGAGATGAGAGTGCCAGATGTTGAAGGTTATTATACAAAACCTAAATTCCACACTACAACTAGACTGAACCCAGAAACAGGTGATCATATTGAAGAAAAAAGACACAATGGAAGCATAAAGGTGTATGATATCGAATTAACAGAAAAGAACAGAAAGAAGATAATTGAAGATATCATAAACAAATCAACTGGCACAATAATTGATGGTATAACATTTTATGGAAAATTTCCAGACAGCCCGTTGGGAAAAGGGTTTAGATGTAACCTGTATACTTATGATCAGTTCATTAACTCATCAATAGAAGAATTAGAAAAGTTGGGTAGAAAAGAAGGGGGTCCACAAGGTAACGCTCCCTATCAGGGTAAAGATGCAAAACCATATATTCACTAGTATGATATGGCAACAAAACAAAAGAGACCATTTTCAATAGAACCATTGAATATATCAGCAGAGAAAATGGAGCAATTGAAGATACTGATGAGACGCCAAGACGTCAACTCACACGTCAAGAATGTTGAATTGCAAAAAGTCCAAGGTAAGTGTCTTAGGTGTGGTGGGTTGGCTTCTACGATACTAAAATACAGGGTTCAAGGAGTAATTGCAATCGAAAGATATTGTGATGAATGTCTCAAGTCAATCCCTGTAATTTCAAGATATTTTTTAAAATAAGATGAATACTTTAGTTTTGTTTGTGAACTTTTGATAGAATCTAGGAATAATTTGTATTCTGGAACTTTTTCAAACCATTGTAGTTGCTCATTTTCAGCCTTTTGCACGTGTAATTAGCTAGTGGATGCTATAAAAACATAGTATATGCTTATTCAAATTTTAATATTAGTAAACTAGATATTTTGTTGCTATGCCAAGGGTATTTGTAGCCGCAGATATACATAGAAAAGGTGAACTTGAAAACATTCAAAAGAATCTGATATCTAGTTTGAAGCTTGAACATGTACATCTAAAACTTGTAAAG
>Ga0065704_10071293_pt1 | contig 11924 bp, 9 predicted proteins | sample SwiRhicommuniRL2_FD_59091 | JGI IMG/M metagenome (GOLD analysis project Ga0065704, IMG submission 59091) | Switchgrass rhizosphere bacterial communities from Rose Lake, Michigan, USA - RL2 v2 (version 2) | ecosystem: Host-associated > Plants > Roots > Rhizosphere > Soil | place: East Lansing, MI
GGAAAACAATCTTGGCTAATGGAGCACCTCTACCTGGGTCGTGGATGATTTGCTTAACAATACCACGGATGTATCCATGACGTTCGGCATAATCCAAGGTTCTTAACTTGGCAGCACCTTTTCTCAATCTAGTGTTAGCGGTGAAGATGGATCCGGCACCCTTTCTTTGGTTACGAATTACTCTACCTAAAAATTGTTAGTATTTGTTTGGACATATTTGAATTGATTTGATGTAAAATGGAGGCGTCTTTCTGGCGCTGAAGTATTCATGTTGGTCTTTCTTCACAGTACTGGATGGTCTACTTCGTCTTAGGGAATTTCTTTATCCTAACAATATCTTGATAGATCGTTTTCAGCATTTCTTTAAAGATACAAGCTTGGAATTAACGCCACCATGATTGTCGGCTCTATTATGTGCTTCAATTACATCAACTATCACTATTTGAAATGTCACATACCCATTTTTTAAGTGTTTGGCTTAGTAAACTACAAACTATTAAATTTTCAATAATTTTTCAGTGCCTTTTTTCACTATGTGGATGAAAAAACGCTGCGAAAAAGTACAACATCCTCACCGCAATAGTTAATTGTTGCGCATTGGAAGTCCCAAAAAAAGCGTGATGTAAAACTAGGGTACCAACCCTAGGTAAGTGTAAAGTCACGTGAATGGATCTATTGTTGGCTGCAAAATCTGTTCTAGTGGACAAGAAACAATACATACAAAACTCTATATAAATGCATTATTACTTGATATTTAAAGACTGAACTTATATATTTCCCTGATATTTAATGACTGAAGTTCGAGAGAGTTATAACTGTCCCTGATATTCAAAGACTAAGCTATAATTTTCCCTAGTAATATAGAATGACACTATAATTATTAGACAGGCGTCGGTAAAACCTAGCTATTAAACTCAACCCACCACCTCATCATCAAGCTTCTCATAAACCCGTTCAAATTTCTCAATATATAGTAATCTAGCGAGTCTAGTATTAAACGTTTACTATGCTCTCTGAGTTATTTGATAAGAAGTCCATATTTTGCAGCCAAACAAATATACTACTATAACAATAACTAGTTATACAAAGAGCTTTAACTTGCATGGAATAAATAACATATATAGGTTATATCGTGATTTTGAAGCACTCTCTTGAAATCTAGTAGTTCTTGTTGGTCGCCTAATATTTTCATAAATATGACATATAATTGAAAAAACAAGTTACTATAATTTCTAATAAGTACTAGGTACAGATGTTTACATTAAAGTATTACTCTAGATGCGTATCACGGAGTCATGATCTAATATATTTTTGTATATCCCTCTGAAAACTACTAGCTTGACAGTTTACTGCTTTTATCTATTACCTTAAATGCTCCATCTACCTTTTTGAAGCCTCTTCATAGTTCCATCATCAGACCTCTAATTAATCAGCAATTCTCTTACTCTTCATCTACAAAGCCTTTTTGATATAATGATACCCAATTAATAACCATATCTTATATCATATATGTTTATATATATAGGTAATCGAATTACAGGTCCTGATATGAAATAGATCCTGCATGTAGCCGAATTAACGATGACTTGAAAACATCCAAATTTCATACACACTTAATACTTACCACCATATGTTGGCGTCTGCAAGGAGAGGAGTCCTGCGGAATCAAACAAAAACATTCATAGCTTCAGTTAGGATACGATGTTTGAGTTTTTCTGTCCGTGTGTATAATGAGGAGTCTACGGACAAACCAAAGAAGACAAAACGAACCAAATCGATTGATCTTGCCAGTGCCTTGAAGAATACTTCAAGATTAATGGTGGATGAGAAAGAAATCGCGTCATTAAATGTCGAAGAAGCTCCGTCGCCATATCCCCCTAGAAAGATAGATAAGCGCTACACCAAAGATCTTGATCAAAATGTCTTATCGGCTGAGGTAAGATGGGCCATAAATAAAACGAATCAAGATAAGAGACTGGGTGAAAAGCAAAAGAGCGACCCTCCGATCCACAAAGAATCACAGAAGGAGTCACAGCCTAAACAATCCAAGAAGAATCCACAAGCTTCCATCCAAAGCATTGAACGTAAGCGCAAACAACTATTACAGAAATATCCTACTGGATCCACGACAATTCACAAAGTAACCAATAATATCTCAGATAAGGGACATACAGACAAATTCAGATCTAGACATTTCAAATCAGACCATACAGAGAAAGATATCAGAGCTAGATCCCACTTCATATCTTCCAGTAATAGGGTGACCCGCCGTCCCACCAAACATCATCAATTCATCAACGAAAAGGTAGACAAGACCACATCTACACAAGTGCTTCAGAAGACCGTTTCAGTGAAGGATAAATATATGGAGCAAGCGTATAAGTTGGCTAACGAGAATATCCCCAAACTAGCCCACAATCTAGATCGAGTATTGTTTTCGCCCGGAGTTCATTTCTTTCAAGATCCAAGAACAAGGGTATACAACTTCCCACCGTTCTTGAAGAAAATCATCAACTATCGTGACTTCGATTTCGACGCTATAAGTGCGTTTCAGACGGTGTCTAAGGATACGACCTTGCTAGCAGCGTCTAATGAACAGAACAAACAATTTTATTCTTCTACCTCGTCCATGACTTCAACGTTGATTCAATTTTACTTTTTATTGAACAACTATCATCCTACCAAAGTATCCAGATTCCAATTTCCAGCATTTTCAGGGTTGTTACCCAAATTACCTGCCAGTCTCGTTGTGATTCCAAAAGGAGTGAACAAAACTACAGGCGAAAGAATATATGCTTTGGAATCCGACAAATCATGTGATAACGAAATTCTCTTATCGGCCATGGGACATTGTCTTGAAGCTCTATTGACTACTGATGAAAATGAGTTTGGAAAATATAAAATGGACTCCAAAATTCCAACCAAGGATGAAGACAAACCTGCTAATATATATAATTATGCGACATACGGAGATTTCTTGATGAGATCGCAGTTGGACTGTTACGACGAAAGATTACCTGGGAATGGTACGTTTGATCTCAAGACTCGTGCGGCATGTTCTATTAGATACAATAGTGGAAACCCCAAAGCTGAAGAGAACAAGTATCAAATATGGAGGTTAAAGGGCGAGTTTGAATCTTTTGAAAAAGAGTATACTGACTTGATCACCACGGGGGCATTGTTGAAGTATGCGTTTCAAGCAAGAATCGGTCAAATGGATGGGATCTTTGTGGCGTACCATAATGTCAGTACGTTTTTTGGATTCCAATATTTACCATTGAGCGAATTGGATCAAGTATTCTATCACCACTCAAAATTGGACAGAATTCAGCCTTCAGAGGATGCAACGGCCGACGAGATCAATCTAGATGAAACCGTCGAAAACTTGCCCAGCCATGTGGCGGATACTCAATTCAAAATGTCGTTAGAGATCTGGCAAGATTTGATGAGATTGTTGACTACAGAGATGGGTGACACTGCGTTCAGATTAGTGATGAAGAGTCAGTTCTTTCAAATGGAACGCAAGACACGGTTATATGTTTCTTCAGTTCCAATAGCTGCTGACGAAAGGAAGCAACTCCAAGAGTTTTCTCATCAGTTTAAGACAAGTTTCAAAGAGGACTTGACTGCACAGGAACGGTTGGAAAACCTTAAAGAACATCGTGACCGCCTTACCGATTTCAATGAGCGTACGATCGCAGACTCAGAGGTCACGACGTACTTTATCGATATCGACAAACATGTTATTGACGATTTTGTTGCAGTAGGAGGTAGTCCCTACCCCACGAGAGTAGATGCTGACTGGAAGGTTCTGTACAGCATATACAAGATTGAAAATACAAGTGACGAAATTACCGAATCCAACCGCAAACGTTTATTGGACATGTTGGCAGTTCCCGTCGACACCATTTCCATGAGTTACCAAAAGAATTTCAAGGAAAACAAAGAGAATGATAAGAAAGACGATAGTAGCGAGCTGAAAGAAAATAAAGACGACTTAGATAAGGCACCTAGAACCAAGAGAATGTCTAGAGAAGCTACCATGAAAGTTTACGGTACACTTGGAGAAGCAAGAACTAAGAAATGGGAGCATCAGGACGCGAATCCAGTAGTCTATAAGCCGAAACTTGTATTATGAGAAATGAATAAACATCCTGTAAATATGATCAATATAATAAATTATTAGTATTTATATTATTTTGCACCCAATTTCTTCAAAATGACCATAAAATTTCATTTATGTTGTGAAATTGCGATAAAGTTGATAAATCAAGAAAAGAATAGACTTCAATAGAACCACCACACAGAGCGGGTACAATAAAGCCGACCATATATTTATCCGTAAACCTGGTGAATGTGTAGAATCTATATGTATATAGGTGTACGTATTTATAACCTAAAACTGGATTTTGTCACGTGACTTCGTCACATTCAGACTGTCGCGACTCTCTCGATGTGGAAATAATCAATACCCGTATCTATCAACACAGCCTCATCGAGAGATTACACGGATAGACTACGTGAACATCATCACCGCTCTAGGCTATCGTGGGTTTATGGAAACCAACGTGTCTCTGTAATTGTCAGCGATAAGAAAGTCATGAAAAATTCTCGTCGTACAATAAAATTCTGAGTCAAAGCTCGCAATATCTGTTAGATGATGTAATTATTACGATTTTCTAATGGTGTTATCTGCTACGTATACGGACCGTCTACACCTCTTAGATCTAGTAGTCAATTCCAAAGACTCATAGTTCCATTTATCCTCCATTTGTCCTGAATCCACTTGGCCCAATGTTGAGTCATGGGTCCCTCACGTCCGGACTCCCCTCCGTCCCCCCCTCCCCAAAATTGCATGCCGCAACGGAGTTGAGGAAGTATGAGCAACCACTAATTCTCAATCCATTTCAAAGAAACCGTTTAACGGTTACTCTAAAACAATGACCTACCTCAGTAGACGCTAAATCTAACCTCTAACAGACTATTCAAAACCCGCATCATCTCCTGACAAAATGACTCGCTCAAACAGAAGGGTTCGGAATATTCTCGGAAAATTTTTTCTTTTTTTCTGTTTCAAGAAAAGGCTCATGACCACATACATAAAATCCACGGTTCGTTCCACATGCCTTCGTCATACCACTTCCGTAGTCCCTAAGTTGATTTAGTGAGCCATCGTTTTTAGATTTATATTAAAGGATCTGAAACTGGCAATTTTCAAAAGTTTTTCATAAACCATCCATCGTTCTTATTAAATTATTAGTGCTAACTCCTACTACAGTTACATATAGTACAGACACTCGTCAGATTAGCTCACATTCAAGCTAGTTAGCTCAAAGCAAGAGTTCAAACAACAAAGCAGTTAGCTCAGATTAGTAGCTTATTCTTAACTCAGCTCAGTAACTTCTGATCAGTTAAGCCCAAAAGCTCCCACTACATCGGCTACATCATATTATGTCTAAATCAGTATCATTTGAATTTTTTGATGGTCCATCAAGTCCCAAATATCCCAGCCAGTTAAATTTCGAGCCTTCTTCACCAATAGATTCATACAACATGAGATTAATCGATTCATCTACTTCCATAAACTCCTTATTCGACAACAATAGCAAATGTTCCACGGCTACCGTGACACCGATCATGTCACGCTGTACATCGGAGCTGGTTATTCCGAACACCAAATGTCCGATGGCGTCGCACATCGCGGGAATATTTCAAAATTCGGAATTATACCCGAAGCTCAATTCAATCGCCACCAAATCACAAGGGTTGGCCATAATTCTCGTTGGATTACCGGCTTCTGGTAAAAGCACCATTGCCAAACAATTATCAGACTATTTCAACCAACATTCCATCTCGTCAAACATCTATAATGCCGGAGATGTCAGAAGAATGTATGCAAAATTCGATAACTCCGACTTCTTCAACCCAAACAACATCCAAGGTAAGTTAGACAGAGAAAAGTATGCCAACATTGCAGTCACCAACTTGATTGACGATATCAACAATAATGTCGTTAATGTCGGCTTCTTGGACGCAACAAACACCACGGCAGCAAGACGGGCCAAAATGATCGAAAAGGTCCACAACAGCATCAACGCAAGAATCATGATCATGGAAGTCCAGTGTAACGATGACAGGTTGCTCAACTTCAACATCAACGGAAAGGCTCACAATTTAGATTACAAAGAAAAGAACTATCTCTCCTCCATCTCAGATTTCAAGTTACGCTCGGAACATTACTACAAGATATACGAGCCAATTACCACGGAAGAGTTGAAAAGTTATCCGATCTCGATGTACTTAAAGGTCGTCAACGGAGGAGAATTTTTAGAGAATTCTCTCGTCGACGAGGAGTTCCAAGAAGAAGAGATATTCGACAAAATTAGAGCATTTGAAATGGATTATTTCGAATCAGAGGGCAAGAGATATTACGAAGCCGTTGATGCATTTTATGGAATATCCAATCAACTTAAATAAGGAATAATCGTCACAAAGAGTCTCTTAGAAGAGATCACAAGGGTTATCTACATGGTAGAAACAGGTTCTAGTATTGGGATAAAAGGAACAATTACAGGTTGCAAGTCGGAACTTATTAGAGATTACAGTTATCTCGGAACATTTTCATTCAGATATCGGAACATTACATTACAGATTACATTTTATTCATTCACAAGACTACAAGGGTAGTCTTCGGTTAATATTGGGAATACGTGGAACACGTATATTTTTTTCAGGTTTATAGATTTAATAGATATTATTATACAATTATTGGTTTATGACTGTAGGAACTCAGAATAGAGTTATTATTAGATCTGCTTTGTTATATACTTCACTATGTTAATCTCTGATTCATTCTTGGTGTGAATATCAACTATTCATTTATTGTTTTATGATGATTTCGATTTAGAATGATAGACTTAACAGAGGTCAATTATGGGTTCCTAGCGCTGTGGAAGCCACGAAAATAACTAGCCTAATTTCTCAATCCTGGAATCGACCCCCAAGCAGACCCACCATAGCTTCCTTCGCTTCTTTCTTCATTATTACTTAAATTATTCAATCCTGGTAAATTGAATCTAGGAGCGTGTCCATTTGCTTCTTGGCGATTATCCGTCTTTGTAGGACTGTTTGTTCTATTAGTGTTTGACGACATCAGATCTTGTCCAGATTCCATGATAGCATTGATATTGTTATTCACAGCATAGTACCAAGCACCGTTTTTGTCATCGGTGTACAAAGGATCTTTAAATGAAGCAGGATCGTTTGGTCTTGCTCTCGACCAAAATCTGGCAGACTTATCTGAACCAGCAGAACATAATAAATGGCCAAGAGGATGATATTCTAAGGCATGGATAGCCTTTTCATGAGCGTAAGGAATTGTATGGACTGCTTCGATGGACGAAGAAGTTGATGAGGTTGTGGATGATTTCTTTGAAGTACTATCAGGAATGTATGAGTCAAGTAGGTAATGATTCATCGAACCGTTATAGGCGGCGGTAGTTAACATCGAGGCATGGGTAGGATGCCATGAAACACAAGAAAGATCCGTCTCGTGATCCCTCAAGACAAGCAAATCTTTCATTGTTCGTATGTCGAACACACGACACGAACGATCTCTTGAAACTGATGCCAATAATCGTTTTGTTCCTGCTGTTTGAAACCTCACTTTGTTCACAGTGTGTTTGAAACCATGCAATGTTGAAATACATGTTTGGACTCTTGGATCCCATAACTTCACTAAATTATCCTTCGACCCACTCACAATTAATCCGAGATCAGGATGCCAATCTGCAGATTTCACTTCCCAGTGATGTCCTGTGAGTGTACGTTCTTCTTTTCCGTTGTTGAAATTCCAAATTTTAAGTGTAGAATCGTCGCCAGCCGTCAAAAACTTGGAATCGTTTGGTGAAAACGCTATATCTCTAATAGCATTGGAATGTCCGTTCAAAATGTTCACATTGTTGAAGTTTGGTTGCCAATATTTGATGACACCACTTTGATCACCACTGAGAAGCCATTCGTCATTATGGGAATAGCTTAATGCAAGAATCGGAGAGTCATGTGCTTGCATAATGGTTTCGAAATTGAACGTCATTCCATTCCATATAGTGAATTCTCCAGAATGAGAAGCTACCACTAGTCTTCTTCCTTCGGGGGTCCATTTTACAGTATTAATTGCATGTCTCACTTTATTGGAAGATAAATGCACAAACTTACTTTGAATGTCCATTATCCCCATATTATTTTTGTTATTATTACATCCTAGATTCGACGACGACGAATATGCAAGAGACGGCAACAAGTCAATTAAATATGAAGATTCTGGTCGGATTTTTCCGATAGGCTGTTGTTTTTTAGTTATTCCCAAACTCTTGTTGATGTACCATCTTCCCATATTATTCCCATGATCGACTGTTCTACGATGGGCGGTCTTTTTCTCTTGCGACGCTAGTTGTTGTTCTAGGTTTTGATTATTGTAACGACGGTACTCGGTCATTGTGTGCTGTTGGAGTTACCTAATAGTGAGTCTTTTATGTTTAGAAAATCAAGCTTGAGGGTGCTAATTGTGATATATAGATTCTATGAAATTTGAAGTAATTGTTGGAGATCTATTTGAAAATCTATTTGGAGTCTAATTCTCTGATGAAGTGGTAGATTTCTCTAATAATACGAGAATATGATCACTATCGTTAATTATTCTTCGAGGTATTTGAATCTATGCGATGGGTTCTTTGGCGGTGAAAATGGCTGTAGTTTATGATGGTGTAAATGGCTGTCAGTTGGTTGATGGTTTTTTCGTTGTAGGTTGTGTCGCGAAATATGATAATGTCGTGCGACATTATATAGTGGTAGTTAGTGAAAGCTTACAAGGTCCATGGCTGGTTGTAATTGGAGGTATAGGTGATGATAATATTAGTGGGGAGTTCATTCTGCAATTTTTGTAGATTAAAAACTCTTTGAAATATTTAATAATTTTACACTTGAATAAATATTTAACTTTAGTAGTGAAACGAATATAGTTGCTTCGATAACAAACCATCAAAGTCTTTACAGAGTAGCTTAAACAAATTTCAAATAATACACTAGCTATATTACTGCCTAAAGTCCTAACTTTTGTCAATATATTTGCCTAGTGGATATTACTTTTGAAAAGCTCACTATCTTGAATAAGGTTATCGAGCAAATATCAATAAGTGGACTACAAGAATCTATACAAAGTGCTCAGTGAGTGTTAAAAACAGCCAAACTGAATCATTGTAGTTTTAGAATAGAGAATAGCGTGGAAATTTCATTGGAGGTTTAATTGGAAATCTAACTTGGTGGCCCAGAATTTGGTCTAGACTTTGGTGATTGGAATTTTGCACCCAAATAAATATAGTTGGAAGCTGGTGATTTCCAATATATAATTAGCATGCCTAGGTCATAATGGTGTCTATTATTATTAGTATGTCTATAAATATTAGTATGTCTATAAATATTAGTATTTCTATAAATATTAGTATGTCTAACTCTATATCTGTAAACTAACTAATCTGCTTAGTATACCAGCTTCACATATCCATGTGGTGGGTGATACCCACTAGTTAGCTTACTACATATAGATTTGTCAGTACATTGTTAGCTCAGGGCCCAAGTTGAGAGGCTTACAGTTAAACTACCGAAAATGTGATACTTGCCAGGCTATGATGGAGGGTAACTCATAAATATAATATATATATAGAGTATAATCCAATATATAATAGCATTTGGATAACCATATATTGAACTATCCTCGCTATTTTTGCAACTTTCAGAACAATTGTATACAGTGCTTGGTAATTATACTATCGTGTGGTAACCCTACGTCTCCAGTCTCACTACGTCTCTAATCTCACAACGCTCCTCGGTGATTGTAACGCACTTTTCCGTCTGGAACGTGCTGTGGCTCGAATAAAAAAGATTTCGTGATAGCAAATCTACGTAAGGTTTCGGAACCAAATTAGATTCTGTTGAACTTTTTCATATCTATTCATAATGGTTGAGGCTTACTATCACGACAATAAAGACACAGAAGATAACTTCTCCGAAGCTCACAATTCCGGCGAACCGGTGGCCCTTTCTCACCTTGAATCCATCGGTGTGATCTATCATAATATAAGTACCACTGAAGATCTCGATACACTTGCTCAGAAACGGAACTACAAAAACCGTGACGTGGTCAACTTGTCATTAGCGACATTCCCTGACTTGGAAGCTTTCAACAACAAGATGAAACAATTCTACAAAGAACACTACCACGAAGATGAAGAGATCAGGTACATTCTTGATGGAGAAGGATATTTCGACGTCAGAAATGAAAACGACAAATGGATCAGAACAAAGTTGGTCAAGAACGACTTGTTGATATTGCCAGCGGGTATTTACCACCGTTTCACATTGACCAACGACTCCAAGTACGTAAAGGCCGTGAGATTGTTCAAGGACGAGCCAAAGTGGGAAGCCATAAATAGAGACTTGGGTAAGGAAAGTGAAGCCAGAGTAGAGTATGTAAAGACCTTGGTTGTGTGAAGTTGAATTACACTGAGCGAAGTGAAGTTGCTTGTGCGTGATCACTATCAGTTCCCTGTGATCACTATCAGTTCCTGTGATCGGTATTCTTCAGATTCTATACTATCTCTCAGTGCCAGTTAATAAATGTTTATGAACCTTCAACAGGTATAATATGTGTAAAGTTAGATATCGGTATGACTGGATTTCTTGTAGACAATTGTGGCTGTCTTAAATTATCTTAAACTATATCAGACTCTAACTATCTCAGACTCAGAGGTCAGACTCAGAAGTCAGACTCAGAAGTCAGACTCAGAAGTCAGACTCAGAAGTCAGGACTATTCAGAATCAGATTATCATCTACATTATTCTATACTTTTAATAAAATTAGTCTACAACTTATATATGAATGGTCATCATACATAATTTGACGATAATTTTGAAGAACAGTCGCTGTTGCTAGCCATCCCCAATCCAAACACCCATGACTAATAATATAAATACACAAGAATATTAACAGTTCCACTATTGAGCACATATCTTTATGTATGAAAAACCGTCATTTTTGATTACCCTCCCTCATTTCTCTGTCAAATCACTTCTCCACCTGTAGATTTGCTGTATGATTTATAAACAACATTTGAAATATGGGCATAATAATCATCCAAACGGTCAATTCATCAGATCCAGTCCAAATGTCAATTATATTCATTATTATGTATATGAATAGCTTTTATCTTCACTACCTCAGTAATTCAGGTCAAAACATTGTTAGAAGTCCAGTAAATCAGCTGTATCTCGATGATTCCATTTACCACCTCAGCAAATCTCTGATAGATCTTCATTATTCTATTTATCATCTATTGCCTTACAATTTTTATATTGTTGCCCTTCATCCAGTCTTCTCTCTCTTTGGTCGTCTTTACCAATCCGGCCTCCACAGAAACCATTTCCTTCTTCAACGCTTCGATTTCTTCCTTCAAGATTTCAATGACTTTATCCACCGACTTGTTCACCAAAACGCCGCCGATCATCTTGAAACATTTTCTTTCTTGTCTCTGTGCTTCTGGTATTTCATTCAATGTCTTCTCGACGATCAAGTGTTCTTCGAGCTTGGATCTGAGCGCGAAAACCTGTGATTCCAACTCGCTCACTATTTCTTGGTATTTATTGTACTGTTGCTGCAATTTAGCAGCTTTTTGTTCCTTTTCTGCTTCTGTAGACATTGTTGGGGTTGCTAGGGTTGTTGGTTCAAGTTTATGAGACTTAATATTTGACTATTTGTATCCTGCAGATAAGCAAATTCGAGATATAGAGATGAATAACTGCAACAAGTATTGCCTATGTAATATTGCCTACGTAGGGACTAGAGTATGATGGCCGCTCACTATGGTGGT
>Ga0065704_10001302_pt1 | contig 11917 bp, 9 predicted proteins | sample SwiRhicommuniRL2_FD_59091 | JGI IMG/M metagenome (GOLD analysis project Ga0065704, IMG submission 59091) | Switchgrass rhizosphere bacterial communities from Rose Lake, Michigan, USA - RL2 v2 (version 2) | ecosystem: Host-associated > Plants > Roots > Rhizosphere > Soil | place: East Lansing, MI
CGACGTTGCACTGCCGCGGCGAGCGGCATTGGTGGAGGCCGCGGAAATAGACGATTGGGACATGTTCGCGCCTCCTTATGGGGTTTCGATGCGCCGCTGCAGCAGGTTGATCAGCAGCAACAGGACGAAGGAAACCACCAGCATCAGCACGCCGATGGAGGTGGCGCCGGTGTAGTCGTATTGGTCGAGCTTGACCATGATCAGCAGCGGCAGGATCTCGGTTTTCATCGGCATGTTGCCGGCGATGAAAATCACCGAACCGTACTCGCCCACGCCACGGGCAAAGGCCAGGGCGAAGCCGGTCAACCAGGCCGGCAACAACGCCGGCACGAGGATGTGGCGGAACACCTGCCATGGCTTGGCGCTGAGGCAGGCAGCGGCTTCTTCGACTTCACGGGGAATATCGGCCAGCACCGGCTGCACCGTGCGCACCACGAACGGCAACGTCACGAAGGTCAGCGCCAGGGTGATGCCCAGCGGCGTATAGGCGATCTTGAAGCCCAGGTCAGTGGCGAACTGGCCGACCAGGCCGGTCGGCGCATACAACGCCGTCAGGGCAATACCGGCCACGGCGGTGGGCAGGGCGAACGGCAGGTCGATCATCGCGTCGATGATCTTGCGACCGGGGAAGGTGTAGCGCACCAGTACCCAGGCCAGCAACGTACCGATCACGCCGTTGATGATGGCGGCGTACAGCGCGGTGCCGAAACTGAGTTTCAGGGCCGCCAGCACACGCGGCGCCGAAATGATCGCCCAGAACTGTTCCCAGGTGAGCTGGGCGGCATGCACGAACATCGCCGCCAGGGGTATGAGCACAATCAGACTGAGGTACACCAGGGTGTAGCCCAGCGTCAGCCCGAAGCCGGGTATGACGGGGGATATGCGACGCGACATAAAGGTCCTTGGTTAAAAACACTAAACATGGAAGCAAGACTGGGTGGGAGCAAGGCTTGCCCGCGATAGAGGCGACTCGGTTTCTGAAGGACCGCATCGCATCCATCGCGGGCAAGCCTTGCTCCCACAAAATCCCCTCGCCACAAATTCGGTGTCCGGATTTAGCTTTGTTTCAGCTTACTGCGCCTGATAGATCTGGTCGAACACGCCACCATCGTTGAAGAATTTCGGTTGGGCGCTTTTCCAGCCGCCGAAGTCCTTGTCGATGGTCACCAGGTCCAGTTTCGGGAACTGCCGGGCGTACTTGGCGGCCACATCCTTGTCCCGTGGACGATAGAAATTTTTCGCGGCGATTTCCTGGCCGGCCGGGCTGTACAAGTGCTTGAGGTAGGCTTCGGCGATCTCCAGGTTGCCCTTTTTCTCGGCGTTCTTGTCCACCACCGCCACAGGCGGTTCGGCGAGGATCGACAGCGACGGCACGACGATGTCGAACTTGTCCGCACCACCGTCCTCTTTCAACGCCAGGAAGGCTTCGTTTTCCCAGGCCAGCAATACGTCGCCCTGACCGTTGTTGACGAAGGTAATGGTCGAGCCACGGGCACCGGTGTCGAGGATCGGCACGTGCTTGAACAGTGCCTGCACGTATTCCTTGGCCTTGGCTTCGTCACCCCCGTTGGCCTTCAGGCCATAGGCCCAGGCGGCGAGGAAGTTCCAGCGCGCACCGCCGGAGGTCTTCGGGTTCGGGGTGATGACCGACACGTCGTTCTTGATCAGGTCGCCCCAATCCTTGATGCCCTTGGGGTTGCCCTTGCGCACCAGGAACACGATGGTGGACGTGTAGGGCGTGCTGGCTTCCGGCAGGCGTGTTTGCCAGTCCGCTGGCAGGGATTTGCCCAGCTTGGCGATTTCATCGATGTCACCAGCCAGGGCCAGAGTCACCACGTCGGCCCGCAGACCATCGATCACCGCCCGGCCTTGCTTGCCCGAACCACCGTGGGACTGCTGGATCTTCACGCTGTCGTCCGGGTGCGCTTTCTTCCAGAAACTGGCGAATTCGGCGTTGTAATCCTGGTAAAGCTCACGCGTCGGGTCGTAGGACACGTTGAGCAGCTCGTAATCCTTGGCGACGGCGGAACCTGCAAAAACAGCACTGGCCAGCGCGGCCAGGGCATAACGACGAATGGACGACATGGTGAAAGCTCCTGGAATTCTGGTTTTCTTATGGCTTCTGGAAATTCGTTTGGCTTGTAGAAAAAGATCGCAGCCTTCGGCAGCTCCTACACTCAGCCCCCCGTAGGCACCGCCGAAGGCTGCGATCTTTTGTCTTTCTTCAAGACGGCTTATGACTCGGCTGCTGCAGCCGGAATTTTTCCTTGCGTTCGATCTGAACCACCTGCGCGTTGTGCACGGTGATTTCCACCGCCCCAAAACGCAGATCGCGCAATGCGCTCTGGATCTCGCGCAAGATGGTTGCTTCGTCCTGGCCGTCAACGCTACGTAGAGATGCGCTCATGCTGCTGCTCCTTTGAATGAATGCCTGGCAGTGGGCGGCACTGCTTGCGGCGTGGGAGCAATACTAGATAAGTGCGGATATTCTTAAAAAGACTATTTAAGAATTTTTATATAACCAAAATTACATAAAGTAGCCGACGCCCTACGGCAGGGGTGATTGGGGGCTTTTCCCTGCCAAACCCTCGGATATTTCCTTCAAAACGCCGGGCTGTTCATGAACTAGGCAGCGCTCTATGGCGCGGATAACCTCTGTTCGTCATCGCAAAAAACGGTGACACGGACGTGCAAGTCCGGCGGAGGACACAATTGTCGATGGCTATTCATCGGGCATTTTTTTATGCTCGCGAGTCGTTATGGCAGCTGTGTATGGGAGATCTTCGGGTCTGCCGGGTACTCCGACCGGTCTTGCACACCTATGCATAGCTGCCACCTCTCTCGACTGTGCAAGCGAAGCGGTGTTGGCTCCTGAAAACTTCGGAGTACAACTATGTTCAAGCCATCACCTAATCCGCCGCAAAACGGCCACAAATCCCGCGTCCAAGCGCAGGAAGAAAAAAAGCTCGATGACGCCGCCACCCGCGCCCTCGACTACTACCTCAACCCCAAGCCCGCCTCACCGCCTGAACCCGACAGCACCAAGCTGTTCATCGTCGCCCCTCACATCGACACCGAAACCCTGCTCGCCAACGCCTCCGAAGACCTGCTCTCCATCAGCACCATCGCCGCCGACCTGGCTGACGACGTGGATGACTCACGCCGCTGCGTCGCCCTGGCGATCAGCCGCATGGCCGATGGGGTGCAGTTGTTGGTCGAGCGGGCGTTGGATCATCTGGAAACCAAGGAGATGGCGGCGCCTGGGGCCAAGGGGTAGCGCTTGCATTGATGCAAGCTGAGCCGACGCCATCGCGAGCAAGCTCGCTCCCACAGGGGAATTGGGTTGTCGCGGATACCACAGTCAACCCAAAACAACTGTGGGAGCGAGCTTGCTCGCGATAGCGGAGTGTCAGGCAACAATGATGCAAGCTGAACCGACGCCTTCGCGAGCAAGCTCGCTCCCACAGGGGAAACGCGGTCTCACCCAGAGCCAGGTCGGCTACTAGGCCGCCTCGCGGTGGACGTTGATCTCGGGCGCCCCGTTAACCACGATGGCCGAACGCAGGCATTGTGGAGTGGGCCCACGGAGCAATGCCGGAGTGAGGGCACACCGAGCCCAAGCGAGGTGCCGAGTGGTGGGGCAAAAGCGTTTTGCTTACTTTTGACTGGGCCGGCTTCCGGGCTCTTCAAAAGTGAGCCGCCGTCAGGGCGGAACCCTAAGCCGCCGTTACCGCAGCAACAGATATGCACTCGACCAACATCAATACCCCTGAGGATCAAGCAATAACCGGCACCCGATCCCAATCCAACAGCGCCGCCGCCACGGGCCGGCCAAACCAGTAACCCTGCCCCAGCTCACAAGCCTGGCCAAGCAAAAAAGCCGCCTGCTCACGCTGCTCGATGCCCTCGGCGTGCACCTGCATACCCATGCTGTGGGCCAGGGCAATGATCACCCGGACGATCGCCGCATCATCCTCATCCCACGGCAACCCCGCGACAAAACCCTGATCGATCTTCAGCTTCTGCACCGGCAAACGCTTGAGCCGCAGCAGCGACGAATACCCCGTGCCAAAATCGTCGATGGCCAGGCGCACGCCCAGCTCCCGCAGGCGATGCATCTGCTCCAGTGCCACCTCTGGGTCTTCCATCACCGCGCTTTCCGTCACTTCCAGTTCCAGGCAACCCGGATCCAGGCCCGTGTCGTGCAACACCTGGGCGACTTGGTCATACAACTCGCGACGGGCAAACAACCGACTCGATACGTTGACGGCGACAAACGACAGCGCCACGCCGGCCTGCTGCCACTGACACATCTGCCGGCAGGCCTGGTCCATGACCCAGGCATCGACCTGGGCAATCAGGCCGGTACGTTCAGCGATGGGAATGAACTCGGCCGGCGACACCAGCCCCCGCGTGGGATGCTCCCATCGCACCAGCGCCTCGACACCGATCAGACGACTGGTCGCCAGCTCGTGGACCGGCTGGTAGTGAACGCGCAACTCCTGTTGCTGCAGCGCGCGCCGCAATTCGAAGGCAATCTCGACCCGCTGCTGGGCGTGGGCCGTGAGTTCTTCGGTGTACAAGGCATAGCCGTCGCGTCCGGCGTTCTTGGCCTTGAACAACGCCGAATCGGCATTGCGCAGCAGTTGCCCGGCGCTCAGGGCATCGCCGGGAAACAGGCTGATGCCGATGCTGGCATTGATGAACAATGCGTGGTCATCGAACCGCAGGGGCTCTTTCAAGGCATCGAGGATGCGCCGGGCCAACGCCGCTGCCTGGCCTGGCTGCGAGCAGTTTTCCACCAGCACCGCAAATTCGTCGCCCCCGAGCCGGGCCAGGGTCACCCCTGGCGCAAAAAGCCCGCGAAACCGCTCGGCCACGCCTTTGAGCAATTCATCGCCCACGTTGTGACCCAGGCTGTCATTGATGTTCTTGAAGTGATCCAGGTCCAGCAGCAACAGGGCGCAGCCACGCTTGTGCAATTGCGCTGACGCCAGGGCCTGCTCGGTGCGATCGGAAAACAGCAGGCGGTTGGGCAAGCCGGTCAACGGGTCATGATGGGCCAGGTAAGCCAGTTCGTGCTCGGAGTCCTTGATGGCGCTGATGTCGGAAAACACCGCGACATAATGGCTGACCTCGCCGCTGTCGTCGCGAATGACGCGGATCGTCTGCCATTGCGGGTAGATCTCACCGCTTTTACGCCGATTCCAGATCTCGCCGCTCCATTCGCCCTGGCTGTTCAGGGAAGCAAACATGTCGCGATAGAACTCCGGCCCGTGGCGACCGGACTTGAACAGGCTGGGGCGCTGGCCCAGCACTTCGTCCCGCACATAACCGGTGATCGCGATGAAGGCCCGGTTCACGTGCACGATCAGGCCGTTGCGGTCGGTCACCAACACCCCTTCGCGGGTGCAATCGAAGACGGCGGCAGCCTGGCGCAGGCGCTCTCGATCGGCGCCGTGCTCGCCCTTGGCGAAAAATCGCGAGATCCGCGCCCGCGCCAGGAAGACCAACCCGGCGCTGAACAGAGCCCAGGCATAGCCGTTGATCAGTAGCCAGCGTTGTCTGTCGGCGAATTGATCGAAGAAACTGGTCGATAAATAACCAGTCAGTTGCAGCCAGATGACTGACAGCACAAGATAAAGCAGCGCTACGCGCATGGCACTGCGTTGATAGACAGTCATTCGGCCATCCATGTCCCTACAAAGAGGTGGATTATAGAGGAAGAAACATCCAGCCACTCTTATCTGAAAGGCCGACTGGTTTTATCTGTAGGGCCGGTGATAATGCAACGGCTGTTTCTATCTTTATGAGGGCCCTACAGCCTATGTGGTACGAAGGTTTTCTTGGCTTGTCGGCCTGGTCACTGGTGGCAGTCACCCTGCTGATGACCCACGTCACGATCATTGCCGTCACGGTCTACCTGCACCGTTATTCGGCGCACCGCTCCCTGGAGCTCAATGCGGGTCTCAAACATTTCTTCCGTTTCTGGCTGTGGCTGACCACGGCACAGAACACCCGCGAGTGGACCGCCATCCACCGCAAGCACCACGCCAAATGCGAAACCGTCGACGACCCCCACAGCCCGGTCATAAAAGGCTTGTCCACCGTGCTGCGCAAAGGCGCCGAGCTGTATCGCGCCGAGGCGGAAAATCCGGAAACCCTGCGCATCTACGGCAAGAACTGCCCCGACGACTGGATCGAGCGCAACCTCTACAGCCGCTTCCCGCTGCTGGGCGTGGCGATCATGGGCGTCATCGACCTGCTGCTGTTCGGCACCATCGGCATCACCATCTGGGCCATCCAGATGATGTGGATTCCCGTGTGGGCCGCCGGCGTGGTCAACGGCCTGGGCCATGCCGTGGGCTACCGCAACTTCGAATGCCGCGATGCGGCGACCAACCTGGTGCCCTGGGGCATCCTGATCGGCGGCGAAGAACTGCACAACAACCACCACACCTACCCCAACTCGGCCAAGCTGTCGGTACGCAAATGGGAGTTCGACCTGGGCTGGGCCTGGATCCGGGTGTTCAGTGTCCTGCGCCTGGCCAAGGTCCAGCGGGTTGCGCCGATCGCCCACCGGGTCGAAGGCAAGGGCCACTTGGACATGGACACGGCCATGGCGATTCTCAACAACCGTTTCCAGATCATGGCGCAGTACCGCCGGCTGGTCATCGCGCCGCTGGTCAAGCAGGAACTGGAAAAGGTCGATCACTCGGTGCGTCATCAGTTCCACCGGGCCAAACGCCTGCTGTCGCGGGAAACCAGCCTGCTGGACGACCGTCACCACGTGCGCATCCAGAACATGCTCGAACACAGCCAGGCGCTGAAGGTGATCTACGAGAAACGCCTGGCCTTGCAGCAGATCTGGGTCAAGACCAGCAGCAACGGCCACGACATGCTCGCCGCCATCAAGGAATGGGTCCACGAGGCCGAGGCCAGCGGCATCCAGTCCCTGCGGGACTTCGCCGACCAGCTCAAGACCTACTCGCTACGGCCTGCCACGGCCCTGTAGGAGCTGCCGAAGGCTGCGATCTTTCGATCTTTCGCTTGAGATTCAAGCGTCAGGGGAAAGATCGCAGCCTCGCTCCGCTCGACAGCTCCTACAGGCCCAGCGGGGGCAATCTCTGGCCACAAGTTCAGCCCCCATAAACTGACCGGCTAAATCCCCCGCCCTTCGTCGCCTGAAAAGGAACTTCGCCCCAAATCCCCTATCTCAAAGAGCACTTCGCCATCCAGGCGGGTTTTGGAGAAAGCGCGTGCGAACCAACAGCAGTGCATGCTCTTTGAGATTTGTACCGATGGTCGACAAGAACCTACAGGATTACTCCCTACCTCATTGGCCCGAGGCAGCCCAGACGCTCATGGCGCTGATGCATGCCCAGGGTGAAGTGGCGCGCCTGAGCGAGCGTGAGCAGCTGTTCAGCTCGTTGCTGGTCAGCGTCAATGCCGTGCTGTGGGCGTTCAACTGGGAAACCCGCCAAGTGCTGTATGTCAGCCCCGCCTACGAGCGGATCTTCGGCCGCCCCGCCGGCCTGGTCCTGGCTGACTTCAACGAATGGCGCGACGCAATCTACCCCGACGACCTGGAATACGCCGAACGCAGCCTGGCCGAAGTATTGGTCAAAGGCGCCGTCGAAGACCGTGAATACCGCATCATCGCCGGCAACGGCCAGATCCGCTGGCTGAGCGACAAATGCTTCATCAACCGCAAGGCCGAGCCAGGGCAACCGGTGATTGTGGTGGGCATTGCCGAAGACATCACCGAAAAGAAGCTGCTGGAAAGCGAACTCCAGCGCCTGGCGACCACCGACGTGCTGACCCAAAGCAGCAATCGCCGGCATTTCTTCGAATGCGCCCACCGTGAATTCGAGCAGGCACGGCTACAAGGCATGCCCATGGCGTTCCTGTTGCTCGACATCGATGACTTCAAGGTGATCAACGACACCTACGGCCACCAGGAAGGCGATACCGTGTTGCAGAGAATCGCCGAAAGCGGGCGGTCCGTGCTCCGGCGCGGTGACCTGTTCGGGCGGATCGGCGGCGAAGAGTTCGCCGCGGTGTTCCCCGGCTGCGCCCCGGACATGGCGCTGCAAGTGGCCGAGCGGTTGCAACGGGAGATCCAGCGCCTGGCCTTCCGCAGCGGGGAACGGGGCTTCGGTATTACCGTCAGCCAGGGCCTGACCGGCATCACGGCCGACGACCAGAGCCTCGACAGCCTGTTCGCCCGCGCCGACGCGGCCATGTACGAAGCCAAGCGCCAGGGCAAGAACCGCATCATCGCGGCTTGAGTGAGTTGTCCCGCCACTGAACCCCTGTGGGAGCAAGGCTTGCCCGCGATAGCAGCGCCTCGGTGTCCACTTGAACCCGAGTTGCCTGCATCGCGAGCAAGCTTTGCTCCCACAAAGCTCGCTCCCACAGGGGGGTTAGGTGGTGGTGCTACTTGCGGCGCAACCGCATCAACTCCGGCAAGCCGATCTTCAGCAACCGTGCCGTGCGCCCCCGGGCCAGCTCTTCAAGTCCTTCATGCTCGGTCAGGTGGGCCATCTGCGCCGCCATGTTCATCACCAGTGCCTCGCGGGAATAAACCCCACCACCCAGGCTATAGGCTGCCGCGATCAACTCACGCAGCTCCAGCGGCAGGCGCCAGCGAGTGCGCAGCGCCGAGCCGAAACCGGCGCCGTATTGATCTAGGCAACTCCCTACTTCCTCCAACTCATCCAACTCGCCACCCGCCTGGGTCCACTCCTCCAGGCAACGCAACAGCGCCAGGTCGCCCAGGCGGTGTAACAGCCCCGCGCAGTAACAACGCTCCGGTTCCAGATCCAGTAGCCGCGCCAGGATCCGGGCGTACTCCGCGGTGTGCAGCGACAATTCCCAGTAGCGCTTGGCATAGTCCGCCAGACAGGGAACGGTGAGCCGGGCGCAGCGCTTGAGGGTCAGGCCGAGAATCAGGTTCATGCTTTGCCCGGTGCCGAGCTGGTGCAGCGCCTGGGCCACGGTCTGCACCGGGCCGCCGCCCTGATGCTGGGCAGCGCTGTTGGCCGCCGCAATCAGCACCCCAGTGATTTGCGGGTCGGTACGAATCTCTTCTTCCAGCAGCTTCAGATCCAGGCCAGCGGGGTTGAGGCAGCGCTTGACTGCCACCTGCACATCGGTCATCAGCGGCGCGCCTTCGGACAGATCACGCCGACGCTCCAGAAAAGCTATCAGGGTCAACCCCGGCCCCGGAACCGGCGCATCGTTGGAGGTTTCTTCACCGCCCACCAACAACCCCTGCAAACGCTGGGTCAGGTTCTCCCGGTTCAAGGGCTTGGTCAGATACGCGGTCGGCGCCAGCGGCAAGACCTCGCGCACGCTGGCGCTGTCGTTGCGTCGGCTCATCAGGATGAACGGCAACGGCGGGGTGCGATGCTGCTGGCGAAGGCCACGCAGAATCGCCAGGCCATCAACCCCCGGCAGCTCCCAATCGGCGATCACCAGGTCGTAGGGATGTTTCGCCAGCAAATCCAAAGCCTCTTTGCCGTCGCCACAAGTGTCCACCCGAGCATCGCAGCGCACACCCGACAACACCTGCTCAAGCAGCTCACGGGACGCCGGATCGGCCTCGGCGATCAACACACGCGGTACAGCGGGTAAATCCACAGCAGTCATGCAGCATGCTCCCTTGCCATACTTGCACCTTAGACCTTGGTGGCCGTTCCAGACAGCTCAAAATCCACCGGGCAGGTTCGCGGACATGAAAAAACCCGCCAGAAGGCGGGTTTTTGTGGATCAGCGCACAACCGTCACTCAGAGTTCGGAGAAGCACTCTTCGAGGATCGCCAGGCCTTTGTCCAGTTGCTCGTCCGGCGCGGTCAGCGGCACCAGCACCCGCAGTACGTTGCCGTAGGTGCCGCAGGACAGCAGGATCAGGCCCTTGTCGCGCGCCTTGGCCACGATTTGGGCTACCGCTGCCGCGTTCGGCTTGTGGGAGTCGCCGTTTTCGAACAGCTCCACGGCGATCATCGCGCCCAGGGCACGCACGTCACCGATGACCGGGTACTTCTTCTGGATCGCCTTGAGGCCGGTCACCAGACGCTCGCCCACCGCCTTGCAGCGGTCCAGCAGGTGTTCTTCTTCGAACACGTCCATTACCGCCAACGCCGCCGCACAGGCGATCGGGCTACCGGCGTAGGTGCCACCCAGGCCACCCGGCGCGATTGCATCCATGTACTCGGCCTTGCCGCACACACCGGCCAACGGGAAGCCGCCAGCGATGGATTTGGCGAAGGTGGTCAGGTCGGCGGCAACGCCCATCTGCTCCATGGCGAAGAAGGTGCCGGTACGGCCGGCACCGGTCTGCACTTCGTCAGCGATCAGCAGGATGCCGTGCTGGTCGCACAAAGCGCGCAGGCGCTTCATGAATTCCTTGGGTGCTACGTAGAAACCACCTTCGCCCTGTACCGGCTCGATGATGATTGCCGCGATGTCACGCGGCTCGGCGTCGTTCTTGAAGATACGCTCGATGCTGGCGATGGAGTCGTCGATGCTCACGCCGTGCAGTTCGTTCGGGTAAAGCGCGCGGAAGATGCCGCCGGGCATCAGACCCATGCCGGCCGAGTACGGCACGACTTTACCGGTCAGGCCCAAGGTCATCATGGTGCGACCGTGGTAAGCGCCGGTGAAGGCGATCACACCGGCACGGCCCGTGGCGGCGCGGGCGATTTTCACGGCGTTTTCCACCGCTTCCGAACCGGTGGTCACCAGCAGGGTTTTCTTGGCGAAATCACCCGGCACCTTGGCGTTGATTTTTTCGCACAGTTCCACGTAGGGCTCGTAGGCCAGGACCTGGAAGCAGGTGTGGGTCAGCTTGTTCAGCTGCTCGGTCACGGCGGCGATGATTTTCGGGTGTACGTGGCCGGTGTTCAGCACGGCGATGCCGCCGGCGAAGTCGATGAATTCACGACCTTCAACGTCGGTTACCGTGGCGTTCTTCGCCGATTCGGCAAAGATCGGGTGAATCTGGCCAACACCGCGTGGAACAGCGGCGGTACGGCGGGCCATCAAGTCAGCGTTAGTCTTGCTCATTACAGTCCTCATTCGCCGCTCATCGGTCGGCGTGGCTCAAGGAATACATGGCGGGGAGGCAACTGCGACAGCATGCGATGATCGACTGCCGCAGCGTTCCGGCCACAAGAAACAGAACGGGTGAAACGCGCAAAGGGACAGCGCTCTCGTGCCCTTTGCGCTTGAAGCAGATCAGATACCCAGGCAGAGGTATTTGATTTCCAGGTAATCCTCGATGCCGTACTTGGAGCCTTCACGGCCCAGGCCCGAAGCCTTGATGCCGCCGAATGGCGCGACTTCGTTGGAAATCAACCCGGTGTTGACGCCGACCATGCCGTATTCCAGGGCTTCGGCCACACGGAACACACGGCCCAGGTCGCGAGCATAGAAGTACGAGGCCAGGCCGAACTCGGTGTCGTTGGACATCGCGATCACTTCGGCTTCGTCTTTGAAACGGAACAGCGGTGCCAGCGGGCCGAAGGTTTCTTCTTTCGCCACTGCAGCGTTCTTCGGCACGTTGGTCAGGATGGTCGGCTCGAAGAAGTTGCCTTCCATTGCCTTGCCGCCCGACAGCACGGTCGCGCCTTTGCTGACGGCATCAGCGATGTGTTCCTGCACCTTGGCGACCGCTTTGCCGTCGATCAAGGGACCGGTGGTGGTGCCATCGTCCAGGCCGTTGCCGATCTTGAGCTTGGCCACCGCCACTTTCAGTTTTTCGGCAAACGCGTCGTACACCGAATCCTGGATGTACAGGCGGTTGGCGCAGACGCAGGTCTGGCCGTTGTTGCGGTATTTGGAAATGATCGCGCCTTCGACGGCCTTATCCAGGTCCGCGTCGTCGAACACGATGAACGGCGCGTTGCCGCCC
>Ga0065704_10000963_pt1 | contig 11914 bp, 9 predicted proteins | sample SwiRhicommuniRL2_FD_59091 | JGI IMG/M metagenome (GOLD analysis project Ga0065704, IMG submission 59091) | Switchgrass rhizosphere bacterial communities from Rose Lake, Michigan, USA - RL2 v2 (version 2) | ecosystem: Host-associated > Plants > Roots > Rhizosphere > Soil | place: East Lansing, MI
GTCGTCACCGCGCCGCGCGCGCAGGGGGTGGGGATTGACGGCAGCACGCTGTCCTCCGACGCCATCTTCACCTTCGGGCGCAATGCGCTGGACGATGCGGTCAACCTGATGCCGGGCGTNTCNGCGGGCAACAGCGGGGGCACGCGCAATGAGCGTCTGGTGTTCGTGCGCGGCTTCGATCGCTTTCAGGTGCCGCTGTCGATCGACGGCATCCGCGTATACCTGCCCGCCGACAACCGGCTGGACTATGGCCGCTTCCTGACCAGCGACATTGCCGAAGTGCAGGTGGCGAAGGGCTATGCCTCCGTCCTCGACGGTCCCGGCGCCATGGGCGGGGCGATCAACCTGGTGACGCGCAAACCCACCAAGGCGCTGGACATCGACGTGCGGGGGCTGGTGAATTTCGACAATGACGCCGATTATGCGGGCTATTCGACCTCCGCCATGGTCGGGACCAGACATGACCTCTGGTACGCGCAGGCCAGCTATGCGCGCAGCTTCACCGATCATTGGGATTTGCCGAACGACTTCACCCCGCGCAACCCCGCGCTGGAGGATGGCGGGGCGCGCGATTTTTCCCGTACGCAGGACTGGCGCGTCAATGCGAAGGTCGGTTTCACCCCCAATGCGACCGACGAATATGCGCTCAGCTACACCCGGCAGCAGGGCGAGAAGGGCGCGCCGCTGCACATCAGCGACATGGTCACGACGCCGCGCTATTGGGACTGGCCGGAATGGACCATCGAAAATCTCTATTTCCTGTCCACCACGGCGCTGGGCGACCGCGCGACGCTGAAGACGCGGGCCTATTACACGATTTTCGATTCCCTGCTGCGCTCCTTCGACGACGCCACCCTGACGAAGCAGACACGGGGTTACGCCTTCGACAGCCCCTATCGGGACAAGGCGTGGGGCGGGTCGCTGCAACTCGATGTCCGGGCGAGCGATACGGACACGCTGCGCATCGCCTATCATTATCGCCACGACCGCCATGTCGAGTTCCAGACCAGCTTTTCCGCCGCGGGCGTCGGCACCACCGAGCCGCGCCAGACCCAGACCGAGGATACTCACTCCTTCGCGCTGGAAAATGAATGGAAGCTCACCCCGGCGCTCACCTTCACGCTGGGCGGCAGCTATGACTGGCGCGACCTTAAACGGGCGGAGGAATATGGGTCGCCGCTGGGGACCAATGGCGCGAAGCTGATTTACAACTACCCCCGCCGCGACGCGGATATGTGGAATTTGCAGGGCCGGTTCGACTGGCAGGCGAGCGAGGCGCTGACCCTTCACGCCAGCCTGTCGTCGCGGGCGCGCTTCCCGACCATCTTCGAGCGGTTCAGCCAGCGCTTCGGCACGTCCATCCCCAATCCCGACCTGAAGGCGGAGCGGGCCACCAATGCCGAGGTCGGCGGCAGTTGGAGCGATGGGCGCGTCCGGGTGGAGGGCGCGGCCTTCCATAGCTGGGTGAAGGACGCGATCTTCGGCGTGCCGACGCCCGCCTATCCCTGCACCGCATCGACCACGCCGCCCGCAAGCCCGACGGCGGGCTGTGCGCTCACCAATCTGACGCAAAGCCGCAATGTCGGCAGCGGCCATTATTACGGGCTGGAACTGTCGGTCGCGGCGACGATCCTGCCGGGTCTGGACGCCGGGTTCAACTATACGGGCATCAAGCGGGTGCTGGACTATGCCGCCAATCCGCTGTTCCAGCCGACCGGCGTGCCCACGCACAAGGGCTTTGCCTATCTGGACTGGGCGCCGGTGAAGGCGCTGCATATCGTGCCCAGCGTCGATCTGGCCTCGAACCGCTGGACCCTGTTCACCGCGCTGCCCGCCACCGCGCCGCAACTCTATTATCGCACCGGAGCCTATGTGAATGCGGGCCTGCGCATCGATTATGCGCTGACCGACACGGTAGAAATCGGCGTCGGCGGGCGAAACCTGCTGGACGATTACTATATGCTGACCGATGGCTTCCCCGAAACGGGGCGGACCCTGTTCGCCAACCTGCGGATGCGATACTGACGCCTCAACAGGCGATCAGCACCTCTATATCCTCCTTGTCGTTGAGGCGGCGCGCCACCACCGTGCCGCCCATCCGCTCCAGCGCCATGTCGATCCGCTTTCCCCTGATGGGAATGCGGGTGAGGATCAGGTCGTTCAGGAAATCGGGCAACAGCGGGTCTTTCAGCTTCACTTGCCCGCTTTCCGCGTCGATCTGAAGACCAAGGCAGGACTGGATCAGCGACAGCGGCGCGGCGGCGGACCAGGCCTGCGGGCTGCACGCCACAGGGTAGAATGTCGGTCCCTGCGCCCGCCTGCGCGGGAAGCCGCAGAACAGTTCGGGCAGCCGCATCATGTCGACATAGGTGGCGGCGGCGAACAGTCCCTCGAACACCTGCCGCACCTCCTGCCGATAACCATAGCGGGAGAAACCGGCGGCAATCAGGGCATTGTCGTGCGGCCAGATCGATCCATTATGATAGCTCATCGGATTATAGCGCGCTTCGGTCGATGCGATGGTGCGGATGCCCCAGCCGGAAAAGGAGGATGGCGCCATCAGCGTGCGCACCACCTGTTCCACCCGCTCTTCCCGCGCAAGGCCGGTGTAGAGCACATGCCCCGCATTGGACGATCGCACCCGGCAGGGCCGCTTCTGTCCGTCCAGCGCAAGGACATAGGTGCCCAGCTCCGCATCGAAAAAGGCGGCGTCGAACGCGTCCTTCAGCGCCTTGGCCCTGGCGCGATAGTCGGCCGCCTGCTTGGGCTCGCCCCATAGCGCATACAGCGCCGCCGCGCCCTGCCACGCGCCATAGACATAGGCCTGCACCTCCGCCAGCGCGATCGGGCCGACGGCGATGCTGCCATCGGCATGAAACACGCTGTCATGGCTGTCCTTCCAGCCCTGATTGACCAGTCCCTGATCGGTAAAACGGCCATATTCGACAAAGCCGTCGCCGTCGCGGTCGCCATGCCGGTCGATCCACTGCAAGGCGGCCTCGAGATGCGGGCGCAGGCCGGTCAGGAACTCCGCGTCCCCGGTCCGCTCCCAATAGGCGCCCGCCAGCATCAGGAACAGCGGCGTGGAATCGATGCTGCCATAATAATGGCGGAAGGGGACTTCGCCCAGTTCGGCCATTTCGCCATGGCGCACTTCATGCAGGATCTTGCCCGGTTCCGCGTCGGAAGCCGCGTCGAAATCCGTCGCCTGATGCGCCGCCAGATAGCCCAGCACCCCCCGGGCGATGGCCGGGTCCAGCCACAATATCTGAAGCGCGGTGATGATCGCATCGCGCCCGAACACCGTGCTGAACCACGGAATCCCCGCATAGGGATAGGGGCCATATTCCGTTTCGGTGGACAGCATGGCGATGTCGGCGATCGAACGGTGGGTGACTTCGTTGAACAACTGGTTGGCCGATGTGATGGCGCTGCCCCGCATCCGTGCCGCCCGTGCCTGCTGCATGGTGCCGCGCAGCGCCTTCAGAAATTGCGCCGCCAGCGGCCCTTCGCAGCGCCCGTCGCGGCAGCAGGCGCGCAGGAACAGGGTGCAGCGCTGGCCGGGCGGCAGGGTGACGTCGAAGCGGGCGTCGCTGGCCGTGAGTTGGGAGGGCGCGGGGTCGAACTGGAAATGCGTCTGCCGTTCCAGTTCATCGCGACCCCTGTAGCGCAACCGCACCTGCGACGGGCCGATTTCCGGCTCCATTTGCTCACCCTTGCGCAAACGGGTCATGCCGCGAATTTCGAACAGGTCGGCAAAGTCCGCCGCGAAGGCGATGTTGACCGACACGCTGCGCTCTTCCTCGTCGAAATTGCGGATGATGATGCGCTCGTAAATGGCGTCTTCCCACAGGAACCGCGTGCGGCGGATGTGGATCAGGTCATGCTCCACCGCGACGCGGCCATCCGGCCCGCAGAAATCCGGGTTGGTGAGGTCGCAGATCAACAGGCTGTTATCGTCGCGCAACGCCGAACTCAGCAGGATCGGGCGCATCCCGTTGACGGTCAGATAAAGGTGCGAAATGTGCCGCGTATCGCGATGGTAAAGCCCCTCCGGGCTGCCAACCCCGGAAATCGCGTCGCCGCTATGATCGAACACCGCGAAACTGTCGCCATGTTTGAGCGTCCGTGGACGCCGTTCGTGCAGCGACGCAGTGGCAGGGATGAAGAACTGGGTCTGTTGCTGCGACAGATTCTGGCCCGGTTCGATGCTGGGGATGACTTCTGGCATCGACGACATGGCTTCTCCATTGAATGATTTCGAGTGGAATGGAAAAATTCCCCTGGAAATCACGGTACAAACACGACTTACGCGACGACCTGGAGTTCCGCCTCCTCTCCGCGCTCCCTGCGCAAACGCGCGGCGTCCGTTCTGGCTCCGGGCAGCGCATGATAGATGTTAACATAGTCGGCGGCCATCCGCCGGGCCGTGAACCGTGCCTCGAATGCGGCGCGCACCCGGTTGCGGTCCAGTTCGTGCAGGCGGGCGAGCGCGGCCACGGCCTCATCCTCGCTCTCGACGATATAGCCCGACACGCCATGGTCGATCACTTCGGGCACCGAACCGCAGCGGAAGGCGATGGTCGGCGTGCCGCAGGCCATCGCCTCGATCATCACCAGACCGAAGGGTTCGGGCCAGTCGATGGGAAACAGCAGGGCGGCGGCCTTCCCCAGAAACTGCGCCTTCTGCGCCTCGTTGATCTCGCCGACATATTCGATGTTGGGATATTGGGCGACCAGCGGAGCGATGGCGCTTTCCCAATAGTGACGGTCGACCACGTCGATCTTGGCCGCGATCTTCAGCGGCATTCCCGAACGGGCGGCAATGCGGATGGCGCGGTCCGGACGCTTTTCGGGCGAGATGCGACCAAGGAAGGCCAGATAGCCTTCATTGGTGGGGCTGGGCGTCAGCACATCGGCGGGCAGGCCGTGCAGCACCGTCGCGGCCCAGTTGACCGGCGGCATGGGCATGCGCTGATGGTCGGAAATCGACACCAGGCTGTGATCGGCGAACATATGGTAGAAGGGCGGCAGGTCGGGCAGATCCAGCCGCCCATGCAGCGTCGTCACCGTACGCCCGATGAAATCCTGAATCATCGGCAGGTGCAGCAGGTCGATGTGGAAATGCAGCGCGTCGAACTCGTCGGCGCGGCGGCGTACCGCCTCCAGCAGCATCATATGATAGGGGATGGGGTCGGTGACATGGGCGTTCAGCCGCAACGCCATGGGCGTCACCGGCACCAGTTCGGCGGCGGTGACGGAATCGCCGCTGGCGAACAGGGTGACGTCATGCCCCTGGGCGACGAGTTCTTCGGTCAGGTAGGAAACGATACGCTCCGTGCCGCCATAAAGCCGGGGCGGCACGCTTTCAGCCAGAGGGGCGATCTGGGCGATCTTCATGCGTTTGTCCTCTACAGGGCGCCGCCAGACAGGGCGACGAACGCACAAAGCCTGAAAGGGGGCAGGGTTGCGTTGGATTGATCTGGATCATCATGATTCCGGCGGGGCAGCCGGTCCGGGTGGATGGGCATGGTCCGTGCATTTCACTTCGCATTCAGGCGCGGGGCGCTAAAGGAAGGGGATGATGTGCTTGAACGACATAAGGAAATTGGCATTTCCCGCGCTGATGCTTTGCACGGCCTTTACCGGCGTGGCGCGGGCGGAAACCTATTATGTGGACTCGGTGCTGGGCGACGACCGCGCGCCCGGCCTGTCGGTGGAGCGGCCCTGGCGCAGCCTGGCGCGGGTGCGGGATTTCCCCTTCAAGCCGGGCGACCGCATCCTGCTGATGGCCGGTTCCACCTGGAAGGAGCCGTTGACGATCAGCCGATCGGGCCGGGCGGATGCGCGCATCACGGTCAGTTCTGCGGGCGCGGGGCCACGGCCCCGCATCGATGCCGGCGGCGTGTCGCCCTATGGCGTCGGCGTGATGAACGCCGAATATGTGACGGTCAGCGGGCTGGAAGTCACGAACGACAATCCCCCGTCGAATCGGGACGCCTCCGCCATGCGCACCGGGGTTCTGGTGTCGGCGCAGGACCGGGGCGTGACGCGGGGCATCCGCATCACCGACATGTATATTCACGACGTTCGCGGCACCAATGCCCGCAAGGATAATGGCGGCATCGTCTTCCAGGCGGTGGGGCAGCGGGTCGCGACCCGCTTCCTCGACATCGCCATAGAGCGCAACATCGTCTGGCGCGTCGATCGGTCCGGCATTGCCGGGATCAGCGACCGGGTGACGGCGGCCAACTGGTTCCCCAGCGAAAATGTCGTCATCCGCGACAATTATCTGGAGGATGTCGGCGGCGACGGCATCGTGCCGCGCGGCACCGACGGCGCGCTGATCGAACATAATATCGTGCGCGGGGCGGGGGCGCGGGCGCCCGGCTATAATGCGGGCATCTGGCAATGGAGCACCGACAACAGCCTGATCCAGCTTAACGAGGCCGCCTACACCCGCACCCGCTATGACGGGCAGGGCTTCGACAGCGACTTCAATTCGCGCCGCACGACCATTCTCTACAATTACAGCCACGACAATGCGGGCGGCTTCCTGCTGATCTGTTCGCCCAAGGTCAACGGCAGCGACAATCTGGGCAATCGCGGCACGGTGGCGCGCAAAAATGTCAGCCGCAACGACGGCACGCGCATCTTCCAGCTATCGGGCAATGTGTCCGACGCGCTGGTGGAGGGCAATGTCGTCCATGTCGGCAAGGCGATGGACGTGCAGATGGTGGTCGCCACCCATTGGGACGGCTGGGCGCGCGACGTCCGGTTCAAGGATAATGTCTTCAAGGTCGCCGGAACCGCCCGCTATGGCATGGAGGCCGGGCGCAGCGGGCCGGATTATCTGATCAGGGCGGGCTTCGACCCCGGCGCCTTCATCCGCTTCAAGGGCAACAGCTATATGGGCCAGCATGTCGATCTGCCCCCCGATGGCATGGGCCGGCCCGTCCTGCCCTATGTCGAGCGGCCGGCCGACTGGCAGGTGCCGACCTTCGACCCGGCCAAGCCGGTGGGCTTCGTGGATTTTCTGGTGCGCCATCGTAGCTGGATGCTGGACATGCTGCACCGCGAACTGGGCGAGCCGGTGGAATTGAAGCAGCCGCGTCGCGCTTCGATTTTCGAAGCGCGCAGATAAACCGCTTCGATTTTCGAGGCGCGCAGATAAACCGCCTCGATCTTCGAGGCGCGCAGATAAGCCTGGGCTGCACTTAACGCCTTCTTTACCGTGAATCCTTATCGCGCCGGTGGACCAGGCCGCTGATCGGTCGGACCATGAACCATTATGGCGCACCCATGAAGCCACGGAAATTCCCCGGAACATTGCTTTTGCAGATCGGCCTGGTCGTCACCGGCCTGACCGCCGCCGTCATCGCGCCTCCCGCCGACGGCGTGATGATGTTGGTGCCGGTGACGGCCAGCACCGGATCGGCGCTGAACCTGGCGATGGACCGTCATGCGCGCTTTCTGGGCGCGGGGCCGATCCCCGGCAGCCTGATCGTCGAGGGGCGTCGCGATGCGCTGTGGCCCGCCATGCTGGCGTCGGGCACGATGCTGCTTGCCGCGCGCGCGGACTGGTGCGGCGGGGGAGACGCGTGATGCGGGCGGTGATCGATCATTTCCGCTGGCTGGCCAGCGTGCGGCCCGAAATGCTGGACCCCAATGCCCCGCGCGCGGTGCGCCAACTGCGCCAGCGCGGCGTCGCCCTGCTGGCGATGCTGGGCTGGATGTCGCTGGCGGCCATATTGCTGATCCGCGTGGTGCTGGGCGATGCGCTGATCCCCGTGATCGCCATGGGCATGGCGGTCAATGCCGCGCCGACGCTGATGGCGCTTCGCCGCCGCCACGATGCGGATGCGCGGGCGGTCGTGGGAACGCTGGCGGCGGCGATGCCTGCGCTGCTGGTCTATGCCCTTGAGGGGCACGACTGGCAGATGGACGCCCATATGTATTTCTTCGTCGCGCTGGCGACGCTGACCCTGTTGTGCGACTGGCGGCCGATCGCCATCGCCTCGCTGCTGATCGCGGCCCATCATCTGATGCTGGAGTGGCTGGCGCCGACCTGGGTTTTTGCCGGCGAAGGCAATCTGGGCCGGGTGGTGTTCCATGCCATCGCCGTCATCATGCAGTTTGGCGTGCTGTCCTATATCGCGGCGCGTCTGACCGCGCTGCTCAGCGCGCAGGACGCCGCCATGGCGACCAGCGCCAGGCTGGCCGCGCAGGCGCAGGAACAACGGCAACGCGCCGACGACGCGCTGCTGGCGGCGCGCCATGCCGAAGCGCTGGCCGAACAGGCCCGGCAGCAGAATCGCCAGATGGAGCTGCGCCACGCGCAGGAAAGGCGTGTCGAACTGCTGGCCTTCGCCACCGATTTCGAACGGTCCGTGACCGGCATCGCCGTCGCGATCGAGGGCGCCGCGCAACAATTGGCCGCGTCCGCCAGCCATCTGGACGACATGTCCACCGCTGCGGAGCGGGAGGCGAGCGCCGTCGCCGCCAATGCGCTGGATGCGACGGGGGAAATCCGCCGCGTCGCCGATGCGATCACGATCCTTGGCCGCTCGATCGGCTCGATCGCGTCCGCCGCCGATCAGCAGCGCGGGCTGACCACATTGGGGCGGGAAAAAGGCGAACGCAACGGCGCCACCGTCGCGGCGCTGGCCGTTCACGCCGAACAGATCGGCAGCTTCATAGAAGAAATCCGCGCCATCGTGGCCAAGACGAACCTGTTGGCGCTGAACGCGACGATAGAGGCCGCGCGGGCCGGGGACGCGGGCAAGGGCTTTGCGGTCGTGGCGAACGAAGTGAAGGGGCTGGCGGCCGAAACCGTGCGGGCCAGCGACCGGATCGTCGACATATTGGACGATGTGCGGGGATCGGTGGCGGCGTCCATGGCCGATGCGCGAATGGTGACCGACGCGGTCGCCGAAGTATCGCAGGCGGCGACCTGCATCGCCGCCGACGCCGCCGATCAGCGTGTGCTGGCCGGGGAAATCGCCGAGGGCGCGACCCGCGCCGCGGTCAATGCGGATTTGATCGAGCGGCGGATAGACGAACTGGCGGCCACGGTCGCGGCCACGGTCAGCCTGTCGTCGGAAGTGCGCGGCAACACCAGCGCGCTGTCGATCAATGCGCGCAAGCTGCGGGAATCATCGGAACGCTTCGTTCGGCATTTGCGCGACGAACAGCCGGAGGTGGTGCGATCGTCCGTGGCGGCCTAGAGCTGTTTGTTTGCGCAAAGCGGACGTTCCGCTCGCGGAAACCGGCGTCAGCGCCTTTGGCCGAATTTGGGCTTTTCCGTCGCAAGCTTCTCCGCCTCCTCGTCGGCGCGCCGTTCGGCGGCGGCGTTGACGAACAGCATAACGAGTTGAAAGCCATTGGCCTTGCTCCATATCTGCATCAGCAGCTTGGGCGGCCGGGCGCCGCGCGAAAGGTGAAGCCAGTCGCGAACGTCCGTCGGTAGCCAGGCAATCCGGTCCTTGGGACCAGCGGACTTGACCGATGGCGGAACGGGGTCTCCGGTCTGGATCGAGAGGGCGGGGAAGGACCGGGACGGTCGCGCATATCGCAATATGCCATCCTTGATGAAAAGAAAGGCGCACATCGCCTGCGTCAGATCGGCGTAGCGGCTGGCCGCCGCTTCCAGCGTCACGTCATAGGCGGCGGCGATGTCGGGCAAATGCGTGACCATCGGCTTTCCCAGGCTTTCCACCGACGCTGCGAACAAGGGCTTTGGCATCAGCAGCCCGGCGGCGAAGCGGTTCGCCTGCATTTCCGCCTTGCGCTCCGGGGTGTCGCGCCTGCTTTCGGCCAGGTCGCGGTTGCTGCATTGCCTATCCTCCCACTGGGCCTGCATCAGGAAATGGCCGAGCTGGTGCGCGACGGCAAAGCGGCGGCGTTGTGCCGACAGGCCGGGCGCGTGGAGGATGACGGCCTGCGCCTTGGCGATGTCGATCGCCAGGGCGCTGGAAGGCCCCTCCGTCTCCAGATCGCGGATGTCGGTGATGCCCGCGCTGTGGGCGATGGCGGTGACGTCGACTGGCGCGCGAAGGCCGGGATGATATTTCAATATCGTGGCGACCAGTGTTTCCGCAGACCCGCAGTCCGCCAGATCTTTCAGGAAAGCGTCGTTCGGCATGGCCGGGGTTCCTACTGCAATTGGCGGAAATAGGCGATGCCCCGGAGAGAAGTCTTGTCACTGCCCGGAAAACATGAGCATGAGCGATAATCACCGCGCAATGAACGCCATGCTGGTCGACGTCGCGAATGATTTCGAACGCGAAGGCATTGCATGAACCAGCGGCATTTACCGGAAGAGCAGCGCACGAGCCTTCATCCTTCCAGCGCAGGGGCGCAAGCGGTTCCGCAGAAACCCCAACATCCTATCGAAGTGGTGGACGTCGCGGAAATTCCGGGGGGAGGACAGTTGCATCTTCTCAAATGCGGCGAGGATTTTTCGATCCAGTTCGGTGAAGATGAACTGATGGGAAGCCGCAACCATGTTTCCGAACAGGCTCTGGCGACGTTGACCTGTCAGCGGCTGGACCGGAATGACGGGCATGTGCTGGTCGGTGGTCTTGGCATGGGATTCACGCTGGGCGCCGTGCTCGCGACATGGGCGCCGACCTCCTCGGTGGTGGTGGCGGAACTGGTGCCGCGCATCGTGACCTGGGCGCAGGGGCATCTGGCGCATCTGTTCGGCGCCGACCTGTCCGACCCGCGCGTGTCGCTCCAGCTCGCCGATGTGCACGACGTCATTTCGCAAGAACCCGACCGCTTCGACGCGATTCTGCTGGATGTCGACAATGGCCCTGATGGGTTCATGACGCCCGCGAACGACCGCATCTATTGCGACTGGGGCTTGCGATCGGCTTATGCCGCCCTGCGCCCCAAGGGGGTGTTGGCGGTATGGTCCGCCTATTCCGACCCGGAATTCGTCGGTCGGCTGGAAAAGGCGGGCTTCGCCGTCGAGGAAACGAAACTGCCCGCAGCGGCGGGCCGTGTCGATGACTGGCACAGCATCTGGTTCGCTTCCAAACCGGATGTAGAGGCCGCTGCCGCCGCCTGATCCTGCCGATTTTCGCACAGCCATTGACTAAAGCGGCCAAATACGCCATTTTAAGGCTGCTATCGTCGCTTGCGACGGAATTTTTGCCTGCTGGCATGTTTTCCTATCTCTCGACCCAGCTCCGCCTGTGCTCTTTGCAGGCGGAAAACCTGTTTTCGTGAAGGAAAACATCCATGCCTATCGGCACCGTAAAATTTTTCAATGCAGACAAGGGCTATGGCTTCATCGCCCCGGAAGACGGCGGAGATGACAGCTTCGTCCATATCAGCGCGGTCGAACGCGCCGGCATGGCGACGCTGCACAAGGAACAGCGCCTGAGCTACGAGATCGAAACCGATCGCCGTGGCAAGCAGTCTGCGGTGAACCTCGAAGCCGCGTAAAGGCGGCAATTTCGAGATCATTGAACTGAGTGAGGCGGGGGGGAAGCCATTGGCCTTCTCCCGCCTTCCGACCCTGTTGTTCGGCCTGATCGCCCGGCGATCCGCCCAACATCACAGCATGTCATTTGCCGCGATGTCCCGATCGATGATCGATCCCGGTCGCTTGCAAATCGCATTGGGGCGGTTTTCGATCTGATTGAATCGGATCGCCGCTCTGCCTTTCTTTTTACCCGCATTTCTTGACCGTCAGATGATCCATCTGATTGGAAATCGCTATAACGGCGCGGCTATTACGCGCCAGGAACCTCATGAATAATTTTAGATATTTCGTTAGAACACCCCTGGATTCTCAGACCAGCTTCAAGCCGGTGCAACGCGCCGCCGTTCTGTCCCGACAGGATTTGCAGAAAATCGTCGCGCAAATGGTCGGCTGAATCCGGCGAAGGAACGCCGTGCGGCG
>Ga0065704_10001074_pt1 | contig 11909 bp, 11 predicted proteins | sample SwiRhicommuniRL2_FD_59091 | JGI IMG/M metagenome (GOLD analysis project Ga0065704, IMG submission 59091) | Switchgrass rhizosphere bacterial communities from Rose Lake, Michigan, USA - RL2 v2 (version 2) | ecosystem: Host-associated > Plants > Roots > Rhizosphere > Soil | place: East Lansing, MI
CCCGAACAGCGACAAAGCGCGCGCGCTGGCCGAGGCGGGCGCCGAGGTCGTCGCGGCCGACGTCTCGGATCCTTCGGCCGTGACGCAAGCGTTCGCAGGCGCCCACGGCGCGTATTGCGTGACCTTTTTCTGGCACCACATGTCGCCGGAGCAGGAGCGCGAGGAGGCCCGCGTGCTGGCGAACGCCGCCCAGGCGGCCCGGTTGCAGCACGTCGTCTGGTCCACGCTCGAAGACACGCGCCGCCGGGTGCCGCTCGACGATCCGCGCATGCCCACGCTGCAAGGGCACTACAAGGTGCCGCACTTCGACGCCAAGGGCGAAGCCGACGAGTTCTTCCGCGCCTCGGGTGTTCCGACCACGTACCTGCTGACCTCGTTCTACTGGGACAACCTGATCCACTTCGGCCTGGGGCCAAGAGCAGGCGCCGACGGCAAGCTGCACTTCGGCCTGCCGATGGGCGACAAGCCGCTCGCGGGCATCGCGGCGGAGGACATCGGGCGTTGTGCGCACGGCATATTCAAGCGCGGCACGTCGCTCGCCGGACAGTACGTCGGCATCGCGGGCGGGTTCCTGACCGGTGCGCAAATGGCGGCCGCGCTCGGCGCCGCGCTCGGTCGCGAGGTGGTCTACGACGCGGTGCCGTTCGACGCCTTCCGCCAGTACGGGTTTCCGGGCGCCGACGACCTCGGCAACATGTTCCAGTACAAGCACGACTTCAACGTCGAGTTCTGTCGTGCGCGCAGCATCGAAACCTCGCGCGCGCTCAACCCGCAACTGCAGTCGTTCGAACAGTGGCTCGCGGCCCACGCGCACGAGATCCCGCCCGGCTGAGACGGCCAGGGGCGTCGCGTTCAGGCCGCGACGAACGTGCGTCCGCCGTCCCAGCGAAGCTCTCGCACCGGCAGCCCGTAAAGCTCGCCGATCGAGCGCTCGTTGAGGGTCGTGGCGACATCGCCGTATTCCCAACGGCCGTCACCGGCGAGCAGCAGCACGTCGTCCGCGAAGCGCGCCGCGTGACCCACGTCGTGCAGGCTCACGATCACGGTGCGGCCCGAGTCGGCGAGGCCGCGGAACAGGTGCAACACTTCGAGTTGGTGCCGCGGGTCCAGCTGGTGCATCGGTTCGTCGAGCAGGAAAATGGCCGGGTCCTGCGCCAGGACCGTCGCGATCGACAGCCGGCGCCGCTCGCCACCGGACAGTGTGCCGATGTCGCGCATCTCCAGGCCTGCGAGATCGACCGCGGCGAGCGCCTGGCGTGCGCACTCGCGATCGCGCTCGCTTTCCCAGGCCCAGAAGTCGATGTGCGGGTGACGACCGACGAGCGCGGCTTCGAGCGCCGTGGCCGGAAACGGGTCCTCGACGAGTTGCGGCAGCAGTCCGACCGTCTGCGCGAGTTCGCGGCGTGGCCACTCGGCCAGCGCGCGCCCGCGGACCCGCACGGTGCCGGCCGCCTCGCGCAGGCCGGCCAGCGCGTGCAGCGTCGAGCTCTTGCCCGAGCCGTTACGGCCGAGGACGGCCAGCATGCGCCCGGCCTGCAGCTGGAACTGCAGCCCGCGCACGAGCGTGCGACCCGGCACGTCGATGCCCACGGCTTCGCACTGCAGCGCCACGGTCCCGTCGTTCACTCGATCCATCCGATCTCGCGCGCGGTCTGCGAGCCGACGAGCATGTCGTCGAGACTGTCGGGGACGACGGCCTCGCGCGCGCCGACGGCGATGCGGCCCGCCATGATCTCGCCGTAATCCTGCGGATACGGCGGCTCGCGTTCGGGCTCGCCGAGACCGGCCGGCACGCTCGGCTGGCCCGTGGCGGGCTCGTACTTGTCGGTGGCGCCGAGCGTGTGCAGCAGTTCGTGCGTCAGCACGACGAGGTTGCTGCCCGCGGCTTCGCGGCCGGCATAGAGGTGCGCCACCGCGACCAGTCCCTTGCTGAGCCCGACGGAGTCCGGCAACGCACGGGCGGACTCGGTCATCGGGGCGTAGGTCGCGAACACCTGGATGTCGGGCGTCGGCAGNGGATCGTTCGCGGCGACGCGGGCNGCGTAGTAACGCAGCTTGAGGCTCCACAGCATGACGGCNAGCACNCCGGGGCGCTCGCCGAGCGTGGGCGGAGGCTCTTTCGCGGCGTGCGAGACGCGAACCCGGACGGGTTCCTCGACGGGCACGTTGTAGCGGTCGGACTCCCCGGCGAGGAACGTCTCGAGCGCATCGAAGTCGCTGTCCTGCAATGCGTCGACATAGCGGTGCACGTCGGTCGCGGAGGCGGCCGGCAGCGGATAGACGGTGACGCGCAGCGGCGTCTTCCAGTCGCGGCTGCGGGTCCAGTCGAGCCAGGCGCCCAGCGCGACGAACGCGAGCACGGCGAGCAGCAATGCGAGGCGCAACGTGCCGAGGAAAGTCCGGCCGGCCATCGGTTCCCCCGCGTGGCGTCAGGCGATCAAGGGTACAGGCGCATCGACTGCCAGGCGCCCGCGCGGAAGCCTGCCGTGCCGTCGGGCTCGAGCGTGCGCTGCCAGATCGCGCGATCGTGGATGCGGAACGCACCCTCGCACCACACCTCCACCGACTCCGGCCAGAAGTGATAGCCACCCCAGTGCGGCGGCCGCGACGGCGAGGTGCCGTGACGCGCGGCCTCGACCGCCACGCGCTTCAGCAGCGTCGCGCGGGAGTCGAGCGGCTGGCTCTGCAGGCTGGCCCAGGCGCCGATGCGGCTGTCGAGCGCGCGGCTCGCAAAATACGCATCGCTCTCGTCCGGCGGGCACAGCACGGCGCGGCCCTCGAACCGGACCTGGCGCGACAGCGTGTCCCAGTGGAAGACGCCCGCGATGCGCGGATTGGCCGCGATCTCGTGCCCCTTGCGGCTGTGGTAATTCGTGAAAAAGACCAGGTAGCCGGGTGCCGCGACCAGCTTCTTGCACAGCACGACGCGTGCGGACGGCGTGCCGTCGGGTGTCGCGGTGGCGACCACGAGCGAATCGGGGTTCGGCTGGACCTTGCGTTCGCGTGCTTCCTGCAGCCACGACTCGACGATGGGCATCGGGTCGGCGGGCAAAGTGGAGGGGAGGGTGCCGGTCATGAACATCGTCGCAACTCGTCGTGGCATCGCCAAAACGTGATTATGCCCGACCCGTCGCACGGATCCCTTGCGGCGCGAGGGGGGCGACCGGTAAAACGGTCTGCGTCGCAGCCCGTTGCCGCCGCATGAAGTCGCTCGAAGAACTCCGCGCCCGTCTCGACGTCATCGATCGCGAACTGCTCCAGCTCGTCGCCGAGCGACAGGCCATCGGCGGGCAGATCGCGGCCGTCAAGCGCTCGGCCGGCCAGCCGACGCGCGACTATCGACGCGAGCGCGAAGTGCTGCTCAAGGCTCGGCACGACGCCGAGGCGCTCGGCGTCTCGCCCGCGCTGGCCGAGACGCTGCTGCACGCACTGATCCAGGGCTCGCTCACGACGCAGGAACAGGCCCGCATCGCCTGGCAGGGCCGCGGTTCGGGCCGACGCGCACTCGTGATCGGCGGTCGCGGCAAGATGGGTCGCTGGTTCGCCGACTTCCTGGCCTCGCAGGGCTTCGCGGTCACGGTGGCGGACCCGGGCGGCGAGGTGCCGGGCTACGAGCACGTCGCCGACTGGAGGCAGTCCAGCCTCGACCACGACCTGATCGTCGTCGCCACGCCGATCAAGATCGCGAACGACCTGCTTGGCGAACTGGCCCTGCGCAAGCCGTCCGGCGTCGTGTTCGACATCGGTTCGCTCAAGACGCCGCTGCGCAGCGGGCTCGAACGCCTGCGCGCCGCAGGATGCCACGTCACGTCGGTCCACCCGATGTTCGGGCCCGACACCGAACTGCTGTCCGGGCGCCACGTCATCTTCGTCGACCTGGGCGATGCGGCGGCGCTCGAGGAAGCGCGCAGCCTGTTCGGCTCGACGATGGCCGACCTCGTCACCATGACGCTCGACGAGCACGATCGCCTGATCGCGTTCGTGCTCGGCCTGTCGCACGCGCTCAACATCGCCTTCTTCACTGCACTCGCCGAAAGCGGCGAGGCCGCGCCACGACTCGCGCGCATGTCGAGCACCACCTTCGATTCGCAGCTCGACATCGCCACGCGCGTGGCGGCGGAAAGCCCCGAGCTCTACTACGAGATCCAGAGCCTCAACGACTACGGCAAGCAGTCGCTGGAGGCGCTGCGCGCGGCGGTGGATCGTGTCTGGCATGCAGTCGACACGGGCGATGCGAGCGCCTTCATTGCGTTGATGCAACGCGGACACGAGTACCTGCGCGTCCGCCAGGCGGCGCGCGAGCGCGACACTGCATGATCGCACCGCCGGACACGGCCGTCGCACTGCAGGCGAACGTGCTCGCCTGGGCCCATCGCGTGCTCGCGGCGCGTTCGCTTGCGACGCTTGCGGTCGAACTCGCCGCGCCGCCAGCCACCCCCGCCGAGCGCCTCGAAGGGCAACTCGTGCTGGCGGATCCTCGGCATGAACTGCGCCTGCTCGCCGCCGGCGAACACGACGCGTCGCCGACGACGGGCGGGCTGCGTTTCGTCGACGGGCTCGCCGGCATTGCGCCGGCGCTGACGGCGCTGCACGCACCGTGGACCGGTCGCTACCACGCAGCGGATCACGCGCTGCTGTTCGGCGAACGGTCCGACCTGACCCACGTGCTGCTGTTGCCGTTGCCGCAGATCCAGACGTTGACCGGCGTGTACGCGATCGGTGCGCTCGGTGCGCCACCTGCGCTGACGGGGCTCGCGGCCGCGTGGCGGGAACACGTCGCCGCGCTGACGCTCGCCGGCGCGGAGCGGTTGCTGCAGCGGGCGAGGCTGCTCCGGGCCGGCGTCGTCGACCCGCTGACCGGCTGGAACAGCCGCCACTACGTGCAGGCCCGCATGCGCGAGCAGGTGGCCGCGAGCCTGCGACGGAGGGAGCCGGCGGCCTGTCTCGTCGTCGACGTCGACGGCCTCGGTGCGCTCAACGAGACGCATGGGGTCGCGGCGGGCGACGCCGCACTGCTCGAGGCGGGCACGCGCATCGAATCGCAAGTGCGTGCGAGCGACGCGTTCGGTCATCTCGGCGAGGACGAGTTCGCGGTCGTGCTGCCCGGAACGACGGCAGCGGCCGCCGTCGTGCTTGCCGAGCGCATCCTGGCCGCGATGCGAGCGGCACCGGCCCGGATCGGCGCGGGCGTGTTTCCGCTGCGCGTGTCCGTCGGGATCGCCGAACTCGACGTCTCCCGACTCGGCATCGGTCACGAGCGCAAGGCCGTCGGCGACCAATGGCTCGCCGACGCGCTGGCGGCCCTGCACCACGCGAAGCGGGCGGGCGGCGACGGCTACGAACTCAGCTCCGCTGTCGCAGCATCAGCGCCAGAAAAATAGGCACGCCGACCAGTGCGGTCAGCGCGCCCACCGGCAACTGCCGCGGTGCCAGCAGCGTGCGCGAGGCGAGGTCTGCGGCCATCAGCACGAAGCCGCCGAGCAGCGCCGAACCGGCGACGACGACGCGCTGGTCGTTGCCCACGGCCAGGCGCACGAGGTGCGGCGTCACCAGTCCGACGAAACCGATGCTGCCCGCGGTGCTCACCGCGAACCCGGTCAGCAGCGAACTCAGGACGAACACGACCCGACGCAGGTTGCGCACGTCGAGTCCGACCGTGGCGGCGAGTGTCTCGCCGCGCGCGAGCACGTTGAGCGGCCGGCCGAGCGCGACGCCGAGGACCGTCGCAGCGCCGAGCAGCGCCAGCAGCCAGCCCCAGCGGTCGCCGCGCGACAGGTCGCCCAGCAGCCAGAAGACCATGCCGCGCAGCCGTGTGTCGTCGCTCATCGCGAGCAGCAGGCTCACGATCGAGCCGGCGCCTGCCGCGACGACGACACCGGTGAGCAACAACCGGGTCGGCGTCCAGCCGCCGGGCCCCTGGGCCAGCGCGAACACGAGGGCGCATGCAGTCAGGGCGCCGACGCCGGCCGCGAGGTCGACCGTGAACAGCGGCAGGCCGAGCATGAGCACGAGCAGTGCGGCGACCGAGGCGCCGCCGGACACGCCGAGCACGTAGGGGTCCGCCAGCGGATTGCGCAGCAGGACCTGCAGCAGCGCCCCCGACAACCCGAGCAGGCCGCCGACCGCAAACGCCGTCAATGCGCGCGGCAGCCGGAGGTCCAGCACCACGTCACGCGCGAGCGACGGTTCCGTCGAACGCAGTGCCTGCCAGACCGCGACGGGACCGAAATCGGCACTGCCCAGCAGCAGCGACGCCAGCAGCAGCGCGCCACTGGCGAGCACCAGCGCTACCAGAACGGGAATGACGTGGAGTCTTGGCAAGCGGCCCCCGGGACTGCGCGGAAGGGTAGGCAAGCGCGCCTGCGGCCACAAGCGCGCCTCGCCGCAAGCGCGCTTTGTGCCGGCGCGACGGTTGTGAAAAAATCAAGTCATCCGAGGGGTTACGGAACGGATGAGCGACTACATCGACAGCCAGGGATTTCGCGCCAACGTCGGCATCGTCCTGATGCGTGACGGCGGCGAACTGTTCCTCGGCGGTCGGCGCGACGGTCGCGGCTGGCAGTTCCCGCAGGGCGGCGTCCGTCGCTTCGAGCGTCCGGAAGACGCGCTTTATCGCGAGTTGCACGAGGAAATCGGGCTGCAGCGCGAGGACGTCGAGTTGCTTGCCAGCACCAGCCGCTGGCTTCGCTACCGGCTGCCGCGCCAGTACGTGCGGCGCAAGGGCGGGCCGTTGTGCATCGGCCAGAAGCAGCGATGGTTCCTGTTGCGCATGGTCGCCGACGAGTCACGGCTCAACTTCGACGCCACGCCGGACCCGGAATTCGATTCGGGGCGCTGGGTCGACTACTGGTGGCCGGTGCGGGAAGTGATCTATTTCAAGCGTGCCGTGTACGCGCGGGCACTGCAGGAACTCGGCGAACGTGCGTTCAAGGACGGGCCGCCGCCGCGGCCGGACTGGTGGTCCGAGGAGATGCTTCGCGCGCGCGAGCCGTCGCCGCCGCGGCGTGGGCACCGATCGGACGGCCGCCCCCTCACCGCGGTTCCAGGCGCCACGCGACGCAGCGGCGTCGTCGGCGAGGAATCGCCGGTGGGCCAGGAAGGCCCGCAGGAAGGACACGGCTCGTGACGTCGGCGCCGGCCACGCGGCCGCGCTGGACCTGGGTCGCCGTGGTGGCTGCCGTCGTCGCGGTCGCGCTCGTCGCCGGCTGGGTGGGCTTCGGTTACGGCCAGCGCACCGCCGGTCATTACGCCGCCGCGAATGCTGCAAGCCAGGCGGCCATCGAGGGCCAGGTCGACCAGCTCAAGGGCGAGAACGAGCGGCTCAACGCGAAGGTCGCCGAGCTCGAAATGGCTCGACGGCTCGACCGCGACGCCTACGGGGCCATCGAGCGCACGCTCGGCGACCTGCAGTCGCGGCTGGCGCGCCAGGGCGACGACCTCGCGTTCTACCGCAGCATCGTGTCGCCGGAGGACGGCATCCAGGGCCTGCGCATCCAGCGGTTCGACGTGATGCCGGGTGCCGCTCCGCGCGAATACCGCCTCAAGCTCACGCTGGTGCAGGCAATGCGACACGAGAGCATCGTCTCGGGTCTCGCGCAGGTGACGCTGGCCGGCATGCAGGGTGACGTCATGCGCCAGTACTCGATCGGCGAGCTGCTGGACCAGCCACGCGCGCAACTGCCGTTCTCGTTCCGCTATTTCCAGACCCTGGAGCAGTCCGTCACGCTTCCCGAAGGGTTCGAACCCTACGAGGCGGACGTGCGGCTGCAGTCGAACAAGCTGCGTGGCGGCCCTGTCCAGCAGGCTTTCCCGTGGAAGGTGCAGGCCGCCGCGACCTGAACCGACCGGACTGGTGCGGGCCGTGCTTTGAGTCGGCTGCCTTGAAAGATAGAATGACGGGCCCCACCGAGAGTTGCCTGCACCGCAACCGGAGCGATTCATGACCGACGCCACCGCCACCCAGGACGCAGTCGACGAAGGCGCGCTGCTGGTCTTCACCGACTCCGCGGCCCGCAAGGTCGGCGAACTGATCAAGGAAGAGGGCAACCCGAACCTGAAGCTGCGCGTGTTCGTGTCCGGGGGCGGCTGCTCGGGCTTCCAGTACGGCTTCACGTTCGACGAGAACGAGGAAGAGGGCGACACCTGCGTGGTGAACCAGGGCGTGCGCCTGCTCGTCGACCCGATGAGCTTCCAGTACCTGAGCGGCGCGGAGATCGATTACCGCGAGGACCTCGAGGGCGCGCAGTTCGTGATCCGCAACCCGAACGCCACGACGACCTGCGGCTGCGGCTCTTCGTTCACGGCCTGAGCGCGTCCCGCCCTTGACCAACGGGGTCCCCGACGTCCTGGCGGCCGTCGACCTCGGCTCCAACAGTTTTCACATGGTCGTTGCCCGTCATTCGCACGGGCAGCTGGTCATCGTCGACCGCCTGCGTGAGTCGGTCCGGCTCGCAGCCGGGCTCGACGAACAGGGGCGGCTGAGTCGCGAGTCGATGCAGCGTGCGCTCGAGTGCCTCGAGCGCTTCGGCCAGAGGCTCGGCGCGCTCCGTGCAGGGAGCGTGCGCGTCGTCGGCACCAATACCCTGCGCCAGGCGCGACGCCGTGGCGCGTTCATGGACCGCGCCCGCGATGCGCTCGGCCATCCGATCGAAATCATCTCCGGTGTCGAGGAAGCGCGCCTGATCTACCTCGGTGTCGCGCACACGACGCCGCAGGAGGGCGGGCGACGTCTCGTCGTCGACGTCGGCGGCGGCAGCACGGAACTCGTCATCGGCGAAGGGCTCGCCACGCGTCGGCTCGAGAGCCTCTACATGGGGTGCGTCAGCCTGAGTTCGCGTTTTTTTGCGGACGGCGACGTCACCGACAAGCGCATGAAAAAGGCGCGGATGGCGGCGCAACTCGAGCTCGAGCCGGTCGCGACGCGGTTTTCACGTGGCGAATGGGACGTGGCGTGGGGCTCGTCCGGTACGTTGCGGGCAATCGGCGAGGTGTTGCAGGCGCGCGGACCTGCGCGGGCCCAGGTCGACCGTGCCGGCCTCGAGTGGCTGCTGCAGGAGTGCCTGCGCGCGGGGCACGTCGGCCGCATCGCCCTGCCAGGGCTCACGCCCGAGCGCCAGGCGGTGCTGCCCGGCGGGCTCGCGATCATCCTCGAGGTGTTCGACCGCCTGGGCATCGAGAGCCTGCGCATCGCCGACGGCGCGCTGCGCGAAGGGCTGCTGTACGACCTGATCGGGCGTCTCACGGACGAGGATGCGCGCGAGCGCAGCGTGCGTGCGATGGCGGCACGCTTCGACGTCGATCTCGCGCAGGCCGAGCGCGTGGAGGCGACCGCGCTCGCGTTCCTGCGCCAGGCAGCGACGGGCTGGTCACTGCAGGACGATCCGTTCGCCGAGCGCGTGCTCGGCTGGGCCGCGCGTCTGCACGAGGTCGGGCTCGACATCTCGCACTCGCACTATCACCGGCACGGCGCGTACCTGTTGCAGAACGCGGACCTGCCGGGGTTCCCGCACCACGAGCAGCAGATCCTGGCCGCGCTCGTCTGCAATCACCGTCGCAAGCTGCAGCCTGCGGTACTCGAGGACCTGATGCCACCGTGGCACGTGCAGTCGCTGCACCTGATCGTGCTGCTGCGGCTCGCGGTGCTGCTGCATCGAGGTCGCGCGCCGCGGGCGTTGCCCGACCTGCGGCTGACCACGAAAGGCAGGAACGTCGACCTGCAGTTTCCGCGTGGCTGGCTCGCGGAACATCCGCTGACGGCGGCGGACCTGGAGCAGGAGACGGAGTGGCTCGCGGCCGCGGGCATCCGCCTCAAGGCGTTCTGCGACTAGCGCCAATCGCGGGGGCAAAAAAACAGAGGCCGGCAATGCCGGCCTCTGTCCGTACGTCACCCGACGGCCCTGGCGAGCCGCGGCGGCTCGATCACTCGGTGCGTGCGAGCTGTGCGCTGGCGCGACCGCTCGTGAGGTCGAGCCTGGCGAACGTGCTCGCGCTCTCGCGCTTGAACTCCGCCAGGTATTTCGCGGGGATTTCCACGCGCGGCATCATCACCGACGTCGGGTTCTTGTGCACACCGCGCACGCGATACTCATAGTGCAGGTGCGGACCGGTCGAGGCGCCGGTCGAGCCGACGTAGCCGATCAGCTCGCCCTGTCGCACCTTGCGGCCATTGCGCGCGTTCTTGCCGAAGCGCGACATGTGCCCGTAGAGCGTCGTGATGCCACGGCCGTGGTCGATGATCACAGCGTTGCCGTAACCGCCCTTGCGCCCGGCGAAGTCGATGCGACCGTCGCCGGCGGCCCAGATCGGCGTGCCCGTCGGCGCCGCATAGTCGATGCCCTTGTGGGCACGGACCTTGCCGCTGATCGGGTGCCGGCGGTTCGGGTTGAAGACGGAGCTGATCCGCGTGAAATCGAGCGGCGCGCGCAGGAACGCCTTGCGCATGCCCTTGCCGTCCGGAGTGAAATAGCCTTCGAGCTGCCCGTCGGCCGAGTGGAACCACGCGGCGCGGTGCACCTTGCCCTGGTTGACGAACTCGGCCGCGAGCACGCGACCGTCATTGACATACTCGCCGTCCTGGTACTTCTGCTCGTAGAGCACGCTGAATTCGTCGCCCTCGCGGATGTCGAGCGCGAAGTCGATGTCCCAGCCGAACATCTGGTTGGCGAGCGTCAGGATCGTCTCGGGCGACATGCCCGCGTTCTCGCCTGCCGCAAACAGCGAAGACGTGATCTTCGCGCGCCGGCCGACGACTTCCGTCTCGAGCGGGTTCTCGATGTAGTTGACCGCGAAACCGGCGTCCGAGCGTGCGATCTGCAGCGTCAGCGTATTGCTGATCTGGCGGTTGAGCGACTGCAGCACGCCGTCGATGTGCGTGAACGTGATGATGTCGCCGGGACGGACGATGTCGAGCGCGCGACGCACTTCGGGGCGCGTGCGCAGCTCGGCGAGCGCCGCGAGATCGACGCCGACCGTGCGGAAGATCCGGTCGAGCGTGTCGTTGCGCTGGACCGTGTATTCGACGCTGTCGGGTGAGTCGGGGCCTTCGACCGGTGCGAGCGTGCCGCTGGTCTGCTGCGCGACGAGCGGCGTCAGGTCGATGGACGCCGGCGAGTCGTGACGCGGCCAGACCCCCACGGCCAGCAGCGCGGCCACGGCGGCGACGAGCGGCAGGCTGGTTCCGGCGAGCAGACGACGACGGCGCGGGGAAGCCTCGGTCGCGACCGAGGCAATGGGCGCGTCCCGATCGGCGGGGGGCGCGGCTGAATCGACTGGTTGCAAGGGACACCCCCGCAATGGAATGGCGCGTAAAGTAGTTGCGGAAAAGCGACCGGTCAACCGTAAATTCGTCCGTTTTCGCTGATTGTTCAGAGCGTTGCAGGGTGGATGAAAGTTCCGTGACGGCCCGCACGCCGGGGTCCGTCGTTGCCTGCACCCGCGGCAACCCCTACATTTCGGCGTCTTGCACTGCACAACTGTCGGAGCGACTCATCGATGCTGCCCGCCGAAGAACAACTGGCCGAACTGCGCCGCGGCGCCTCTGAAGTGCTGCTTGAGGCCGACCTGCTCAAGAAACTGCGGCGCGGCAAGCCGTTGCGGGTCAAGGCCGGCTTCGACCCGACCGCCCCCGACCTGCACCTTGGGCACACGGTGCTGATCAACCGCATGGCGATGTTCCAGCGGCTCGGTCACGAGGTGGTCTTCCTGATCGGGGACTTCACGGGGCTGATCGGCGACCCGACGGGGCGCAATGCAACGCGGCCCCCCTTGACGCCGGACGAGGTCCGGGCCAATGCGCGTACATACGAGGCCCAGATCTTCAAGATCCTCGACCCCGCGCTGACCAAGGTCGAGTTCAACTCGACCTGGATGGGGCCGATGAGCGCAGCGGGCCTGATCCAGCTCGCGGCGAA
>Ga0065704_10071295_pt1 | contig 11904 bp, 11 predicted proteins | sample SwiRhicommuniRL2_FD_59091 | JGI IMG/M metagenome (GOLD analysis project Ga0065704, IMG submission 59091) | Switchgrass rhizosphere bacterial communities from Rose Lake, Michigan, USA - RL2 v2 (version 2) | ecosystem: Host-associated > Plants > Roots > Rhizosphere > Soil | place: East Lansing, MI
GGTTGCTGCTGCCACATCGGCTGCCCACGGCGCCGCAAAAGGGGCGGTCTGAGGGGCGGCCTGGGGAGTTCCCTGCGCAAATGCCATGGCCGACTGATTTTTACTGCGCGCTGGTCTGCAGCGATACCGCAGGGTTCAGGCTGTAGACCCCGGTCAGGCTGGCCTGCCCCAGCAACTGGGCCGATGCCAGGGCGGCGCGCACATTCGCGCCCGTCAGCGGGCCGGTCACGGCCAGCGTGGGGGTTGCCAGTGCGTAGACGGTGAACACGTAGTGGTGCAGCAGCGTGTCGTTCCATGGGGGGCAAGGGCCGTCATAGCCGTGGTAGCCGCCCTTCATCTGTTCGTCCTCAGCAAACCATCCGGTGTAGTCGTTCAGACCATGGCGCCACCCTGCGGGCGCGGCGGGGCCGGCTTTGCCCCGGGGTGTCACCCCATCCGAATGGGAACCCGCAGCGATGTGCGTGACGTTGGCGGGGATGTCTAGCAGCAGCCAGTGAAAGAAGTCCACGCGCGGCAAGGAGGATGGAACCTCGCGGCCCTCCTGGTTCACATCGTCGCCCTTGCTGGGCACATCGGGGTCATGGCAGACGACAACGAACGACTGCGTGCCCGCTGGCACATCGCTCCAGGCAAGGTGCGGGTTCCGGTTGGCCGACAGGGCCACGTGGGCTGCGGCATCAGGCACCGCAAACGCGAATTCACCGGGAATGGCCTGGCCGTCTTGAAAACTCTGGCTGATAAGTTGCATGGAAATCCGTCCTGCAGTGGGTTGGGCTGATGCGACGTGCATCCACCATCCTGCAGAAGTGTAGGGAGTCCAGCGCAGGCCAAAGCACCAAATCCGATCAGCCAAGGCAGCATAGCCGGTCAATTTGCGTGTATTTGACCCTGATGAGCAGTTGTTCGCTGTTTGAACGTCAAGCTTCAGAATGGCCAGCCTAGCTGCCATCGGGGCATGTATAGCAGCAGCCTGCATCAGGACCGGGCACTCCTATGAGAAGTACTTTGCAGCATTTCACTTTGTGCAAAGGCATGGCAGCATGCAGCCAAGGTCTCTTGGCAACTCGGTTGCGTAGTTCAAACAAGGGCGAACACTTGTATTTCCTAGCATCAAATTAACAGTACAGTTGCTAGCTTCTTGATAACTAACGTGCAGCGCAGCACCAAAAATAATCGACATGGCAGCGAGACCATATTTCAGCAAAGGGATTACAGAATTAGAAGAGTTGTTTCAGCAGAACAAAGGCAACAAAGCAGTCCTAGAGGTGCTGGAGCATGAGCTAAAACATCGTGACAGGCCAAAGGCTAAAGAGCTAGAAAAAGCCACGAAAAAATGCTTGACCGAACTCATGGGAAATGGACTACCTGCCATCCCAACTGTATCGGTGGTGACACAGGCCACGGCTGCGACACGCCAGGTGGCCGACAACCCGGTGCATCCATCCCGTGTAAGTGTGGAGTGCGGTCACTGTGGCGAAGCCAATTACGTGTCAACCCTCGAAGGGGTTACTCAGCACTTATCGTGCTCAGCTTGCAAAACGCCCTATGAAGCTGTATTCAAATACAGCGTTCTGCGCACAAAGTTCCCACCTAAGCAAGCTGAGAAGCCGGCCACTAATTATGGCTTGATTGCCTTAGTGCTTATTGCTATTACAGCCACTGCGCTGTTCTTCTTCAAGAAATAAGGTTTCGGATGAATCAGGTAATTTCCCGCTTTTTGGGTTACGTTGAATACGCGGTTCAGACTGTATTAATGCGCAGCACGCCAGCCAAAAACATCTCTCAGCACAAAGATTTTGTACGACTGGAAGATCAGTTTTTTGAGATGCAAGGCGTCTTGATCAATCCTTCCAGCGACGGGGATGATGAGATTTGGCTTTCGGTGGCACGCCTGTATGAAACCGAGCCGCCAGTTGTGCAAGACCCATGCTTGGCTGCTTGGCTAAAGCCGTCCCGCAATCCAGCCAAGGCTCCTACGCTGATAGAAATTCAAGATGAGAATTTCTTGATCGAAAAGGGGCTACTGACTAATTCCACTCCCAACGATCCAAGGTCGCAGCCTGAGTTCAAGCCTGTAAAGCAAGGGGTCTATGAAAAGCACCTAGCTGACACCGAGCAAGACTCACTAACCCAGCGCCTCAAGGGCTACTTGAAGGATTGGAATGCGTGGGCAATCAAGGAAAAGGAGCTACGCAAGAGCATTGCCCTCTATAAAGACATGTTCCTGCTATCGCAGACCCTTCAAGGCAACTTGGTGGACACTCCGCTAGAGTTGGTGTGGGGTATCGGCATGGCGGTGCAAAAGATCGAAGGCACAAGTATCACCTACCCGCTGATCACACAGAACGTGGAGCTGCGTCTCAACGAGGAGACGATGGCTCTTGAGGTGATCCCGAGCGGGCAAGCTCCCGTGCTCAGTCTTGAACTATTTGCGGAGCTGGGCAATCCTGGTGTCGCGGCTTTGGAGGAAGCCGGCAAGAAGTTCTTGGCGATGAATGGGGAAATCAACCCTAGTAGGCCGGAGGATTTCGAGGTCTTGTTGCGTACGGCGACCTCGCTGCTGGATGCATCCGGCGCGTATATGCCAGATCAGCCTGGTGAGCCATCCCGCCAGTTACCCAAGCCCGGGGAGAATCTCGCAGTTACGAATACGTGGGTGCTTATGGCACGCCCCCGCACCGCGAATTTGATGATTCAAGATCTGCAGCGCTTTGCAGAAGCGGTGAAGGATGGCACTGCGCCAGCCGAGTTGCCTAAAGCGCTTAGCGCTATCTTCACAGAGCCATCCAGTGTGCTGCAAGACAAGGAGCTGCCTCCCTATCGAGGGCTTACCTCTGTATCAGGTAGTGGCAACAGGGGAACAACTGGCAGCAATGTCAAGCCATCGGAGTTGTACTTTCCCAAGGCATACAACGACGAACAGGTGCAAATCATTCAAATGCTGGATGTACATGACGGCGTTGTGGTTCAGGGCCCGCCCGGGACCGGTAAGACGCACACAATTGCCAATGTCATCTGTCATTACTTGGCCAGCGGCAAGCGGGTGCTAGTCACATCATTGAAGGATCCGGCACTGGCTGTGCTGGGTGAGAAGCTGCCTGAAATGATTCGCCCCTTGGCCATCAGCATGCTGACCAGCGAAGCTGATGGTATGAAGCAGTTTGATCACTCAATCAGCACCATCGCTGCCGAGCTGACGCGCATTGATCGTCACCAGTTCCGCAAGGACATTGAGGCCACCGACATAGAGATAGACAGCACGCACTCGAAGCTGGCAAAGATCGATGGGGACATTGCTATCTGGGCGCGGATGAATCTCGAGCCCATCAGCCTAGATGGTGAGCAGCTCACCCCGGTGCAGATCGCCGAACAGGTATCTGGCTTCGGCTCTGATTTGGACTGGTTTCCGGATGAACTGGATATCGAGCCATCCTTTGCGCCGACGTTCGGCTCTGACGCCGTCGTTGCTCTGCGTGCCGCCCGCTTGCAGCTTGGAAGCGATCTCGCTTACCTTGAAGCGAAACTGCCATTGGCTAGCGCGCTGCCAAGCTCATCCCGTCTGCACCAAGCACACCAAGACCTGCAGCAGTATGAGGTGTTGAAAAAGCAGGAGGAGGCTCAGACTCTTCCCCGCTTGACCGCCACTCCTGATGCAATCCCCGAGACAGTAAAGCTGGTCACTGAGTTGGGAGCGCTGCATGAAAGTCTCTGTGAACTAGAAGACGAAATCTCGCCGTGGTCACAAGAGCTCCTGGCACTCATGCGCAAGGGAAAGCGATCAGAGATGCTGGACATCCTGGGCAAATTGCGTGCTGACGTAAATGGAGCCATTGTCTTTCGCTCGCAGTTTCTGGAGCGTCCCATTGAAGGGGTTGAGCCTTTACTGGAAAACACTGATCTGCAGGAGGCCGTAGCTAACCTGACCCTTGGCAAAAAACCGTTTGGATTGTCAGGCCTGTTCGGCAAGGCTGATGCCAAGCGTACGCTGGATGGCGTTTTGGTGACCGGCGTTAAGCCTTCCACTAGCGAAGAGTGGGGGCATGTCAAGGCGTACATCTTGTTTTCTCTGGCAAACAAGAAGCTCATCACGCGCTGGAACGCGCTGTCTAACGAAATTGCGCTGCCAAAGGTGGACAACTTCGCAGCCCTGGAGCGAGCCTGCAAATTCATAAAGCTGCTTGAGCATTGCCATGAAGCAGACAAAGCGGCTAGCGCCACCATCGAGAGGCTGATTCCCACATGGAGCAAGGTAGGCCAGCCTTTGAGCGCAGCCACAGCTAAAGAGGCGTCCATCATTCTTCAGCAGCACATGCTCAAGCACCGCCTCTCAGATACATGGCAACTCAAAGAAGAGATGCTCGATGCATTAAAGGGCTGCAGCGGCGCTATCAGCGATGAACTGCTTGGCTTTGCAACCAATGAATTCGGCGCAGCAAGCCTTCCCGAATCAAAGCTGCCTGCACGATGGGCTGAGCTGACGCACAGGCTCGAAGCGGCACACGCACTTTCTAGCGCCTTGAAGATGGTCCACGACGTCACGAATCAAATAAAGGCTCAAGGTGCATCTATCTGGGCTGACCAACTGCGCAACAATCCAGCACAGCAAACACATGACGCTCTGATTCCAGACAACTGGGCTGCAGTGTGGCGTACTCGCCGGCTGGCCACCTGTGTCGCCCGAATGGATGGGCGAGCAGAACTCAAGCGTCTGACCAAGCTGCGCAGTGAACTGGAGAGCGATCTCGCGCGCCTATACCAAAGGGCTGTTACCGCCCGCACATGGTTGCGTCTCAAAGAAAACGTCACTCCAGACGTTGCTGCCGCGTTGGAGGCTTACCGAACGGCCATCAAAAAGATCGGTAAAGGCACTGGTGTTCGCGCAGGTCGCTTTCGCAAAGATGCACGAGAAGCTGCAGAGATGGCCAATAAGGCAATTCCTTGCTGGATCATGCCGCACTACCGCATATCTGAGACGCTGCCAGCTACATTTGGCGACTTCGATTTGGTGATCATCGATGAAGCCTCTCAGTCAGACCTGACTGCTTTGCCCGCCATCATGCGGGCCAAGAAAATTTTGGTGGTGGGTGACGATAAGCAGGTGTCTCCTGATGGCGTTGGCTTGGCCGAGGAAAAAATCAAGTCGGTGCGGCATCGATTCTTGGGCAATCAGGTGAGTCTGTTTGCACACCAGATGACACCGGATCGCTCGGTGTACGACCTCTTTAAAGTGGTCTTCTCTAGCAGCAGCGTCATGCTGCGTGAGCACTTTCGCTGTGTGGCGCCGATCATCGAATACTCTAAGCGTGAGTTCTACAAGCACGAGTTGCGTCCATTACGGATGCCACGCCAATCCGAACGCATGGATCCACCATTGGTTGATGTGTACGTACCCCATGGCGTGAAGCGCAGTGACTTGAATGTGGCCGAGGCCGAATACATCGTCAAGGAGATTCAAGCTATCACTGAAGATCCAGTCATGGCTGGGCGAACCATCGGAGTAGTCTCCCTGATTGGCAATAAGCAAGCCTTGTTCATTTACCAGAGTTTGGTAGAGAAGTTGGGTGAAGAGGTTGTGGCCAAGTTTCAGATTGCATGTGGCGACGCGCGCACTTTCCAAGGCAACGAGCGCGACATCATCTTTTTGTCCATGATCGCTTCACCGGGTGATGCTCATCCTCAAACCCAAGCCAGTGCCGAGCAGCGCTTTAACGTGGCTGCATCACGTGCACGCGACCGGATGTACCTCGTGAGAAGCGTGCGAGCTGAAGATTTGCGACCTTCAGATTTGCTGCGATCCAGGCTGATTCAGCACTTCCAAGCTCCGTTTTTGCAAAACGAGCAAGACTTGAGCTCGAACCGAGACAAATGCGAATCCCCGTTTGAGCGCGAGGTCTATGACATCTTGGTTGAGAAGGGCTATCGGGTGATCCCTCAGGTTCCTGTTGGACAATACCGCATCGACATGGTGGTAGAGGGGGACAACGACAACCGCTTGGCTATTGAGTGTGACGGAGACCGTTACCACGGGCCTGACCAGTGGGACAACGATATGCGTCGCCAACGCATCTTGGAGCGAGCTGGTTGGATCTTCTGGCGATCATTTGCATCTACCTTTGTGACTCACCGCGAACAGGTTGTTGCCGACCTGATTGAGACACTCTCTCGACTAAACATCACACCTGTAAATGGCGACCAAAAGGTGATATCGATTCACACTGAGTATCGAGTGGCACCTGGGCCTGATAGCGAGCAAGCGGTCGATGAGGAGCTTTCAGTCGAGGAAACTGAGCCTGAGGTTTGCTAAACAGCCTGAATTGACCCGTCTTTTCTAATGGGATGTATTCGCTCCCTCTAACGATACTCGTGATATCTATGAGACAGTAAACAGCCCGTCTAGGGGGCTAAACAAGTGACGGCAACCGCTGCATCGGAGCCACAGACCGGGATACTCATCCAACCACAGCGGCCACGGATGGCCTGCAGCGCACTCTGCTGCCGCAGCCAAGTGCCACCGGGTAAGCCAGCCCAGGCTACCGCACCGCCAGCAGGGCCTCTTGCGCAAACAGCTCCATGCCAGCCAAGGCTGTGGCGTTACTCCACAGTCCGTTGGCGTTGAAGACGTAGCGCAGCTGGTGGATACCGGTGCGGGCTTCCAGCGCCTGGATCTGGGCGATGCAGGACTCGGGCGTGCCGTGGATGAACGGGTCGCGCAGCGATTGGCGGGGTCGAGGGGCCGCATATCGGCAGGCGCTATGCCGCGCTTGCCGGCAAAGTACACCCTGCGCTGGTGGTACTGGGCCCACAACGTGTCTAGCTGGGCTTGTAACTGTGCGTCGGTGGCGCCGATGCACACATACCGCGCCAGGGAGGATGGTGCGCACAGCGGCGTGCATCCACCGTCCTGCAGAAGTGTAGGGAGTCCAACGCACGCCAAAGCGCTAAATCCGATCAATCGAAGCAGCACAGACTTTCAATTTGCATGTACTTAGCTCCGGCAAGGAGCTGCTCGCCCTTTACGCATCAGGTTGCAGAATGTCTGCGACCGGAGATGCTACGGGCCAGAAGGCCCCCCATGCATCCCGGTCAGTGATGGTTTCCGGCCGGTTGCGGCCAGTTTCAGCCAGCTCACGCCCTGAGCGACAGCCAACGCCGTTCGCTGACAAGGGTGCGGCGGGATACCCTGTTGACGTCGCTTGCCAATGCCCGAAGATGCCATCTCCATGCAGACCTTGAAAGGCCCACATGCCCCAGAAAATCTTCGTCAATCTGCCCGTCGCCGACCTGCCGAAGGCCAAGTCCTTCTATGAAGCCATCGGCGCCGTCAACAACCCGCAGTTCAGCGACGACACCGCCGCCTGCATGGTGATCTCCGACACCATCTATGTGATGCTGCTCACCCACCCGAAGTGGGCCACGTTCACCCAAAAGCCTATCGTCAACGCCCACGCTGCCAGCGAAGTCATGCTGTGCCTGAGCGCCGACAACCGCGCGGCTGTTAACGACATGGTGGCGGCCGCTTCCACCCACGGCGGCAAGGCGGACGTGAACGCCTTGCAAGACCTCGGATTCATGTATGGACGCAGCTTTGAGGACATAGACGGCCACATCTGGGAAATCATGTTCATGGACATGGGCCAGATGCCCCAAGGCTGACGCAAGTCAACCACAAGCACGGCCTGCTTATAGACACCCAATGAGACCTACCCTTACATTTCGGCGGACGCTTAACTGTGCCGCTAAATTTGACCGTTCAACCGCACAAAGGAGGTATTTGTGCACATTGGCATCTACGACCGACTCATTGAGGTCGCGCGTACGGAACCCGGGCTGACGACCTATTCAGACATCGCTCCCCTGGCGGACTTGTCGATGGACCGCGTAGAGGATCGTGCGGAGATTTCGCGCATTCTGGAGGAGATCCTTCAGCGCGAGTCTGCCGAGGGCCGGCCACTACTCACTGCACTGGTCGTGCATCGTGGCGAAGACAACAATCCAGGTGAAGGATTCTTTGCCGCCGCAGCACGCTTGGGTCGTTTCGGTGGCTCAAGGCATCAGATGCAGCGCCTTTCGTTCTGGGTGAGTGAGGTGAACGCGGTGCACGAATATTGGCGCCGGTCAGGTCGGTGACACGGGGGTCAGGTCGGTCGACCCGGACACGTTTCGGCAAAGGGCAGCACCCCTTTGCGTTAGCCTGCAGCATGAAACCAACCCACGTTCTGTTCGCTACCGAGGAGGAAAAGATTGCGCGACTTCAACAATGACGGACAAATCAATGTTCAGGGTGACTTCAATGTCACGGATAACTCGCAAAACGAGCACAAACTGTTAGCTCACTGCTCAAGTGAAGAGCTATTGCGAGAGCGGCCTTTCAGACAAGAAAACATCCGTCTCGAACAATCACGAAAAATTAAGCGGCTAAAGCCTTTATACGGCATTAGCGTTATTTTGTTTTGTACTGCTGCAGGCTGGGCGACCTTCAATGGAAAAACCGAATTTTCCACTTTCATCATGGGAAGTGCGGCTCTCTTTTTTGCATTTCTATCCTTGAAGGCAACTATTGAGCCCAATGCCTTCCAGGTCGAAGAGCAAAATGCTGTTAACGAAATTAACAAGCTGTTGATGCAGCGTAGGGTTGAATGAAGCCTGGTAACAACTTCGTCAACCGGATGTTAAAAAGCTGCGCTTTAGGGCTCCCTCCGCTTCGCTACTATGCCGATTACGTCCCGCGTCAAGCGTTCGCTTTTACTTGCAGCCACCTTCAGCGTCTGGTCGGTAGCACCAGTTCGTAGACCTCGCTAACAGCCAACCTTTCCGAAATGAGTTGGACATAGGGTGTCTCTGCTTCTTGGCACACCCGCACACTCACACTACCAGCCAGAACCAATCGTTCACCGTGTCGACATAATGCGACAGAGAGCGGTCACCCCCATAACTTCAGAGTCTTTCAAAGGGTTTTCGATTGCTCGCCTTGATGCAACATCATCTGTGGATCTCAGGCATGAATTCTGTAAAAATTGAAGAAAACTACGCGGTAAACAATTCATTTCTTCGCGAACGAATAGCGCACGGTAAGCGACCTGGCACCAGGGAGTTTATTGCACTGAGCGAGGGTGTGGAGGCCGGCCTCTTAATCTTCGAATATTTCCCCAGCAGCTCGTTGGGTTTCGTGTATGAGATCTACGTGCTTGAGGAATTTAGAGGCTTGGGCATTGGCAACCTACTTTTGTCACAGGCGGAAAATGCAGCTCTTGAATCTGCGTGCAAGGTGCTTCATCTCACTGCACGCTCCCTCGACCAAAAATTTATTAAAGACGAGAATCTGAAGTCTTGGTATGGCCGCAAAGGCTTTATTCGAAATCCTAGCGACTCTAGTGAGATGTTGAAGAGCCTCACCGGCGAATTTAAAGGCAGCGGATAAACTCCTGCGAGACACCAATCAACTGAATGAAGCACATGTTGAGCAACGAAGTCCAAGCCAAGAAGCGCCACCATTATGTCTGGGCGAACTACTTAGCTCGTTGGGGTAACGGCACGAAAAATGTCTTTTACACCACGAAAAATGGGAAGTTCGCCAACGACAGTGTGCGTTCAATTGCTGTTGACGACTATTTCTACAAGACGACTACGCTTACCAGAAAACACGTCAAACTGATCAAAGGCTTTTCCCAAAAAAGCCCCGATCATCTTCACCAATTGCACATGTCCTTCCTCAATGACTTCCTGATGGCACAACATATCGGAGCCATCTACAGTAAGTCTGGCATTCGGGATAAGGAGGTTGACAAGCGTCTCCATGCATTGAGATGCAACTTACTGGAAAATCTTCATGCGTCCCATGAAACAATGGTGATTCCAGTTTTGAGTGCGCTAGCTGATGAGAAGTTTGATGTATTGGAAGATAAACAGCACATGATCGAGTACATGGCGTTCTTCGGTCACCAGATCTCTCGCACGAAAACTTTCCGCGATAGCGCAATCGCGGCCCAATTTCGGAGGAGTCCCCCAGAAATAGAGATGGCTCATGCAATGGAGCATGCATGGTGGTTCTTGAGTTATATGTTCGGAATGAATATTGGGTTCAGCTTGTACTCAGATCGTCACAACGCCAAGCATGCGTTACTGATAAATGACACAAAAATATCTTTCATCACGTCCGACCAACCTGTCGTCAATGTGCATCCGTGTGTCTCAGAAATAGAGTTCGACGCGCCTGAGCATGCAGACTTCTATTACCCGATCTCACCCCGAATCGCTTACATCATCTGTGATTCTGAACGGTTCCTACCGAGTAGGAATGTGGTTGATGAAGCAACTGTCACTGAACTCAATTCGAAAGTGGCAGCTCAAGCCATGGTGCACATCATCGGTGATACAGAGAATGCCATTCGCCCCTTCAAAAAGTACATTGGACTGCGCTACCAAAAGGCGCGTGAAGGTCATGTCATGGGTTGACTGACCAACTCAAAGGTCTTTACTGTCTGCAACTTAACATGGTGGAACCGGGTGCCTGCTTCGAGTGGATCCATCCATGCTGAATAGGTAGCTTGACGGTCCGCTTTGGGTCGCAAACTCCTGCTCGTACGACGTGACAGCGGACGTCCAGGGGACCTATCAAGCTGTGTTTGATGATCTCTGTCCGCGGCATAACACCTGAAGTATCGATGCGGGGATGGCTGCCATGGGACAATGACCTATAGATTGTGTGCGACTACGAGCAGCAGCGATCGCTGCATGTCCGTCGTGCACCTGCGGAATCCACACCTATGGCCCTCTTTATGGCATCCATGCACATGACGCAGATGTCCCATGGGCCACCCAAGCAATAAATTCGCAGCGGGCCGCCGGGGGACGGTGCAGATGCATGCGCTGGATGACTAAGTCAGCCGGGGTAAAGGCCCACGGTCAGTCCAGATCGATCACCGCGCGATAGCGGTCACCATTCACCTCCTTGAAGATCAGCAGATAGGTGGAAGGCACGGCGGGCTCCGTCCAGCCGACCTGGGCGAAGGTCTCGCTGACAGCTGATCGCACTGCATCGATAGCCAGCAAGCCCTCATCCTCTCCGTAGCCGACAAACGCCATGGGCATGCTGTCCAGAACCGGCCATTCAAAGGGGTTGAAACAGGCGACGCCGGGCGTGCGCTCCAACAGTTCTTGCTCCAACGCGGGCTCCGCGCCATCGAGTTCGATGTCGTGAAAACTGAAACCCTCTCCCTCCAGAAAAACGTCCAACCTACCTTCTGCGATGCAGCATGCGCATATGGTCGGGCTGTCGGCACACATGTAGGTGTTGCCTCGGTACTTCCAGCCGCAGGGCTGCGCACAGACACCGCAGGGCTCATCAGACGGCTCGAAGGCACGGCCTTCCTGATAGGCACCGGGGTTGAATCGGAAAAAGGGCTGTCTTTCGCTCATGGTGACTTGATTGTCACGCCGATTGCAGCACCTGGACGCGTTGCACGCTAGGGAGCTGTCTGCTTGGTGCGCACCAGCAGACACAGACCGGTGCCATGAGAACGGATACGAAAACTGTACCTGCGGGGCATTCGGAGCAGCGGCAGACCGGTTTCCGCCGCACCCTCAGCGGTCCTGTGCAGTCATGTGCGGTGTAGCGTGGGCGGCGCAGTCCCCTCCCACCGCCACGCACCACCAAGTACTGCCGGCTGCGTCAGCCCCGCCCTACCGCACCGCCGGCAGGACCTCTTGCGCAAACAGTTCCATGCCGGCCAGGGCGGTGGCGTTGCTCCACAGTCCGTTGGCGTTGAACACGCAGCGCAACTGGTGGATGCCGGTGCTGCTTTCCAACGCCTGGATCTGGGCGATGCAGGACTCGGGCGTGCCGTGGATGAACAGGTCGCGCAGCAGTTGGGCGGTGTCCAGGGGCGGCACATCGGCAGGCGCGAT
>Ga0065704_10071296_pt1 | contig 11897 bp, 8 predicted proteins | sample SwiRhicommuniRL2_FD_59091 | JGI IMG/M metagenome (GOLD analysis project Ga0065704, IMG submission 59091) | Switchgrass rhizosphere bacterial communities from Rose Lake, Michigan, USA - RL2 v2 (version 2) | ecosystem: Host-associated > Plants > Roots > Rhizosphere > Soil | place: East Lansing, MI
GCTCCGCGACGTGGCGCATGCCGGCAGCCGTGATGTATCCCTGCTGGTTCTGCACGAGATACAGGGCATAGAGAATCGCCGACTTGCGGCGGTCCGGCGGGTAGCGGGCGACGACTTGATTGAACTTCGCCTGGTTCTCGGCCGTGTAGGTGAATGGCTCGCCCGGTTCCGCCAGCTTGCGTTCCGAGCGATGGAACCTCGCCGGCGCGTACTCCATCGGGGGATGAAAACTCACCGGTCGCAGTCCCCCATCACGACGTCAGTCGATCCGATGACAGCGATGACGTCGGCAATCATGCCGTTTTGGACGATCTTCGGCAGCGCCTGAATGGCCATGAACGACGGCGGCCGCATCTTGACGCGCCACGGACGGTTGCTGCCGTCGGACACGATGTAGCAGCCGTGTTCACCGCGCGGCCCTTCCACCGGCACGTAGACGTCGCCGGCAGGGACGGTAAAGCCCTGCGAGTAAATGAGGAAGTGCTGAATGAGCGCTTCCATTTCGGTATAGACCTTATCCTTCGGCGGCGGCACCACTCGCGGATCGTCACACGCCCATGCACCCGAAGGCGAAATGCGCTGGAGCGCCTGCCGCGCAATCCGCACACTCTGCCGCATCTCCTCGACGCGTACCCGATAACGCGCGAAGACGTCGCCTTCCGTCGCGGTCGGAACGTCGAACTGGTACATTTCGTAACCGGAGTACGGGAAATACTTGCGAACGTCGTAATCCGAGCCGGAGCCGCGGGCGATCGGACCGACCAGTCCCCATGCGAGCGCTTCATCAAGGGTGAGGACGCCAACACCCTGCGTCCGACGCAGGAACATGTCGTTTTTCGTCAGCAGCCCTTCGAACTCGTCGATCTTGCCCGGAAAGCGATCGAGAAACGCGTTCACCGCCTCGTGAAAACCGCGCGGGAGATCTTCACGCAGCCCGCCAACACGGAAGTAGCTCGGAAAAAACCGGAAACCAGCCACGAGCTCGTTGATATTCATCAGCAGCTCGCGCTCGCGGATCGCATAGAAGAGCATCGACACCGCGCCGATTTCCATGGCGTGCGTCCCGATCCAGACCAGGTGGCTCGCGATGCGCTGCAGTTCGGCGAGGAGAACGCGGATGTCCTTGACCCGCTGAGGCATCTCGAGGCCAAGCAGCTTTTCCACACCCAGCACGTACGCGAGGCTGTTGGACTGCGCGGCCAGGTAGTCCATCCGCTCAACAAGGGGCACGACCTGCTGCCACTTCTTCTGCTCCGCAGTCTTTTCGATGCCTGTGTGCAAGTAGCCGATGGTCGGCATGCACGACGTGATCGTCTCGCCATCGAGCTCGAGCACAAGGCGCAGCACGCCGTGCGTGCTGGGGTGCTGGGGCCCCATGTTGACGGTCATCGTTTCAGTTCTGAGTTCGGCCATCGTCTTTAAACCACGAAGGACACGAAGTCGATCACTAATGTGGCCGCTTCAAACGATCTCTTGCGATGTTCGCCTTGAACTCGTCTTCAGTGACCTCGAGCGGTTCGTACGTTTGTGCAGGCTTGCGAATCTGCACTGGATAGTCTTTGCGCGCCGGGTGGCCTTCCCAATCCTCCGGCATCAGCAAGCGACGCAAATCCGTGTGGCCGGCGAACACGATGCCGAACATGTCCCACACTTCTCGTTCCGGCCAGCCGGCGGCTGGCCAGACACTTTGCACCGTCGGCACGACGCCATCGATCTCGTTCGAACGGACGCGCACTTTCACCCGGAGCCGCAGTCGATTTGGAATCGATAGCAGGTGATACACGACTTCGAACCTGGGCTCGCGAGGCAGATAGTCGGCCGCGGTGACCTCGAGCATCACGTTGAACCGAAGCGACGGCGTCTCGCGCAGCGCGCGGCACGTCTCGACCAGCGAGGCTGCGGGAACATAGATCGTCGCGAAATCGACGCTCTGGCCCGCTTCGAACGACGCGCCTGGGACCTGCGGCGTCAGCATCTCAATGATCGAATTCGCGTCCATTTAGCGGGACTTAAGCGCGAGATCGGGCGATTTTCTGTTGCAGTTGCACGAGGCCATAAATGAGCGATTCCGGACGCGGCGGGCAGCCAGGCACATACACGTCCACTGGAACCACCTGATCGACACCCTGGACAATGGCGTAGTTGTCGAAGACGCCGCCGATGGACGCACACGCGCCCATCGAAATGACCCACTTCGGGTCGGGCATCTGGTCGTAGACGCGCCGCATGGCCGGCGCCATCTTTCGCGACAGCCGGCCCGCTACGATCATCAAGTCCGACTGCCGAGGCGAGCCGCGAAACACCTCCGCGCCGAATCGCGCGACATCGTACCGACTGGTCGCCATCGACATCATCTCGATCGCACAGCACGCGAGCCCGAACTGCGCGGGCCAGATCGCCGAACGGCGCGCCCACTGGATCAGCGATTCGAGCTTGGTGGTGATAAACCCGAGCTCGCCGTCGTGCCCGTGATCGTGGCTCTCGATGTGGTCGTGGGCGTGAGCGGTCATCGATGTGTGTGCTCTTTAGGCAGCTTTGCGCGTGGATATCCGCCCACGGCGCGAGCCCCAGTCGAGGACACCCTTGCGCCAGACGTAGAGGAAACCGACGAGCAGAATCAGAAAAAAGGTGACGATCTGAACGAACCCGGGCCAGCCGAGGTCGCGCAGCGAAACGGCCCACGGGTACAGGAAGGCCACCTCGATGTCGAACAGCAGAAAGATCATCGCGACGAGATAGAACTTCACGGATTGCCGCTCGCGGGCGTCGCCAACCGCGGGCATGCCGCATTCGTAGGGCGCGAGCTTTTCAGGGGTGGGATTTCTGGGGCTGAAGAGATCGGAAAGCCCAATCATGACGCCGGCGAATCCGACGCCGAGCACGATCATGATGACTACGCCGAGCCAGCCGTCCATTGGCCCTCACTCGGAATTGCTTGTGAAGAGTTTCTCAACCTGTTCATGCTATAGAACCGGCCATAGAAGGTCAATTGCGCATCGCCTGGTTCAGACACGTCGACACCGACTCGACTGATCCGCTCGACGTCACCGCCGCGCTCATTGACGAGTTGCGGCGGATGCACGACATCGACGTCATCGTCGAAGCAAACGCGCACGATTTCGTCTGGCGGCAGTTGCAGCGACCATCGGACCTCAACGTGTTCGAGGTCGACAACACGCGTGCGCACCAATTCATCTGGGGATACCTTCCGAACTATCCGGGCGTCGTGCTGCTTCACAGCATCGACGTCGTGAACCTGCGCGTTGCCATCCTTGCCTCCCGCGCGGCGGTCGTCGCGGACCACGGACTTGCGGAACGACTGCAAGCACATTTTCCGAGCGCGAATGTGCGATATGCGCCGTCGTTTGCAGGACGTGCGAAGTCGGACGATGCGGTGGCGACAGGCTCAGTGAAATTTGCCGTCTTCGACAGGCGCGCCAGCGGACGACACCGCATCGATCGCGCCTTCGAACGCGCGCGCAATGCCGGCGCCGAGTTCGAGGTTCTCGAGGAGAAGGCAACTTCACGCGTGCTCGGACGCTCCGACGTTGTCGTTGCTCCGGCGTGGCCCCCGTTTCATGCGCCCTTGACCCCGCTGCTTGCCGCGATGGCTGCGGGCAAGCCGGTGATCACCATGGAAACCGAAGCGACGGCCGCGTGGCCGGCAATCGATCCGCAGACGTGGAGACCACGTGGGCTCGCGGTCACCGAGGCGCCCGTGGCCGTGACCGTGGATCCGCGAGACGAAGAGCACTCGCTGATGCTCGCCATCCGCAAATTGTCCGCGGATGCGGCGCTGCGGGCGCAGCTTGGGCGCGCAGCACGCGCGTGGTCGGACACGCACGCGAGTTTGGCGCGAGCCGCATCGGCATGGACAGCGATTCTGCGTGAGGCCACGACTCTGTCTCCGCCGCCGCGGCCTGATGGCTGGCCACGGCAATTTCTCGTCGATGGAACCGAACTCGCACGCGACATGCGCGCCGAGTTCGACCTGACGAGTGATGCCTACGATTCCCCTTCCCACTCGTAGCCAGGCGCACTGGTCAGCCGCGTGTCTTCGACCGGCAAACCCATTGAGAAGTGATACAGGTCTTGCCACGCGTGGCCGGATAGGCCGAGCAGTTCGTGAACCGGTTCGTCGTAGTAGCAGCCGATGCCAGTTGCGCGACCTCCAGCAGCCTCCGCCTCGAGGTACAGCACCTGTCCGATGAGGCCGCATTCCCAGAACAGACGACGGTAGAACCACTCGCCGTGGTCGCGAAGCGGCTGTTCGAAGCGAGTAATCATCGCGAGGCCGAGAAAGCCATCTTCGGCAATGTCCTGATCGCATGAGACGCGATTGGCAATTCGACGAGCATCGATCGGAACGAGCATGAAAAGGCTCGTTGGTTCACCCGTTTGTGTGCTCACCGGTTCCCACATGAATTCGGGGCGCATCGCAGCTTTCCATTCAGGGAGCACCACGGGATCCCGAAGGTAGGCATAGATGCCAGGAGTTAAATCCTCAACTCGGTGAATGAACAGCACGAGGTGGACATGTGGAGGCCAGTGAATCGCGTCCCACGGCGGCGTGGACGGATTCAACCGATCAAGCATGTCAAGGAACCTCTCGCGACCAAGAACGCCGCGCCCATCGAAGGACAGGGCGCTGCGACGTTGGAGGGTGATTGCTCTCGCCATCGGCCGGGATCCCTGATCCGGGATCCAGGATCCGGGATCCGTTGGTTCCGGGTTCGACGGTTCGGGGTTCGCGGGTTCGCGGGTTCGCGATTCAAGGCCGGGATAACGAGTAGCCTTTGACACTTCGTCGATGATCGGCCACGTGACGTGGTCGGCGCTTAATCGGTTCGCCCGACCGGACCATGATCCCGTTCGCGCCGCGGTCACGAGTGTTTCGGGTTCGAATCCCGATTCCCGAATCCCGAATCCCGGCGATGACGACACCAGAGCAATGCACTCAGGCTCTTCGCGTTCCGCGTCGTCGTAATCATCATCGCGATCCAACCCAAGGAGTGTGGCGATCTGCGCATCTGACCACTCGGGTAGCAGCGCCAGACGCCATCCGAGCAATGCCGCCGCAAAACGGAGCGCGCCGATGGCGTGGCCGACATCGTGCTGGCAATAGCGAAACGCGCGCTCGCCGTACTTCCACGTCTCCCGCCAGATGATCGACGTGAGCGCGACCAGGAAATGGTCACCCGTCACGGGTGATTGGAAAACACACCTTTCTTCAAGTGCATGTTCCTTGGGCGCGTAGTGGCAGACGCGTCCATCGTGGACGATCCACGCTTCGGTCGGATGCAGGTTGCCACTGGATGGATTGACGCGCAGCGCCCACCGGGACTGCCCGTACTGTTTCCATGCTGACAGCCCCATCGAACATCGAAGAAACTCACCAATCGAGCGCTCATCGATGGGATGCGGAGCAGCAGCCAGTTCGTACAGCGAGGTATACGGAACGGCAGCGGCAAGCGCAACGCTCCCCGAGGAACGGAGCAACGGACGGATGGGAGCGCCCGGGTACCGACGGAATGGATCGGGCTGCGTCGCCCAGTCCAGGTACCCGAGCGACCGTGCGAATCGATTGAAGTGGTGTTTGGTCGCTTCGTGATAGCGAACAGCGATCACGCCGAGAGTTGCGTGATCCGTTTCTCGATCTCAGCGAGCGCCTGAGTCAACTGCTGCTTGCGCGCCTGATGCGTCGCAATGTCGAGCTGCCGCCGCATCTCGGTCCGTGCCAGCTTCAGCGACTCGATCTGGCGGACGCGCTCCGGGTCCAGGCCTTTGCCGGCCTGCCGCGCCTTCCGCTTTTCTTCTTCCCGTTCTTCCATCCGCTCGGCAAGGCGGGATTCCGCGTCGACGAGTCCCTCTCCGGCGTCACCCATGGCTGGTCCTGATGAGAAGTTCGTTTGTGTGTGAGAAGAGCGCTGAACATTATACGGGCAACCCGGGCGAGCGCCGCGAACGTGTTTAGATCGTGTGATGGCTCGCGGCCATGTACTGGACCTCTTCCACTCTTCCGTCCGCGAGTGGTTTGCCGCCTCATTTCAATCACCCACGCGGCCGCAGGAGCTTGGCTGGCCCGCCATCGCGCGCGGCGAGTCGACGCTCATCCTGGCGCCGACCGGCAGCGGCAAGACACTGACAGCGTTCCTGTGGTGCTTGAATCGCCTGATGTTCGAGCCGCCACCTCCCCCCAAGCAGCGCTGTCGCGTCCTGTACGTCTCGCCGCTGAAGGCACTCGCCGTTGACGTGGAACGCAACCTTCGCGCGCCGCTGGCCGGTGTTACAAACGCCGCCCGTGCAACGGCAACGACCATTCATGTTCCGGAGATTGCCATCCGCACCGGCGACACGCCCGCCACGGAGCGCGCCCGCTTCGGCCGCGAACCGGCGGACATCCTGATCACAACGCCCGAGTCGCTGTTCCTGCTGCTGACGTCGAACGCGCGCGAACGCCTGACCTCGGTGGACACCGTCATCGTCGACGAAATCCACGCGTTGGTCCCGAGCAAGCGCGGCGCGCATCTGGCGCTGTCGCTGGAGCGATTAGAGGTGCTCCGCAGTGTAGGGGCGGGTCTTCCGCCTTCGCCGAAGGCTTCGGCGGACCACCGTAGCGTTGGCGGAGGTGGTCAGACCCGCCCCCGGCCTCTGCAGCGAATCGGCCTCTCCGCCACCCAACGACCGCTCGACGAGGTCGCGCGTTTCCTTGGTGGTGCCGAACTGCGCAGAAAACCGCGCGCCGCCACGAAGCCTCGCAAGCGCACCGTCCACGCCGTCGAAGAAATCGAGACCGAGCTCCATGAGGAATTTGCAGGCGACGACAAGGCTCCGACCTACCGGCCGGTAACCATCGTGAACGCCGCCGATCGAAAACCGTTGCGGCTGACGATCGAAGTTCCTGTCGAAGATATGGCGAGACCCGACCGTTCGGATCGTTCGGTTCGTTCGGGTCGTTCGGATCGTTCGGTTCGTTCTGCAGAGAACGCTCCGAACGTATCGATCTGGAGTTCGATCTACCCCCGGTTGCTCGGTCTCATCCATGCGCATCACTCCACGCTCATCTTCGTCAACAGCCGCCGTCTCGCTGAGCGACTTGCCGGCGCACTGAACGAGCTCGCAGGCGAGCCGCTGGTCCGCTCGCATCATGGATCGCTGGCGCGCGCAGCCCGCAGCGAGGTCGAGGATCTGTTGAAGGCCGGTCGCATCAAAGCGCTCGTCGCCACTTCGTCACTCGAACTCGGCATCGACATGGGCGCAATCGATCTGGTCGTCCAGATTGAAGCGCCACCCTCGGTCGCGAGCGGCCTGCAGCGAGTCGGGCGATCCGGTCATCAGGCGGGGGCGACCAGCGAAGGGATCATTTTCCCGAAGTTCCGTGGCGACCTTGTCGCGTGCGCCGCGGTGACACGTGCCATGCATGAAGGGCGTGTGGAATCCACCAGGTACCCGCGAAACCCTCTCGACGTGCTCGCGCAGCAGATTGTCGCGATGGCCGGCGTCGAGGGCTGGGATATCAACGACCTCTTCGCGCGGGTGCGATGCGCCGCGCCATTTGCGGACCTGAGCATGCGCATGTTCGAAGGCGTACTCGACATGCTGTCAGGACGCTATCCGTCCGACGAGTTCGCGGAGCTTCGGCCGCGCGTCACCTGGGACCGGGTGCACGGCACGATTGCCGGACGTGAAGGAGCCAAACGTGTGGCGATCGTCAACGCCGGCACGATCCCGGATCGTGGACTTTACGGCGTCTTCCTCGCGGGAGCCGATCGCCCCGTTCGCGTCGGTGAGCTCGACGAGGAAATGGTGTTCGAGAGTCAGGTCGGCGAGACCTTTACGCTTGGAGCGTCCACCTGGCGCATCGAGGAAATCACGCACGACCGCGTCCTGGTATCGCCCGCGCCGGGCGAGCCGGGGAAGATGCCGTTCTGGCATGGCGATCGCGAAGGCCGTCCCATTGAGCTTGGCTACGCGATCGGCAAGCTGATTCGCGATCTGCGCGGAATCTCCCGACCGGCCGCGATCGAGCGGCTCGTGCGCGATCACGACCTCGATGCGCTCGCCGCGGAGAACCTGCTGCGCTATCTCGACGATCAGGCGGCCTCGGGTGCTATCCCCGACGACCGGACGATCGTCATCGAACGCTGCCTCGACGAGCTGGGCGACTGGCGAGTGTGTCTGCTGTCGCCGCTCGGCAGCCGCATACACGCGCCGTGGGCCATGGCCGCCACCGCGCACATTCGAAACCGCACCGGGATGGATGTGGAAGTCATGTGGGGCGACGAAGGCTTCGTCGTCCGATTTCCCGACGTCGAGACTCCGCCTGACCCTGCCCTGTTGATCCCTGATGTCGAAGATGCAGAGTCGCTGGTCCTGCGACAGCTCGGGTCGACGTCGCTCTTCGCGGCGCGATTCCGTGAAACCGCGGCTCGCGCTCTGCTGCTGCCGCGCCGTCGGCCTGGAATGCGGACGCCGCTCTGGCAGCAACGCAAGCGCGCCGCCGACCTGCTCGCGGTCGCCGCGCGATTCGGATCGTTTCCAGCGCTGCTCGAAACGTATCGCGAAATTCTGCGCGATCACTTCGACATGCCGGCGCTGGTGGACACGCTGCGGAAGATCGGCACGCGTACGCTTCGCGTCGCGACGATTGATTCACGCGTACCATCGCCATTTGCGGCATCACTGCTCTTCAGCTATGTCGCCAACTACATCTACGACGGAGATGCTCCGCTGGCCGAGCGACGCGCGCAGGCGTTGTCCGTTGACCAGGCGCAGCTGCGTGAACTGCTTGGCGATGCCGAGCTTCGCGAGCTGCTCGACGCCGATGCCGTGGCGGCGCTCGAAGCACAGTTGCAGCATCTTGACGACAAGTACAAGGCGCGTACCAAGGACGGCCTGCACGATCTTCTCCTGCGGATTGGAGACCTTTCACTCGACGAGATAGAAGCGCGGACGGTCGTCGGCGACGTCCCGGCAACGATGCATACGCTCGAAAATGAACGTCGCGTCGTCTCGCTGCCGATTGCCGGCACGCGCCGCTACGCGGCGGTCGAGGATGTCGCGCGTTATCGGGACGCGCTCGGAGTCCCGCTGCCGGTCGGACTTCCCGAGGCGCTGCTCGAACCGGTTCGAGATCCTGCCGGGGATCTGGCGCTGCGGTACGCGCGATCCCATGGCCCATTCACCGCGCGCGAGTTCGCCGCCCGCTACGGCCTGGGCGTCGGTGTCGCTACCGCGCTTCTGCTGCAGCTCACGGCCGCGAGCAAAATCATTGAAGGCGAATTCCGCCCCGGCGGCACCGAACGTGAGTGGATCGATCCCGACGTTCTGCGATCTCTTCGCCGGCGCTCCCTGGCGCGGCTTCGTCAGGAAATCGAGTCCGTCGATATTGAGGCCCTCGGCCGCTTTCTCGTGTCGTGGCACGGCATCGGCTCGGGCCGCCGTGGGCTCGAGGCGCTGCTCGACGCGATCGAGCAACTCCAGGGTGCCGCGGTCCCGGCATCGGTTCTCGAGCGCGAAGTGCTTCCCGCGCGCGTCGACGACTACACGCCTGCGATGCTCGACACCCTCATGAGCGCCGGTGAAGTCGTATGGGTCGGCCTCGAGCCGCTCGGCGAACACGATGGCCGCGTTGCGCTGTACCTCACCGACCACATGGGGCGGCTCCGTCCACCGTTTGCGCCCAGGCCGGAGCTCGAAGGACGTGCCGGGGACATCGTGGACTACCTGCGCGAACATGGCGCTTCGTTTTTCGCGGCGATTCATGACGGCACGGGCGGCGGCTTTCCGAACGAAACCGTCGACGCCCTGTGGAGCCTCGTGTGGCAGGGGCGTGTCACCAATGACACCGTGCAGCCGCTGCGCGCCTACACCAGGACGGAAGACGCGCGTGCCGTCAAACGGCATCGCGGCGCGCCCTTCCGGTCGCGGAGACTCGTTCCGCCGCGGGCGGAAGGTCGCTGGTCACTGGTCGAGCCGGCGCGTCAAGTTGCCTCCCGTGACCGAGGGCCCGCAACAGAGTGGGCCGCGGCGATGGCACAGCAGCTCCTCGCCCGACACGGTGTCATCACTCGCGAAACCGTTGCGGCGGAATCGATCGCCGGTGGGTTCTCTGCCGTCTATCAGGTGCTCAAGGCGATGGACGATGCGGGGCGCGTCCGCCGCGGCTACTTCGTGGCAGGGCTCGGCGCGGCGCAATTTGCAATGCCCGCCGCTCTCGATTTACTGCGCTCCATGCGTGACGCGCCGGAAGAGTCCCGTACCGTCCTCATGGCTGCCACCGATCCGGCAAACCCGTACGGCGCGTTGGTCAAATGGCCTGACATCGCAGGGGCGGAATCGACCACGGACGTAGCGACAGCGGGACGCGGGCCAACGCGAACCGCCGGAGCGCTCGTGGTGCTCGTTGACGGCCACGCGGCCGCGTATCTGCGCCGCGGCGAACGCGAGCTGCTACTCTTTCTGCCGGCTGCCGAACCGTTGCGCTCGCGCGTTGCCCGTGAGGTTGCCCGGATGCTGCTTCACCTGGCGGCCACACGCGAAGGTCGGCGCGGAATGCTAATCGCCGAAATCAACGGTGCGCCGGCGACAGCGCATCCGGTGGCGCGGCTGTTTGTCGAAGAAGGATTCGCGGCGACGGCAATGGGTATTCAGGCACGCACCGAGAAGCTTCGGCCGCGCGGATATGGGCCGACGGATGGCGCAGCAGCGCTCCACGATGCTGGCATCGGCATTGCGGCGATCGGCGGTGGAGGTAACCGCATGGCTGAGCCCCGCAATTCATCCGAGACCCTCGAGAACACCCGCCCGCGTCGTCATGAGGATAGTGAGACAGAGCACGACCGCATCCGCTCGACCAACGATCAGGATCAGGCGATCGAGCGAGAGGGGTTGAACTCCCGGCGCAACCGCGGGTACGACGACGTTGTGCACGGCGAGGACGCAGTACGTGAGGGCGAGGAGGCTGTCCGCCGTGGTGAAGTGATTCGCGGCGAGGACCCCGGTGATGTCGATGACACCGACATCGACCCAGACAGCGCGTCCTCCGATGTTGACCGCGACGATACGGCCGATGAATAAACCCCAAAACCCAAATCCCATCCAAATCCCAAGCACGGTACGGTTGGGATTTGGAGCTTGGGATTTGGGATTTGGGATTTGCTGATGCCAGAAGGCGACACGATCTTCCGTGCCGCTCGAACGCTCAACGAGGCGCTTGCGGGCCGCACGGTCACCCACTTCGAATCGGTGTTTTCCAGAATCTCGCGGGCTAACGACCACTTCACGATCCCCGGTCGGACGATCGAGCGCGTGGACGCGCGCGGCAAGCATCTCCTCATATGGTTTTCCGGGGATCTTGTGCTGCGGACCCATATGCGGATGCATGGCGTGTGGCACCTCTACCGCCGTGGAACGCGGTGGCGACGTCCGCATTCCGATTTGCGCCTCGTCATCGGCACGGCTGAATACGAAGCCGTTGCGTTCAACGTCCCCGTTGCCGAATTGATCCATGCGGGCGAACTGGAGCGCAGTCCGCTCCTCCAGAACCTCGGACCCGACATCCTCGCTGAGGAGTTCGACGCCGCTGAGGCGGCGCAGCGAATCGCGGTGACGCCGGAGATCGACATTGCCGAAGCACTACTGAATCAACAGGCGCTTGCAGGCATCGGCAACATCTTCAAATGTGAAGCGCTGTACGCCTCGGGGTTGGATCCGTTCACTCGAGTGGCGGATCTTTCTCGCGAGGACATTGTCCGCGTAGTCGAGAAAGCGCGCCGCTTGATGCGCGCCAGCGTGGCCGGCCGGCGGATGGCGTTCTCTGTCTACGGGCGCGGCGGCCGTCCATGTCGCCGGTGCGGCACGACGATAGCCCGCCGCAAGTACGGAGATGAGGCGCG
>Ga0065704_10004141_pt1 | contig 11888 bp, 10 predicted proteins | sample SwiRhicommuniRL2_FD_59091 | JGI IMG/M metagenome (GOLD analysis project Ga0065704, IMG submission 59091) | Switchgrass rhizosphere bacterial communities from Rose Lake, Michigan, USA - RL2 v2 (version 2) | ecosystem: Host-associated > Plants > Roots > Rhizosphere > Soil | place: East Lansing, MI
TCCGCCCGGCCCTATCGATCTTCAGGAAAGCGTTGAAGACCGTTTCGCCTGGCGCGGCGTTGAGATTGGGGCGATAGCTACGCGGCCATACACCCCATGCCAGCAGCAAACCTGCCGATGCCCCGGCACCAACCAACATGGTACGGCGATTTACGCCCCTGCCCTGCTGCTTACGGTTTGCCGCCTTCCGCGGTACGCGCCCCATGACCATGTTGATAAAGAGGCTTGTCGCGACTGAAAAGCGCTAATGCGCGGCTATCGGCGGGATATTGAAGCGGGGAATGTCGATCGCGGGGCAGCGATCCATCACCACCTTCAGCCCGGCCGCTTCCGCACGGGCGGCGGCCGCTTCATTGACAACGCCCAGCTGCATCCAGACAGCCTTGGCTCCCGCTGCGATGGCATCGTCCACTGCTTCACCGGCAGCTTCGCTGCGACGGAAGATATCGACCATGTCGATCGGCACCCCGATATCCGCCAAGCGTCCCCAGACAAATTCGCCATGCACATGTTCGCCCGCGATCTGGGGATTGACGGGCAGCACCCGATAGCCGTGATCCTGAAGAAACTTCATCACGCCGTAACTGGCCCGGTTCGGCCTGTCGGAAATGCCCACCAATGCGATGGTTCGCGTTTCCTGAAGCAGGTCGGCGATATCCTGTGGCTGCGTCAGCGGCATGAGCATGCTCCCTTCATTGCCGGAAGAAAGCAGACGCGGGAGACCGCCAAACCGTTCCGTCCGCCAGCGTCAATCACGCAGCCATGCCGCCACTTTCTCCGCGATCGCGAGGAACGCCTTGCCCGAAGGATCATCCCCTGCGGCCGGCGGTTCCCCGGCGTCCGAACGACGGCGTATGTCGATGGCGAGCGGCACGCGCCCAAGGAAAGCCATGCCCATGGCGGATCCCGCCGCCTCGGCGCCGCCCGCGCCGAAGGGATCGGAAATTTCACCACAATGCGGACAGCTGTAGCCGGCCATGTTCTCGACAAGGCCAATCAGCGGCACCTGTGTTTGTTCAAACAGGCTTACTGCGCGGGTGGCGTCGATCAAAGCCAGATCCTGCGGCGTGGAGACGATCACCGCTCCGGCCGGCTTATGCTTCTGGACCATGGACAGTTGAACGTCGCCCGTCCCGGGCGGCATGTCCACCACCAACAGTTCGACATCGCCCCAATCCGCATCGATCAGCTGCGACAGGGCGTTCCCCGCCATCGGGCCGCGCCACGCCAGCGCCTTACCCGGCTCCACCAGATGCGCCATCGACAGCATCGGCACGCCAAACGGGCTGTCCACGGGGATAAGCTGCTTTTCGCGCGCCTGCGGCTTCTTGCCCTCGCTGGCCATCAGCCGGGCCTGCGAGGGACCATAAATATCCGCATCAACCAACCCGACTGCAAAGCCCAGGCGTTTCAGCGCGACGGCAAGGTTCGCGGACAGGGTCGATTTGCCGACGCCGCCCTTCCCCGACGCCACGGCGATGATCTTCACGGCCTTACGCTCAGCGGTCATGGCGATGCGCACATCCTGTACACCCGGCACCGCCAGGCCGCCCTCCCTGATTGCAGCAGCCACGGCGTCGCGCCTTTCGACGGAGAGGCCGCTCACATCAAGCGCAAGGCTCATGATCCCGTCCTTTACCCTCGGCGTGCTGGCGCGGCCATCGGTAAGCGCTTTCAGGCGGGCGGCGAAACTCTCAAGATCGGTCATGACAGCGGCTCCTAGGCAATAATCGTTGCGAAGGGCACTGTTTTTCGCGTCCCAGCCTTCCTATAGAGACGGAATGAAGAGAATTTTCGGGTGGATGCCTGGCATCGCTAACGCAATGACCCAGGGTCCCTGGGGCGGAAAGAGCGACGGCCCCGGCGGCAATGATGGTTCAGGCAAGGGCGGCGACGGTGGCCCTCGCAATCCCTGGACGCAGCCAGGCCGCTCTCCGGGCAGCAAGGGGCCTTCCGCCATTGAGGAACTGCTGCGCCGCAGCCGGGAAAGCTTCGGCCAAGGCGGCGGCGGTGGCGGTTTTGGTAACTTGCCTCCCCGGCCCGCAGGCAGGACTCTATGGCCTGCCGCCATAGGAATTCTTGTCGTCCTTTGGCTGGTGCTCACCTGCTTTCACCGCGTAGGTCCGCAGGAGCGCGGCGTCGTGACGCTGCTCGGCAAATATAGCCGCACCCTGTCGCCCGGCATCAGCCTGACGCTCCCTGCGCCCTTTGAGAATGTGACGACGGTCGATGTCGAGGAAATCCGCGCCATCGATATTGGGTCGCCGAGCGCGCAGAGTGAAAATCTGGTGCTGACCGGCGACCAGAACATCATCGACCTTGCCTATTCGGTGCGCTGGAATATCCGCAATCCCGAATTGTACCTGTTCCAACTGTCCGATCCCGACGCTACGGTCCGCGAAGTTGCGGAAAGCGCCATGCGCTCTGTGGTCGCCAGTGTCAGCCTGGACGATGCCCTGGGCGCAGGGCGGACCGAGATTGAGCAGCAGGTCGAACAGCGCATGCAGGAGATTTTGGACGGTTATAAGTCCGGCATCCGGGTACAGGGCGTAGCGATCAAGCAGGCCGATCCGCCGACTGCAGTCAACGACGCGTTCAAGGCCGTGTCGGCAGCGCAGCAGACCGCGCAAACCTATCTCAACGAAGCACGCGCCGCTGCGCAGCAGGTGACGGCCAAGGCTCAGGGTGAGGCCGCTGCATTCGACAAGGTCTATGAGCAATATAAGCTTGCGCCCGACGTCACGCGCCGCCGCATGTATTATGAAACCATGGAGGGCGTGCTGTCCAACGTCGATAAGACGATCATCGAGAGCGGGAATGTCACTCCTTTCCTGCCGCTGCCGGAACTCAAGCGCCGTGCTCAGGGAGCCAGCGCTGCGGCCGGTACTGCCGGGGAGGGTCAGTGATGCCGACACTCATCCGTCATCCTGTCGCCTTGGCGCTGTCCGTGATCGCNCTGCTGCTGCTGATCGGCAGCACCGTGACGATCGTACCTGAAACCAAGCAGGGCGTGATCGTACGCTTTGGCGATCCCAAGAAGATCGTCAATCGCTACCGCCCCAGCGAAGATTTCGGCAAGACCGGCGCAGGCGTCATCCTGCGCTGGCCATTTATCGATCAGATCGTCTGGATCGACAAGCGTGTCCTGTCTGTCGAGATGGAACGGCAACAGGTGCTGTCCACCGACCAGCTACGGTTGCAGGTCGACGCCTTTGCCCGCTATCGGATCGTCGATCCGCTTCGCATGTATATCGCAGCGGGGAATGAAGACCGCGTGTCGGATGCACTGCGCCCTATCCTGGGATCGGCGCTTCGCAATGAACTTGGCAAGCGGCCATTTGCAGCCTTGCTCTCGCCTGAGCGCGGGCAGGTGATGGACAATATCGAAGCGGGGCTCAATCGCGTGGCCCGGCAATATGGCGCGCAGATCGTCGATGTGCGGATCAAACGTGCCGATCTGCCCGATGGTGCTCCGTTGGAAAGCGCCTTCACCCGCATGCGCACCGCGCGTGAACAGGAAGCGCTGACGATCCGGGCGCAAGGTGCCAAGCAGGCGCAGATCATCCGAGCGGAGGCCGATGCCAATGCCGCGCGCATCTATTCCGAGAGCTTTGGCAAGGACCCGCAATTCTACGATTTCTACAGGGCCATGCAGGCGTATCGCTTCACCTTTGCTCCGGACCGGCAAGGAGCGACGACGATGCTGCTTTCGCGCGACAATGACTTCCTGAAGCAGTTCCAGGGGAGACAGTAATCGGCGCAAACGTCGGTAAACAGGCTTATAGATCATTTCGGAACCAGCGTCATTCAATGAGGGTTAAGGCTGGGCGGCGCATCCGACTCCCGCAGAGTCCCGCCCTTTCCTTTGCCAAGTTCACGAGAGGACCGTCACGAGTGCGTTACGCTTATGCCCTTACCGGCGCCCTGCTGCTCGGCGGCACCGCCATCGCAGTCACCTCCAGCCCGAATGTCGGCGCGCAGGTCGCGCAGAATGAAGGTATGCAGGCCGCTGCTCCTGCTGGCGCGCCGGCCAGCCTTGCGGACATGGTTGAAAAGCTGCAGCCCGCCGTCGTCAACATTTCAACCCGGCAGCGCGTCCAGGTGCAGAACCCGTTCGCGGGTACGCCCTTCGGCGACCTGTTTGGACAGGCCCCGGGCGCCAAGCCCCAGACTCGCCAGGCACAGTCGCTGGGATCCGGCTTCATCATCTCGGCTGACGGATATATCGTCACCAACAACCATGTCGTCTCGGCCGGGGCCGAGGGCGCATCGGTGGATTCGATCACGGTCACTCTCACCAATCGTGAGGAATATTCGGCGAAGCTGATCGGCAGAGATCCCGCCACTGACATCGCCGTTCTGAAGATCGAACCGAAGAAAGCGCTGCCCTTTGTCAAGTTCGGCGACAGCACCAAGGCGCGGGTTGGCGACTGGGTAATCGCGATCGGCAATCCGTTCGCCCTGTCCGGCACGGTGACAGCCGGCATTATCTCCGCCGTCCATCGTGGCACCGGCGGCACTTATGACAAGTTCATCCAGACCGACGCGTCAATCAATCAGGGCAATAGCGGCGGCCCGATGTTCGACATGCGCGGCAATGTGATCGGCATCAACAGTCAGATCCTCTCTCCCTCGGGCGGTAATGTCGGCATCGGCTTCGCTATCCCGTCCGAACAGGCCGCACCGATCGTCGATACGCTTCGCCGCGGTCAAGCAGTCAAGCGCGGTTATCTGGGCATCCAGATCAGCCCGCTGGGCGAAGATCTTGCCGATTCCCTCGGCCTTGCCAAAAACCGGGGCGAATTCGTGCAGGGCGTTGAACCTGGCAAGGGCGCGGATCGCGCCGGGATCAAGGCAGGCGATGTCATTGTCAGTGTCGCCGGTCAGGAAGTGACGCCGGACCAAAATCTGTCATCCATCGTCGCGTCCCAGCCGATCGGCTCGCGCGTGCCGATCGTGCTGCTCCGCAATGGACAGCGCCAAACTGTCACGGCGATTGTGGGCGAGCGTCCTTCCGAGGATGAACTGAACAGCTTTGCGCAACAGCAGGATGACGACTTCAGTCAGCAGCAGGACGATCAGTCCGGCGGCGGCCAGGCGACGCAGCAGTCGCTGGGCATCTCGGCTATCCCGCTGACCCCCAATATCGTTCGTCAGTTGGGCATCGCTGCCGACACGCGCGGCATCGTGATCACTGCCGTTGATTCCTCGACCGATGCCGGCGCCAAGGGGCTGCGCCGGGGCGATGTGATCATCACCGCGAACAACCGCCCGGTCGCCAGTCAGGCAGACCTCGACGCGGCGGTACGGCAAGTGTCCTCGCAAGGGCGCAGCGCGATCCTGTTGCAGGTTCTGCGCCGCGGCCAGCCTGCCGTCTTCTTGCCGGTGCGCCTGCGCAACAAATAAGCCCCCTAAACAGCGGATCGTTACGGGCCGCGCTTGCCGGAAGCCCTGTCTCACCACTAGAGTGCAGACGGACTCCGGCGGGCGCGGCCCGCAGCTTTGGGGAGCATGACGCGAATGAGCGACGGTATTTTCATCGGCCTTGGCGCACCTGACAAGGCTGGCGGCATTCCCCAGACTCTGAATTTGCGAAGGGCCAACCGACACGGCCTGATCGCTGGCGCCACCGGCACCGGAAAGACCGTGACGTTGCAGGGGATTGCAGAGAGCTTCTCGGCACTCGGCGTTCCAGTCTTCCTCGCGGATGTGAAAGGTGACCTGTCGGGCATTTCGATGGCGGGATCGCCCACTGCGAAGAATGCTGACAAGCTGGTCGCTCGTGCGAGGGAGATCGGCATCGACAATTATAGCTATGCCGACAATCCCGCTATCTTCTGGGACCTATACGGCGAGCAGGGACATCCGATCCGCACCACGGTAAGCGAGATGGGGCCGTTGCTGCTCGCTCGCCTGATGGGGCTCAATGAAACGCAGGAAGGCGTGCTTTCCATCGCCTTTAAATATGCCGATGAGGAAGGGCTGCTCCTGCTCGACCTCAGCGATCTTCAATCGATGCTGGCCTATTGCGCAGAAAATGCTGACGCGCTTTCGACCCGATACGGCAATGTCACCAAAGCAAGCGTGGGCGCCATCCAGCGTCAGTTGTTGCAGTTGGAGAGTCAGGGCGGCGCGCATTTCTTTGGTGAGCCGGCGCTCGACATCCACGATTTCCTGAAGGTGGACGATCAAGGCCGTGGCTATGTGAACGTCCTGGCGGCCGACAAGTTGATGCAGAGCCCCAAGCTCTACGCCACCTTCCTGCTATGGCTGCTGAGCGAGCTGTTCGAAACCCTTCCCGAAGTCGGCGATCCGGACAAGCCGGTACTGGTCTTCTTCTTCGACGAGGCGCACCTTCTGTTTGACGACGCGCCCAAGGCGCTAACGGACAAGATTGAACAGGTCGTCCGCCTGATCCGCTCCAAGGGCGTCGGCGTCTATTTCGTCACCCAGAACCCGATCGATATTCCCGAGGAAGTGGCTGGGCAACTTGGCAATCGCNTTCAGCACGCCCTGCGCGCCTTCACGCCGCGTGACCAGAGGGCGATCAAGGCTGCGGCTGAAACCTTCCGCATGAATCCCGATCTGGACGTCGAAACCGCGATCACCGAACTGGAGGTGGGCGAGGCGCTGGTTTCGCTGTTGCAGGAGGATGGATCTCCCGGCGTCGTTCAACGCACCTTGATCGCGCCGCCCCGTTCCCGGCTCGGCCCGGTTGATGCGAAGGAACGCGCGATCATCCACTCGATCTCGCCTTGTGCAGGAAAATATGACGAGGCGGTCGATCGCGAATCCGCCGAAGAAATCCTCGCCGCCCGAGGTCAGGCCGCCGCCGCGGCAGTGCAAGCCGCCAAGGCGAAGGCCGAAGCGGATAGAGCCGCCGCTACTCAGGCAAAGCTGGAGGCGAAGCAGCGCGAAGCTGAGTTGAGGGAGCAGGCCAGGCGTGATGCTGCGGCTGCGAGGGAGGCGGTGCGGCCCTCCGCTTTGGACCGCGCGGTCCAATCAGCTACCCGTTCGGCCGCGTCCTCGGTAGGTCGGCAGGTGGCCAACGAACTTGGGCGCGCCGTGTTCGGCGGGTCGAGCCGCCGATCCTCCTCCGGAGGATTAGCCGGGCGACTCGTCCGCGGCATTTTGGGCGGCCTGTTCAAATGAGGTGAGGAGAAAGAGGATGTCTGTTGCAAGGATTGCTGTCTACGCCATGGCCTCGGCGCTTGTCCTGCCCGCGTACGCGCAAGACTATCGCGATCTGCATCGCGCCGCCGACGCCGCCATCATCAGCGACGTTGCACGCGACCGGCAGGCCGAGCGCGATGCCAAGCGGCAACCCTATGCCTCACCTGTATATGGCTCCATCCGCACTGCCGCCGGAGCGCGGAACGCTTGCGCGGCGAAGGCCCGCGAAGAAGCCGGGCGCGGCTCCCGCATCTTGGGAAGAATTTCAGCCAGTTCCATGTCCACCGGCTGGGAAGTGGAAGGCGAAGTCCAGCCACTTGGTGATCAACGCTCGGTACCCTTCGTCTGCTCGGTGCGCAATGGATCGGTGAGCGGTATCCTGCTCGATCCGGACCGTTAACGGTTTGACCGCGGACATAAAGCGGCACTTTTGCGGGTGCAAAAAACTACCGCATCCATTCTCTACTCGCGCAGTTGCGTATCGCGGTGCAGGCGCTAATAAAATCACATGAAGGCCCCTGTCCATCCACGCCATCCACTAAGTTTCGGCGATTTCAGGGCGTATCTTCTGGGGCGCCTCGCCGGGGTCCTTGCGCAATATGGAATGATGACTGTCCTCGGGTGGCAGGGCTATAACGTCGCCCGGGAAAGCATGAGTACATCGGGCGCGGCGGCACAGCTCGGCCTCATTGGCTTGGCGCAGTTCGTTCCGCTCTTCTTCCTCACCCCCCTTACAGGTTGGGTCGCGGATCATTTCGACCGTCGCACAATAACGCGTTTGACGCTGGCGNTGCTGATGACAGCGTCTGGGCTGCTGGCCTTCGCGACTTATGAAGGCTGGGTCAGNTTGCACCTGATCTTCGGCATCGCTGCGATCGTCGGCATCGCGCGCGCGTTCAACGGCCCCGCCTATAGCGCGCTCGCGCCGAACCTCGTCCCGCGCGATGTACTGCCGCANGCGATCGCCATGTCCAGCGTCGCGTGGCAGGCGGGAATGATCATNGGCCCCGCCCTTGGCGGNTATGTTTATGCAATCACCTCCTGGGGNGCTTACGCGATGGCGTCCGCGCTGTTCGCTGTCGCCTTGGCCGGGATGCTGCTGATCGGCCCGGTCCCGCAGCCGCCACGCGATACCAGCCGCCATCCCCTCCGGCAGATGATCGACGGCCTGACCTATGTGCGCACCAACCGCCTGGTGCTATCCACCATCACACTCGATCTCTTTGCGGTGTTGCTGGCAGGCGCGACGGCTCTGCTGCCCATTTATGCGCGCGACATTTTGAAGATCGGCTCCACGGGCCTTGGTCATCTTGCCGCTTCACCCGCCGTCGGAGCCGGGATCGTCGCACTCTTCTTCTCCTTCCGTCCGATGAAATCGGAAGTGGGCCTAAAGATGCTGGCGGCAGTGGTGGTCTTTGGCCTCGCCACCATTCTTTTTGGCTGTACCGCGTTCATGCCCCGGAACATCGCTGTCGAGATCGGCATTGCCGCGCTGCTGCTGCTGGGCGCAGCGGACATGGTGTCGGTGTATGTTCGGCAATCGCTGATCCAGCTCCATACGCCTGATGCCATGCGCGGGCGCGTGTCGAGCCTTTCGCAACTCACCATTTCAGCCTCGAACGAGTTGGGAGAGGCGGAATCGGGGTTCCTTGCCGCTCTGGTGGGCCCGGTCGTCGCAGTGATTGGCGGCGGGATCGGCGCAATCGTTATCACTATCCTATGGGCGCGGCTTTTTCCCGAACTGCGCCTTGCACGCACCTTTGACCCACCCGACTTACGGGAGGCGGACATCAGCCAGGAGAAGGTCCTATGAAAGCTGCCAATATCCTCGAAACCATCGGTAACACGCCGCATATCCGGGTGAGCCGCCTGTTTGCCGACGCGCCTGCGGGCTCGGAGGTGTGGATCAAGTCGGAACGTTCCAATCCCGGCGGGTCGATCAAGGACCGCATCGCACTCGCGATGATCGAGGCGGCCGAAGCCTCCGGCGACCTGAAGCCGGGCGGCACCATCATCGAGCCGACATCGGGCAATACCGGCGTCGGCCTGGCCATGGTGGCGGCGGTCAAAGGCTATAAGCTGATCCTGGTCATGCCGGAAAGCATGTCGCTGGAGCGGCGGCGGCTGATGTTGGCCTACGGCGCGAGCTTCGATCTCACGCCGCGTGAGAAGGGAATGAAGGGTGCCATCGAGCGGGCCCTCGAACTGATCGAGCAGACGCCCGGCTCATGGATGCCGCAGCAGTTCGAAAATGCCGCCAATATCGATGTGCATGTCCGCACGACGGCGCAGGAGATTGCAACGGACTTCGCCGACAGCCCGATCGACGTGCTGATCACCGGCGTGGGCACGGGCGGTCACATTACCGGCGCTGCCGAAGTGCTCAAGAAGCTGTGGCCCAGCCTCAAGGTCTATGCCGTCGAACCCACCCTTTCCCCGGTCATCAGCGGCGGCCAGCCCGGTCCGCATCCCATCCAGGGGATCGGCGCGGGCTTCATTCCAGCCAACCTGCACACGCAGTTGCTGGACGGCGTGATCCAGGTCGATCCGGCCGATGCCAAGGAATATGCCCGCCGGGCGGCGCGGGAGGAAGGCATGCTGGTGGGCATCTCTTCGGGCGCGACCTTGGCCGCGATCGCGCAGAAACTGAAGGAGCTTCCGGCGGGTAGCCGCGTTCTGGGGTTCAACTATGACACTGGAGAACGCTATCTGTCGGTCCCCGACTTCCTGCCCGAATAGGTTCGCGCCGGAGCAGGCATGACCGACACTCACATCAGCAGCCAGCCGCATCGGGCGATGTGGCTGATATGGTTCCTGCTGTTCGCCGGTGTGCCTGCACTGGTGGCATGGTGGGAGGGGCGCGCGCCTGCCGCCGACGCCGTGCGGACGGCGCTGGTCCAGCATGCGCGGCTGAGGCGACCGACGACCGCTGCGCCAGTCGTGGAGCCGGTGGAGCTTTATTCGCTGGACCGGGATCAGGCGCGGGCATTCAATGAAGCTGTGCCTTTTTCCCGCCTGCCCAACCCGGCAGCGCGGCCTTTCGTGTTTGCAGGCTCAGAGGCCGATCTGGCTCGGGCGACGGACTGCCTTGCCGCAGCGCAACTCTACGAAGCGGGCGACGACGCGGTCGGCGAGCGGGCGGTGGCGCAGGTGGTGCTGAACCGGGTGCGACATCCCGCCTTTCCCAAGACGGTGTGCGGCGTGGTCTTTCAGGGGCAGGAGCGATCGACGGGCTGTCAGTTCACCTTCACCTGCGATGGTGCGCTGACGCGGACACCGGGACAGGCAGCTTGGGACCGGGCTCGGGAGATCGCCAGGGCTGCGCTGGCGGGCAAGGTGTTCAAGCCGGTGGGATATGCCACCCATTATCATACCAACTGGGTGGTGCCCTATTGGAGCGGGAGCCTGGACAAGATCGCGGCGGTGGGAACGCATCTCTTCTTCCGCTGGCGGGGATGGTGGGGAACCCCGCCCGCCTTCCGCCTGGGACGTGAGAGTATCGAGCCGGTGGTCCCCAAGATCGCCCGACTTTCGATGGCGCATCAGCAGGGGATTGGCGAGGTGGCCGGTGTTCTGCTGCCTGGCGGCGGCGATGCGCTGGCAGCGCTGACGGCCAGGCCGCAGGAGGCCATCGGGACGGATTCGCTGGGACGGATCATGGGCGGAGTGCGGCTGATCGCGATTGCGCCGGGGGCGAAAAGCTTCCTGGTGGAGTTGAGCAAAGCGGCGGCTCCGGATAGCTGGCCGATGATGGCGCAGACTTTCTGCGCGGGACGGCCGGAATGCCGGATCATGGCATGGCGGGCCGGGATCGCTCCGACCGGGTTTCCACTGTCGGGGGATCAGATGGAAAGCATGAGCTTTGCCTATATCCATAATTCCGGGACCGGATTGCAGCGGGCGCTCTGGAATTGCCAGCAGAATCCGCGGGAAAACAAGGCGGAATGTATGCGGCAGCGGGTGCCGACGGTGCAGGTGGAAACTCCGCCGCCGCTGACGGGAGTGCGGCGGAAGGAGCGGTTCGAAACGGTGAAGATCGTGCCGCCAACTGTTCCGGTGACTGGAAATAATGAATGAAGTAGCGAGAAAAACGGGATTTCTGGAGAAGCGGCTTAGAATCCTATTTTTCCTATTTTCAGAAGACGGCGGGTTTCTGCATCCTGCTGCCGATCGGGCCGGTCGAAACGCTGGATGTGGCGACCCCGGTCGGGTCAGCGGCGGCGGGGTTCATGTCTCTGGCGGGGTTGCAGATCGGCGATGATCCAGGGGAGTTTGTGTCAGGCGCTGGGGAAACAGCCGCCACCGTTGGTTGTGCCGATTAATGGGGTTTTGTGGTGACAAGCAAATGAAGGCTAATGGAGTTCCGGCCGGCGGCATCCAATATTGAAAATTAGCTTCAAACTGAAATCATCGGAATAGCTTTTAAATCAAAAGGACTTTGTAGCCGAGACCACAAACCCTTTTGATGATGATTAGTTTATGATCGGTAAGTTCATCCAAATTTACTGCTTTGCCGAGTTTTTGCGCACGACGCACGATTGACGGTCTTCGTGAAGCGGCCTTCGGTCCGCAGGCGAGAAATGGCTCAATATTGCAGGACCCACAAGTATTTCCCAAACTTCGGAACGCAGCAGAATTGCTTTCGAGCGGGAAAATCAAAGATGATCTTACGCGTGCCGCTGACATTTCATGATGCACCATCAGCAGCGGCACAA
>Ga0065704_10071301_pt1 | contig 11874 bp, 21 predicted proteins | sample SwiRhicommuniRL2_FD_59091 | JGI IMG/M metagenome (GOLD analysis project Ga0065704, IMG submission 59091) | Switchgrass rhizosphere bacterial communities from Rose Lake, Michigan, USA - RL2 v2 (version 2) | ecosystem: Host-associated > Plants > Roots > Rhizosphere > Soil | place: East Lansing, MI
CCCTCGACCGCAGCGCCGACACTCTGTCCGGCGGCGAGGCGCAGCGCATCCGTCTGGCCAGCCAGATCGGCGCCGGCCTGGTCGGTGTCATGTACATTCTCGACGAGCCGTCGATCGGCCTGCACCAACGCGACAACGAGCGCCTGCTGGCCACTCTCACCCACCTGCGCAACCTCGGCAACACGGTGATCGTGGTCGAGCACGACGAGGACGCCATCCGTCTGGCCGACTACGTGGTCGACATCGGCCCCGGCGCCGGCGTGCACGGCGGCCAAGTGGTCGCCCAGGGCAGCCCGGCCGAGGTGATGGTCCATCCCGACTCTCTGACCGGCAAGTACCTGTCCGGGCGGGTGAAGATCGTCGTGCCGGAGCGCCGTACGCCGCGCGACGCCGACAAGCTGCTGCGCCTCTCCGGCGCGCGCGGCAACAACCTCCGTGGCGTCGACCTGGAGCTCCCGATCGGCCTGATGACGTGCGTCACCGGGGTATCCGGTTCGGGCAAGTCGACCCTGATCAACAATACCCTGTTCCCGCTGGCGGCCAGTGCGCTGAACGGTGCCGAATCGCTCGAAGCAGCGCCCCACGAACGCCTCGAGGGCCTGCAGCACCTCGACAAGGTGGTCGACATCGATCAGAGCCCGATCGGCCGTACGCCGCGCTCCAATCCGGCCACCTACACCGGGCTGTTCACACCGATCCGCGAACTGTTCGCCGGCGTGCCGGAGTCGCGCTCGCGCGGCTATGGGCCCGGGCGCTTCTCCTTCAACGTCAAGGGCGGGCGCTGCGAGGCCTGCCAGGGCGACGGCGTGATCAAGGTGGAGATGCACTTCCTGCCCGATATCTACGTGCCCTGCGACGTCTGCAAGGGCAAGCGCTACAACCGCGAGACCCTCGAGGTGAAGTACAAGGGCAGGAATATCCACGAGGTGCTGGAGATGACCATCGAGGAAGCGCGCGAATTTTTCGACGCGGTGCCGGCGGTGGCGCGCAAGCTGCAGACGCTGATCGACGTGGGACTCTCGTACATCAAACTCGGGCAGAGCGCCACCACGCTGTCCGGCGGCGAGGCGCAGCGGGTCAAGCTCTCCCGCGAGCTGTCCAAGCGCGACACCGGCAAAACCTTGTACATCCTCGACGAGCCGACCACCGGCCTGCACTTCGCCGACATCCAGCAATTACTCGACGTGCTGCACCGCCTGCGCGACCACGGCAATACCGTGGTGGTTATCGAGCACAACCTTGATGTGATCAAGACGGCCGACTGGCTGGTCGACCTCGGCCCCGAGGGCGGCTCACGAGGCGGGCAGATCATTGCTACCGGCACGCCGGAACAGGTGGCCGTCATGGCGCAATCGCACACCGGGCGCTTCCTGGCGCCGCTGCTGGAGCGCGACAGGGCATAAGCCTTCCGGGTAATGCCAGCGGCAAACGACAAGGCCGGGCTGCAAACCCGGCCTTGTCGCATGCGCAAACCGCGCACCGTAGCCCTGCCCTGGGCACAAAACTCAGGCAACAAAAAACCGGGCGCGAAGCCCGGTTTCTTGCAACACATCCGATCTTACTCGGCAGCTGCTTCCACAGCACCGGCAACCGGACGGTCAACCAGCTCGACATACGCCATGGGAGCGTTGTCGCCAGCGCGGAAACCGCACTTGAGGATGCGCAGGTAGCCGCCCGGACGGTTGGCGTAACGCTTGCCCAGCTCGTTGAACAGCTTGCCGACAGCAGCCTTGGAACGGGTGCGGTCGAAAGCCAGACGACGGTTGGCGACGCTGTCTTCCTTGGCCAGGGTGATCAGCGGCTCGGCAACGCGGCGCAGCTCTTTCGCCTTGGGCAGGGTGGTCTTGATCAGCTCGTGTTCGAACAGCGACACCGCCATGTTCTGGAACATGGCATTGCGGTGGGCGCTGGTGCGGCTCAGGTGACGGCCACTTTTACGATGACGCATGATTGAAATTCCTTACCAAACCTTGAGTTCGGTTATCAGGGACGATCAGGCAGTCGCCTTGTCATCCTTCTTAAGACTTGCCGGCGGCCAGTTGTCGAGGCGCATGCCGAGGGAAAGACCGCGGGAAGCCAGAACGTCCTTGATCTCGGTCAGGGACTTCTTGCCCAGGTTCGGCGTCTTGAGCAGCTCTACTTCGGTGCGCTGAATCAGGTCACCGATGTAGTAGATGTTCTCTGCCTTCAGGCAGTTGGCCGAGCGCACGGTCAGTTCCAGATCGTCGACGGGGCGCAGCAGGATCGGATCGATCTCGTCTTCCTGCTCTTCCACCACCGGAGCGCTGTCACCCTTGAGGTCGACGAACGCGGCCAGCTGCTGTTGCAGGATGGTCGCGGCACGACGGATAGCCTCTTCGGGGTCGAGGGTGCCGTTGGTTTCCAGGTCGAGGACCAGCTTGTCCAAGTTGGTCCGCTGCTCGACACGCGCGCTTTCCACCACGTAGGCCAGACGGCGAACCGGGCTGAACGATGCGTCGAGCTGGAGGCGGCCGATCGAACGGCTCTCGTCCTCGTCGCTCTGGCGGGCGTCGGCCGGCTCGTAGCCACGGCCGCGCGCCACTTTCAGACGCATGTTCAGGGCACCGTTATCCGCCAGATGGGCGATAACGTGGTCACCGTTGACGATCTCGACATCGTGATCCAGCTGAATATCGGCAGCGGTCACCGCACCCGGCCCCTTCTTCGCCAGGGTCAGCGTCACTTCATCGCGGCCGTGCAGCTTGATGGCCAGGCCTTTCAGGTTGAGCAGGATTTCGATGACGTCTTCCTGAACACCTTCGATGGCGCTGTACTCGTGGAGTACGCCATCGATTTCAGCCTCAACCACTGCGCAGCCAGGCATGGAGGACAACAGGATGCGGCGCAGCGCGTTGCCCAGGGTGTGACCAAAACCGCGCTCGAGAGGCTCGAGCGTGATCTTGGCGCGGGTCGGGCTGACCACCTGAACGTCGATATGACGGGGGGTCAGAAACTCATTTACCGAACTCTGCATGGATGCACCTATTTTCTAGCTCTTACTTGGAGTAGAGCTCGACAATCAGGTTTTCGTTGATGTCAGCGGACAGGTCGCTGCGAGCCGGCACGCTCTTGAACAGGCCGGACTTCTTCTCTGCATCAACTTCCACCCACTCAACGCGGCCACGCTGGGCGCACAGCTCCAGAGCCTGGGCGATGCGCAGCTGATTCTTGGCCTTCTCACGGATAGCGACGACGTCGCCAGCCTTGACTTGGTAAGACGGGATGTTGACGGTCTGACCGTTGACGGTGATGGCCTTGTGCGAAACCAGCTGACGGGATTCGGCGCGGGTTGCACCAAAGCCCATGCGGTATACGACGTTGTCCAAGCGGCACTCGAGCAGCTGCAGCAGGTTCTCACCAGTGGAGCCCTTGCGACGGCTGGCTTCCTTGTAGTAACCGCTGAATTGACGCTCCAGCACGCCATAGATGCGGCGTACTTTCTGCTTCTCGCGCAGCTGGGTACCGTATTCGGACAGGCGACCACGACGCTGACCGTGGATACCAGGGGCCGACTCGATATTGCACTTGGACTCGAGGGCGCGGGCGCCGCTCTTCAGGAACAGGTCAGTGCCTTCGCGACGGGACAGTTTGCATTTGGGACCAATGTAACGTGCCATTCTTCACTGTCTCCTATTACACGCGACGCTTCTTCGGCGGACGGCACCCGTTGTGCGGGATCGGGGTCACGTCGGTGATGCTGGCAATCTTGTAACCGCAGGCGTTCAGGGCACGCACAGCGGATTCGCGACCCGGACCCGGACCCTTGACGTTCACGTCGAGGTTCTTCAGGCCGTACTCCAGAGCAGCCTGACCGGCGCGCTCGGCTGCAACCTGGGCAGCGAACGGAGTGCTCTTGCGCGAGCCACGGAAACCGGAACCACCGGAGGTCGCCCAGGACAGAGCGTTGCCCTGACGATCGGTGATGGTCACGATGGTGTTGTTGAAGGACGCGTGGATATGGGCGATGCCATCAACCACGGTCTTTTTGATTTTCTTACGAGGACGAGCAGCAGGTTTTGCCATGACTATATTCCTGTCGATTCGCGGACGCGATTACTTGCGGATCGGCTTGCGCGGGCCCTTGCGGGTACGAGCGTTGGTCTTGGTACGCTGACCATGAACCGGCAGACCGCGACGATGACGCAGGCCACGGTAGCAACCGAGGTCCATCAGGCGCTTGATGTTCATGTTGATTTCGCGGCGCAGGTCACCCTCGGTGGTGAGCTTGGCAACTTCGCCACGCAGCTGCTCGATCTGCTCGTCGGACAGATCCTTGATTTTCGCTGCCGGATTGACTCCGGTAGCGGCGCAGATGGCCTGCGCGGTGGTGCGACCGACACCATAGATGTAGGTCAGCGAGATAACAGTGTGTTTGTTATCCGGAATGTTGACGCCTGCAATACGGGCCATTCAGAAAAACTCCAATTGACAGCTATCCGCGCCCCGGAAGCCAAGAAAAGGGCGTGGATATTAACGCTGTAATAACAAATAATCAACCCGGCAGCACACTAGCTGCCGGGCTGGCTCGCAGCTCACAATCAGCCTTGGCGCTGCTTGTGACGCGGTTCCACGCTGCAGATCACGCGGACGACGCCGTCGCGACGCACGATCTTGCAGTTGCGGCACAGCTTCTTGACCGATGCACGAACTTTCATCAGTTACTCCTCGAACCTTACGGGCTTCAGCGCAGCATGCCGCCGCCGTAGCTCTTCAGGTTGGCTTTCTTCATCAGGGAATCGTACTGGTGCGAAACGAGGTGCGATTGTACTTGGGACATAAAGTCCATCACAACGACCACAACGATCAGCAACGAGGTCCCGCCAAGATAGAACGGCACGTTAGCAGCCACCACCAGGAACTGCGGCAGCAGGCATACGGCCGTCATGTACAGAGCACCGAACATGGTCAAGCGGGTCAGCACGCCATCGATATAACGCGCGGACTGCTCACCGGGACGGATACCCGGAATGAACGCACCGGACTTCTTCAGGTTTTCCGCCACATCCTTCGGATTGAACATCAACGCCGTGTAGAAGAAGCAGAAGAAAATGATCCCTGCACTAAACAGCAGAATGTTCAACGGCTGTCCGGGAGCGATGGCCTGGGCGACGTCCTGCATCCAGCTCATGCCCTCACCCTGACCGAACCAGGCCCCCAGAGAGGCCGGGAACAGCAGGATGCTGCTGGCAAAGATCGCCGGAATCACGCCGGCCATATTCACCTTCAGCGGCAGATGGCTGGTCTGCGCCGCGAAGACCTTGCGGCCCTGCTGACGCTTGGCGTAGTGCACCGCAATACGACGCTGACCACGCTCGATGAACACCACGAAGCCGATGATGGCAACCGCCAGCAGAGCGACAGCGATCAGAGCGAAAATGTTGATATCACCCTGACGCGCGGACTCGAAGGATTGCCCGACTGCAGCCGGCAGGCCGGCGACGATACCGGAGAAGATCAGCATCGAGATGCCGTTGCCGACACCTCGCTCGGTGATCTGCTCGCCCAACCACATCATGAACAGCGCACCAGCCACGAAGGTGGTCACCGCCAGGAAATGGAAGCCGAAGCCGGTGCTGAACGCCACACCCTGACCGGCCAGACCAACGGACATGCCGGTGGCCTGAACCAACGCCAGGATGACGGTGCCGTAGCGGGTGTACTGGCTAATCTTGCGACGACCAGCCTCACCTTCCTTCTTCAACTGCTCCAGCTGCGGGCTGATCGCGGTCATGAGCTGCATGATGATCGATGCCGAGATATACGGCATGATCCCCAGCGCAAAGATGCTCATGCGCTCCAGCGCACCGCCGGAAAACATGTTGAACAGGCTAAGAATGGTCCCCTCGTTCTGCCGGAACAGCTCGGCCAGCCGGTCAGGATTGATACCGGGCACCGGGATGTGCGCGCCGATCCGATAGACGATGATCGCCATGAACAGGAAACGCAAACGAGCCCAGAGCTCGGACAGTCCGCCATTGCTGAGCGCGGAGAGAGCACCTTGCTTAGCCATTTAGTCCTCGATTTTGCCGCCAGCTGCTTCGATGGCTGCACGTGCACCCTTGGTGACGGCAATGCCTTTCAGGGTGACCGCACGAGCAACTTCGCCGGACAGCATGACTTTGACGCGCTGTACGTGCTGATTGACCAGATTGGCATCCTTCAGCGACTGCAGAGTCACGACATCGCCTTCCACCTTGGCCAGCTCGGAGGTACGGACTTCCGCACGATCCATGGCCTTCAGGGAGGTGAAGCCGAACTTCGGCAGACGGCGGTGCAGCGGCTGCTGGCCACCCTCGAAGCCGGGAGCAATCTTGCCACCGGTACGCGAGGTCTGACCTTTGTGGCCGCGGCCACCGGTCTTGCCCAGGCCGCTACCGATGCCACGACCCGGACGAAGCTTCTCGCGGCGGGCACCCGGCGCGGAACGCAGATCGTTAAGTTGCATGGATTAACCCTCCACACGCAGCAGGTAGTAGGCCTTGTTGATCATCCCGCGATTTTCGGGAGTATCCAGGACCTCTACGGTGTGGTTGATGCGACGCAGGCCGAGACCCTTGACGCACGCCTTATGGTTGGCCAGACGGCCGTTCACGCTCTTGATCAGCGTGACCTTGATCTTGGCATTCGACATGATCAGAGAATCTCCTCGACGCTCTTGCCACGCTTGGCCGCCACGGAGTCCGGAGACTGCATGCTCTTCAGACCCTTGAAGGTGGCGTACACCACGTTCACCGGGTTGGTCGAGCCGTAGCACTTGGCCAGAACGTTGTGCACACCGGCCACCTCCAGAACGGCACGCATGGCGCCGCCAGCGATGACACCGGTACCCTCGGAAGCCGGCTGCATGTACACCTTCGAGGCGCCATGGGCGGACTTGATCGGGTACTGCAGGGTGGTACCGTTCAGGTCCACCTGGATCATGTTGCGACGCGCCGCTTCCATCGCCTTCTGGATGGCAGCCGGGACTTCGCGGGACTTGCCGCGACCGAAACCGACACGACCCTTACCATCACCCACCACGGTCAGCGCGGTGAAGGTGAAGATACGGCCGCCCTTGACGGTCTTGGCAACGCGGTTAACCTGAACCAGCTTCTCGATGTAGCCTTCGTCGCGCTTCTGCTCGTTGTTCGCCATGTCTTAGAACTCCAGCCCGCCTTCACGAGCAGCATCGGCCAGTGCTTTCACACGACCGTGGTACTTGAAGCCAGAACGGTCGAATGCGACCTGGGTGATACCGGCGGCTTTCGCACGCTCGGCCACCAGCAGGCCAACCTTCTTGGCTGCTTCGACGTTGCCGGTGGCAGTGCCACGCAGCTCTTTGTCCAGAGTCGAGGCGCTGGCCAGGACCTTGCCGCCGTCGGCCGAAATGACCTGGGCGTACATGTGCTGGGAAGAGCGGTACACGCAAAGGCGTACGGCCTCCAGCTCGCGCATCTTCAGGCGTGCCTGGCGAGCGCGACGCAGACGGATAACTTTCTTGTCGCTCATTTGCTATGCCCTACTTCTTCTTGGCTTCTTTACGACGGACCACTTCGTCAGCGTAACGGACGCCCTTGCCTTTGTACGGCTCCGGACGACGGAAATCGCGGATCTCAGCAGCCACCTGGCCGACCACTTGCTTGTCGATGCCCTTGATCAGGATATCGGTCTGGCTCGGGGTCTCGGCAGTGATGCCTTCCGGCAGCTCATACTCAACCGGATGGGAGAAGCCAAGGGCCAGCGACAGAACACTGCCTTTGGCCTGGGCGCGGTAACCGACGCCGACCAGCTGGAGCTTGCGCTCGAAGCCTTGGCTGACGCCCACTACCATATTGTTGACCAGGGCACGAGTGGTACCGGCCATGGCACGAGTCTGCTGATCGCCATTGCGGGCCGCGAAACGCAGCTCGGCGCCGTCCTGGATCACTTCCACAGACGGATGCACTTTCAGCTCCAGAGTGCCCTTGGCACCCTTGATGGACAGCTGCTGACCGGCCAGCTTGACTTCGACGCCGGCGGGCAGGCTGATGGGGTTCTTAGCAACGCGAGACATGCTGTTCCCCCTTAGAACACGGTGCAGAGCACTTCGCCGCCGACACCGGCAGCGCGCGCAGCGCGGTCAGTCATCACACCTTTGTTGGTGGAGACGATGGACACGCCGAGGCCGCCACGAACTTTCGGCAACTGCTCGACACCCTTGTACTGGCGCAGGCCGGGACGGCTGACGCGCTTGAGCTCTTCGATTACCGGCTTGCCTTCGAAGTACTTGAGCTCGATGGACAGCTGCTGCTTGACTTCGCCGCTGACCTGGAAATCCGCGATGTAGCCTTCGTCCTTCAGAACTTTGGCGACTGCTGCCTTCAGCTTGGAAGACGGCATGGTTACCACAGTCTTCTCAGCCATCTGGGCATTACGGATACGAGTTAGCATGTCCGCTAACGGGTCCTGCATACTCATGGGCTTGATGCTCCTGAAACAAAAAAAGCCTTTCGGCCGTACGTGCCCGCACCCAGGCAAATGCCAGGCTCGGGCGAGCCGGGTATTCTAGAGACTGATCAAAAACGAATCAAGCCCCAAAAGGGGCTTGATTCGTTGACGAAATCCCGAGAGCTATCCCGGAACCCACATCTTACCAGCTGGCCTTGACCAGACCCGGCACATCACCACGCATGGCAGCTTCACGCAGCTTGTTACGGCTCAGGCCGAACTTGCGGTAGAAGCCGTGCGGACGACCGGTGATGCGGCAGCGGTTGCGCAGACGGCTGGCCGACGCGTCGCGCGGCTGCTTCTGCAGGGCTACCAGGGCTTCCCAGCGCTGCTCCGGAGTGGAAGCGGGGCTGGCAATGACAGCTTTCAGCTCGGCACGCTTCTTCGCGTACTTCGCGACCGTTTGCTGACGCTTCAGCTCACGGTTCTTCATGCTCATTTTGGCCATGTTCCTACTCCAATCAGTTGCGGAACGGGAATTTGAAGGCGCGCAGCAGAGCACGGCCTTCATCATCGCTACGGGCGGTGGTGGTCAGGGTGATGTCCATACCACGCAGCGCATCGATCTTGTCGTAATCGATTTCCGGGAAGATGATCTGCTCTTTCACGCCCATGCTGTAGTTGCCACGACCGTCGAAGGACTTGGCATTCAGGCCGCGGAAGTCACGCACGCGCGGCAGGGAGATGGTCAGCAGACGATCGAGGAATTCGTACATACGATCGCCACGCAGGGTCACCTTGATACCAATCGGCCAGCCTTCACGAACCTTGAAGCCCGCGACCGACTTGCGCGCCATGGTGACAACCGGCTTCTGACCGGCGATCTTTTCCATGTCGGCCAGGGCGTTCTCGATGACCTTCTTGTCACCGATCGCTTCGCCCACGCCCATGTTCAGGGTGATTTTGGTGATGCGCGGAATTTCCATCACGTTGCTCAGCTTCAGGTCTTCCTTCAGCTTGGGAGCGATTTCGTTCCGATAAATCTCTTTCAATCGTGCCATGGTGATTTACCTACGATTCTCAAGCGCCAACCGGCTTCTGGGTGGACTTGAAGACACGAATTTTCTTGCCGTCTTCGACCTTGAAACCAACGCGGTCAGCCTTGTTGGTTTCGCCGTTGAAGATCGCAACGTTGGAAACGTGCAGCGGCGCTTCTTTCTCGACGATACCGCCTTGGACGCCCAGCATCGGGTTCGGCTTGGTATGGCGCTTGACGAGATTGATGCCACCTACGACCAGACGGTCGTCGGCCAGCACTTTCAGCACCTTGCCACGCTTGCCCTTGTCCTTGCCGGCGATGACGATGACTTCGTCATCACGACGAATCTTTTGCATGACGGCTACTCCTTAGAGCACTTCGGGGGCCAGGGAGACAATCTTCATGAACTTCTCACCACGAAGTTCACGGGTCACCGGGCCAAAGATACGGGTGCCGATGGGCTCCTGCTTGTTGTTCAGCAGGACCGCGGCGTTGCCGTCGAAGCGGATGATCGAACCATCCGGACGACGCACGCCGTGACGGGTGCGAACGACCACGGCGCTCATCACCTGGCCTTTCTTCACTTTGCCGCGCGGAATGGCTTCCTTCACGGTCACCTTGATGATGTCACCAATGCCGGCGTAACGACGATGCGAACCGCCCAGGACCTTGATGCACATAACGCGACGAGCACCGCTGTTGTCAGCGACGTCGAGCATGGATTGAGTCTGAATCATATCTTTCTCCGACCCTTAGTCCTTAGACTTCCACGGCACGTTCGACGACTTCCACCAGGGTCCAGGCCTTGGTCTTGGCCAGCGGACGGGTCTCGCGGATGGTGACCAGGTCACCAATGCGGCACTGGTTGGTCTCGTCGTGGGCGTGCAGCTTGGTCGAACGCTTCACGTATTTACCGTAGATCGGGTGCTTTACGCGGCGCTCGATCAGGACGGTGATGGTCTTGTCCATTTTGTCGCTGACGACTTTGCCGGTCAGCGTGCGGACGGTGTTCTGAGCTTCAGCCATGATTACTTACCTGCTTGCTGGTTGAGCACAGTTTTCACGCGAGCGATGTCGCGCTTCACTTGCGAGAGCAGGTGAGACTGCCCCAACTGGCCAGTTGCCTTCTGCATGCGCAGATTGAACTGGTCGCGCAGCAGGCCGAGCAATTGCTCGTTCAGCTGCTCAACGGATTTTTCACGAAGTTCGTTCGCTTTCATCACATCACCGTCCGCTTAACAAAGGTGGTCTCGAGCGGCAGCTTTGCAGCAGCCAGGGCGAACGCCTCGCGAGCCAGCTCTTCGGAAACACCCTCGATCTCGTACAGGACCTTGCCCGGCTGGATCAGGGCAACCCAGTACTCGACGCCACCCTTACCTTTACCCATACGAACTTCCAGGGGTTTCTTGGTAACGGGCTTGTCCGGGAACACGCGGATCCAGATCTTGCCGCCACGCTTGACGTGACGGGTGAGAGCACGACGGGCAGCCTCGATCTGACGGGCAGTCAGACGGCCACGGCTGACGGACTTCAGCGCGAACTCGCCGAAGCTAACCTTGCTACCGCGGTGAGCCAGACCACGGTTGTGGCCGGTCATCTGCTTGCGGAATTTTGTACGCTTGGGTTGCAGCATGTTGCGTACTCCTCTTACTTAGCAGCTTTTTTACGAGGCGCAGGTGCTGCCGGCTTCAGTTCTTCGTGCTGGCCACCGATGACCTCGCCCTTGAAGATCCAAACCTTCACACCGATCACACCGTAGGTGGTGTGCGCTTCGTAGGTGTTGTAGTCGATGTCGGCGCGCAGGGTGTGCAGCGGCACACGACCTTCGCGGTACCACTCGGTACGTGCGATTTCCGCACCACCCAGACGACCACTCACCTGGATCTTGATGCCCTTGGCACCAATGCGCATGGCGTTCTGTACGGCGCGCTTCATGGCGCGACGGAACATCACGCGACGCTCCAGCTGCTGAGCCACGCTCTGTGCAACCAGCATGGCGTCGAGCTCCGGCTTGCGGATCTCTTCGATGTTGATGTGCACCGGCACACCCATCTGCTTGGTCAGGTCCTGACGCAGCTTCTCGACATCCTCACCCTTCTTGCCGATAACGATACCGGGACGGGCGGTGTGGATGGTGATGCGTGCAGTCTGAGCCGGACGAGCGATGTCGATACGGCTCACGGACGCGCTTTTTAGTTTGTCTTGGAGGTATTCACGGACTTGCAGGTCCGCGAACAGGTAGTCGGCGTAGGTGCGCTTGTCAGCGTACCAGACCGAGGTGTGCTCCTTGACGATGCCCAGGCGAATGCCAGTGGGATGTACTTTCTGACCCATCTGATCGACTCCGTTACTTGTCCGCAACCTTGACAGTGATATGGCAAGACCGCTTGACGATGCGATCAGCACGG
>Ga0065704_10001952_pt1 | contig 11867 bp, 10 predicted proteins | sample SwiRhicommuniRL2_FD_59091 | JGI IMG/M metagenome (GOLD analysis project Ga0065704, IMG submission 59091) | Switchgrass rhizosphere bacterial communities from Rose Lake, Michigan, USA - RL2 v2 (version 2) | ecosystem: Host-associated > Plants > Roots > Rhizosphere > Soil | place: East Lansing, MI
CTGGCGGCAGAGCAAGGCCGAACTGGCACACCAGATAGACGATCTCGAGCCTTCGGTCGTTTGCTGGCAGGACGAAGAGGTCGGTGCGGAGATCCGCGCAGGGCGGGAACTCGCCACTTACAAGGGCGGTCTGTGGGTTCAGCATGACGGCAGCGGACACGACTGTTACGAAGCCTTGGTCGCATCGGGCAGTCCAGTGCGGAACGATCATCGCGAGGTCAACCCGCTTGCCAGCACTCTCATAATCTATACCGCAGCGTTCGACGGTCAGCCCAACGGGGCGATGTTGAACCAGACCACAATTCTTTTGGAAAACCTTGTCCTTGCCCCGACGCAACGCATTTCTGACGAGACGATTTTCCTGGCCGTTGGCCCCTTGTTCCACCTTGGCACATTGATGCAGTGTCTGGCCGTTTTTCACCTTGGTGGCACCAATGTTTTCGTACGTCGATCCGATGCGAGGTCGATCGCCCAAGCTATTCACGATCACAAATGCACGCGAACTTGGCTCGTCAGCAAGACGATGGATGAGATCATTGCCCTCAATCATGATCGACCGTACGATCTCAGCAGTCTACGCTCCGTCCCTTATACCGAGGACTGGAACCGGATGGTGACTGTGGAGCCGGTCGAAACCCATGTTCCCGGCTACGGCCAGACCGAAGTCATGGGATTGGCTGTATTGCCGCATTACGGCCGGCACGCCATCGGCATTTTTGGCCGCCCGTCACCGTTGTGCCAGATGCGGATCGTGGATGACGAAGACCAGGATGTGGAGCCGGGAACGGTAGGAGAAATAGTTTTCCGCGGCCCGACAGTGATGAACGGCTACTGGCGCCGACCGGAACTGAACGCGCATCGCCATCGCAATGGCTGGCATCACACCAACGACCTTGGGCGCCGTGAGGCCGATGGAAGCCTGACGTTTATCGGTCCGAAGGTCCAGATGATAAAGTCAGGGGTCGAAAACATCTACCCCGCTGAAGTGGAAGCCTGCATCCGCCGTCACCCGGCAGTCGCCGATTGTGGCATCATCGGGGTGCCCCACCCGCAGTGGATCCAGGCGGTGAAAGCAATCGTGGTGCTGAAGCCAGGAGCCGAAGCGGAGCAGCGAGACATCATTGAGCACTGCCGCCAGCACATCGCATCCTACAAGAAACCGACCACAGTGGAATTTCGTGAGGACATGCCGCGCCTGGCCACCGGCGGGATCGACTACAAACAACTCGACGAAATCTATGGTGGCGGCAATTACCCCGGTGGCTTGACGCGGACATCGTAATTTCTAAGACCTTGCAGGTCACGCAAACTCGGAATCATCGAATGAGCCAAGTTGGTTCAACAGGAAGAGTGCAAATGACATGGTAATCGAACGTCCATATTTTGACCCTGAGATCGAGACCATGCCGCGCGACCAGATCGAGGCGATGCAGTTTCCTGCTCTCAAGAAAGTGATCGAGCTCGCCTACGAAAAGGCGGGTTTGGTGCGCAAGAAATGGGACGAGGCTGGAGTAAAGCCTTCCGACATTCAATCGTTGGCGGATTTCACACGCCTGGTTCCATTTATCACCAAGGACGACATCCGGGATTTTCGCGCGGAAACGGGCGATCCGTTTGGCGGCATATTGTGCGTGCCGATCACGGATTTGCGGTCCATTTCGGGTAGTTCGGGCACAACCGGGGATCCGACCTTGCTGGCGCGGCTCGATCTCCATGGTCCGCAGGCAAACTCCCGCTTCGATCGATGCCTCTGGGACTTGGGTCTGCGTCCGGGCGACTATGCGGTGACCATCAACCCCACAATCCGCGGTTCAACCCTAGCGCCCTTGCTGCAATTTGGCCTGACCCCGCTTTGCTTTGACCATACGCCGCATGAAATCGGCAGGCTGGTCGAAACCTGCCGAACTTATCGGCCCACTGTGGTCATGGCGCTTTCCACACCCTTGCTGATGGGGCTGGAGCAGTTCGAGATCGATACCGGCATCGACCTGGCCGAGGTTTTTTCCAGCTGCAAGGCGATGGTCTGGGGAGGCGAGCCGCTCGGACCACGCGGTCGTTCGCTGACCGAACGCTGGAACATGAATATCATTGAGATACTTTCCCTGGGGGACGCCACGATCACCTTGCAGGCGGCAAACCATAGCGGCGCTTATGCCTGGGAAGACGAGGTCTTCGTTGAGCATATCGATCCGGAAACAGGACTTCCCGTTGAAGACGGAGCGTTGGGTGAACTGGTCGCGACGCCGCTCCAGAATATGGTTGATCCGCTGATCCGCTTCCGCAGCGAGGATCTTGTATGGCTCACGCGTGAGAAATGCCCGTCTGGGCGCACGCATGCCCGGTTCATGGTCAAGGGCCGCGCAGGAGACCAGATCGTTGTGGCCGGAAAGCAGCTGCTCCCGATCAGTATCTGGCCAACGATTGAGTCCCAGCCAGAGTCCAAAGCCGGGCTGTTTCAAATCGTTCGTCCGAAAACGGCGGAGGATTTCTTACGTCTGCGCGTTGGTTATGCGGGCGATCCCGATCTCGTCTCTCTTGAGGATCGGCTCAAGGCCGAGATTCGTAACCAGTTGGGGATCGAGTCGCAACTTGAGTTGGTGCCGAACGACGAGCTTTTGAAGCTGGGCCCGCCGCACAAGATCCCTCGGATCGTGAAGCTCTAGTCGAGTGTGGTGACGGGCATGCCGTTAGGCTTCATCGGCTTGGGTCAGATGGGCTCGCGTATGGCGGCGCGACTTGCGCCAGATTATGGCGCAGCCCTTACAGTCTTCGATCTCGACCAAGCAGCCGTGCGCCCGCTGACCGACATGGGGGCTACCATGCTGGCTTCGCCGAGAGCCATCGGCGATGCCTGCCAGGTGGTGCTGTGCAGTCTTCCTCGTCCGGAAATTGTCGAACACGTGCTCCTGGGGGAGGAGGGCGTGGCCCAAGGGAGCGCCGTAAAGGTCGTGGTCGACCTTTCCACTACCGGGTCGCGGGTCAGCGAGCGTGTCGGAACTGTCCTTGCAGGCAGGGGGATCACCTTAGTCGACGCGCCCGTCAGCGGTGGTGTCGGCGCTGCGGAAGCTGGCACGCTTACGCTCATGGTCGCAGGCGATCCGCAGGCGCGCGCGCGTGTTGACGCGGTTCTCCGGCACCTTGGAAGCAACATCTTCGTGATCGGCGATGCCCCGGGACTGGGCCAGAAAATGAAGTTGATCAACAACATGCTTTGTACGGCCAACGCTGTGGCGACTTTCGAGGCGCTTGTGACAGGTGTTAAGGGCGGGTTGGATGCACAGACGATGCTGGACGTTATCAACGTATCCAGCGGGCGCAGCTTCATTTCGACCGACAAGGTACCGCANTGCGTTATGCCGCGATCTTTCCCCCCACGGTTCGCCACTGAACTGCTGCTGAAGGACATGAAGNTGGGGGTGGACGAAGCATTGGCGAATGGCGCGCCATTGTGGATGATGACCGCTGCGCTGGAGTTTATGGCCACGGCAATCGACGAGACCGGCCCTTTGGCCGATTATGCAACGCTCATTCGGTATTTCGAGAGGCGCGCTGGTGTTGAGGTGGGCGCGGCCGGTCAGGGGAGCAGGTAATGGCAGACATGCGCGAAACGGGTCGGTCCATCTTGCGCGAAGTGATCGGGCAGGATTATTTCGATAGGCGGGAGACTTCGACCAACGCTTTCAACGCCGACGCGCGTCGGCTGTCGGAAGAATATTGCTTCGGCGAGATCTGGTCGCGCCCCGGACTGGATCGAAAGACTCGCAGCCTGCTCTGCGTGGCCATGATGGTGGCGTTGAACCGTCAGCACGAATTGCGGATACACCTCGGCACCGCTTTGACGAATGGCGCCTCGGCCGACGAGGTCAAGGAAGTGCTGCTGCAAGGTATAATCTATTGCGGGCTGCCTGCCGGGCTCGAAGGCTTTCGCGTGGCCGAAGAGGTGCTTGCAGAGCGCGGTATGTTATAGACTGGCAGAGACGTGACGTTCGAATAGAATATGATGGAGGTTTGGTTGAACGAGAGTCTAGTCCGCGTTGAATGGGCCAAGGACCAGCCCGGCGTACTTGTCGTGACGATCGACAATCCGCCGGCTAATGCCATGAAGCTGTCAATGTTTCGCGAGCTGCGGGACGTGCTCCTCAATGTCCGGGAAGATCATGTGGATGCCCGCTGCATCGTTTTGACGGGCGAAGGCAAGATTTTCTGCGCCGGCGCCGATACCCGGGAACTTGCCGTCCGCACCACCGAGATGCAACTGGCGCGGTCGGAGATTTCTCGCTCGTGCTTCGACGCAATCCGCCGCTGCGCCCTGCCGGTGATCGGCGCTGTCAATGGGGCAGCCGTTGGCGCCGGGGTCGTGCTGGCTGCGAGCTGTGACATTGTTCTGGCTTCGGAAAATGCGCATTTCTCACTGACCGAGGTTCTGATCGGCGCGCTTGGCGGAACGCGCCATACGGCCCGGCTCGTGCCCAACAAATTGATGCGCTACATGGCGCTTACCGGACAGCGCGTTGGTGCTGAGACGATCGAACGGTTCGGCGGGATTCTGGAAGTTACTTCGCGCGAAGCGCTGCTTGAACGCGCGCTTCTTATCGCTGGGCAGATCGCTGCGCTCAGTCCCTATGGGGTCCAGTTGATGAAGGAATCGATCAACCTGACGGAAGAGCTGCCCGTGACGGAAGGCTATCGGATCGAGCAGCTTTACACTACGATCGCCTCCAACCTTCCCGATGCGCATGAGGCGGCGGCCGCGACGCGCGACAAGCGAGAGCCCCAATGGCAGGGACAGACGATATCGCTCCACCGAACGGACGAGCCGCGGCGCTGAACTGATCGGACGATCACCATTGCGGCAAGAGCGGCTTGATCTTATCGCTCCTTGCCCATGCCCCGCGTCGGCTGGCGGTCTACATCAGCGAGGGAGACAATCCTGAATGTAGCGGTAAATGAAGTCGATCTTATCGCTAATGGCAGGGGTTGGCTGCTCCAGCGCCAGAACCGGAAGGACGTAGGTTCTCACAACGCGCCTCGCCTCGTCGGCTGAGGCATATTTTCTGCGGCTCAGATTGAATATCTGGATCATGAGCCAGTGCCGCAGCTCCTCGATTGGCGCGGGACAATGGCAAATTCCCTGTTTCTTTGCTTCGATCAGAAACGGGATCAATGTTTGTTCGGAGGAAAGCTGGAACGCTCTGGCCAGAATGCCCTCAACATTCCCCGGAGTGCCACGGTCAAGCTGTTGCTGAAGCCAGCTATGACGATGCGCCGCGAGTATAGCGAACACGAGGATCTCCTCGAACCGTTCACTAAACGACCCAGCGCCCGTCGCGATGCGCCGACATTCGGCAATGTCCGGAGCAGTACGATCAAGAACAAAGGCGTTCAGGATCGCCTCCCGACTGCCGTAACGCCGATAAAGCGTTGTGCGGGGTATTCCTGAATAGCGGATAATGTCGTCTTGGCTGACGCGCTCCAGTCCCTTGTCCTCCACAGCGCGCTGCACCGCGTCGAAGAAAGCTGACGTCTGGCTGTTCTCCAGCCCGTCATATTCTTGCGCTTTCGATACATCGTTGGACTCGATCATTGTCTTGCTCCGCACGCGAGGGCTTGCTCGTTGCCGTTGCTATAGGGGGGTTTCCCATAGGAACAAAATGGGATATAGAATCGGCTATGTTCCGAACTGTGGAACGTATCTGATCATTTGGCTCAATCCAGATCCTATTAGGCGGACAGTGTCTGCCGNTGCACGGCGCGAAACTGAAAGGTGTTCATATGTCAGGGTTGATNGAGCCATTTCATGCGGCGATCGANCATGCCGCGCTGGCGGACCTGCGCACGCGCATTCTCAATACGCGCTGGCCGTCCGCAGAAACAGTTGGAGACGAAAGTCAGGGTGTGCCCTTGGCAAAGATGAAGGAACTTTGTGCCTATTGGGCTGAGGGCTATGATTGGCGGCGATGCGAAAGTCGGTTGAACGATCTTGGCCAATATCACACCATGATCGATGGCTTGAAGATTCATTTCCTTCACATCCAATCAAGCGAACCTGATGCCATCCCTCTGATCATGACGCACGGCTGGCCAGGCTCCGTGCTTGAATTTCTCAAGGTCATCGGACCTTTGACCGATCCCGCCAACCATGGTCGCGATCCTCGCGATGCCTTCCATCTGGTACTGCCATCACTGCCCGGATACGGCTTTTCCGAAAAGCCGTCAGAAGTGGGCTGGAATGCTCGGCGGACTTCCGCAGCATGGGCCGAACTGATGCGGCGTCTTGGTTATGACCGCTGGTTCGCGCAAGGCGGGGACTGGGGGAGTGTAGTCACGCGCGCGATCGGCCAGACAAGGGCGCCAGGATGCGCGGGGATTCACCTCAATCTCGCCTTCGTTTCACCCCTTCGCGACGATATGGCCTCTTTGACGCCGCAAGAGCAGGCCATGCTCGGCAAGGCGAAGTCCTATCAGGATTTCGGCAGCGGCTATGCCAAGCAGCAGTCCACCAAGCCACAGACGCTTGGCTATGGNCTCAACGATAGCCCGGTTGGCCAGGCGGCCTGGATATTCGAAAAGCTGCTCGACTGGACGGNCAATAGAGGTTCCCNCGGCACGGTGCTCACCATGGATGAGATGCTGGACAATATTACGCTATATTGGCTCACNGGNACGGCAACCTCGTCAGCCCGCTTCTATTGGGAAAATGTGGAGGTGGACAGCTCGACCAAGGTGGAACTGCCAACCGGCATCACACAGTTCAGCGGCGANATCTTCAATTCGTCCCGCCGATGGGTCGAGCGCGCCTATCCCCAGATCTGTTACTGGAACGAGAGCCATATAGGCGGTCACTTCGCCGCTTGGGAGCAGCCGGAGATATTCACCGACGAGTTGATGGCCTGCTTCTGCCAGTTCCGCTGATTGCTTCTTTTCCCTTTTGCTTGACCTTATATGGAGACGCCGCGTGCGTGTTAGACAACCCAAATTCGACTTCTCCCAATCTCCTGCGATCTGGACGCGTGTGCCTGAGTTCGCCCAGACCCAGAATGGCGCGTCGGTCGGTATTCCGCCGCTAGAGCGATTTCTCAATCGCGTAATGGCCAAGGCGCGCAAGGAGATCACAGGCGACGATCCGGCGTCCGTTGCCCTGCGTGCGGACATCACCACGTTCATCCGGCAGGAATCCTGCCATTACGCCGTTCATGATCAGATGAACGCGGTTCTGGTCCGGGATGGATATGATCGAATCCCCGAGCTTGAGCGCGAAATAGAGGCGCATTATGAACGCCTGCTAGAAACAAAGTCCTTGGCGTTCCTTGTGGCCTATTGCGAAGGGTTCGAGACGCTTGGCCCGGCCAGTGCTATAGCTTGGTGCGGCGATAGCCTCGACGACTATCTGGATGGTGCCGACCCCAATGTGGAAATGATGTATCGTTGGCACCTGATGGAGGAGTTTGAGCATCGCCATGTATGCTTCGATACCTTCAAGCGCCTGCACGGTGGGTATTTCATGCGTATATATGGCTTTCTCTACCAGTTGGCGTGTTTCAAGAAATATTCTGCACTGGTGAAGGACTATCTGCTCGAGAAGGACCGCGCGACAATGACGCCGGCGCAGATAAAGGCGTCGAAGCAGAGGGAGAAAGCCGTTTCCCGAAAGCTCATGAAGAATGTCATATGGCGCTTGATAAAGGTCTTCTCGCCAACCTATCGCCCGCATAATTTGCCGATACCCACAAGGTGGAAATCGATAGAACAGGAGATCGATGCGACCTGGATTCCCAAGCGGGCCGTCCCATCAGTGGCTTGATTTTTGGCGGCCGGGCCGTCGGCTCGCTGGATGTAACCCTCGGATGTCGGTCGCTTGATCGGCATGTAAAGGTCGTGTCTCGTGGCGCTCGCCGATAGCGGCAACGATGGAAGATGATGTGGCGCAAGATGCCCGGCGCCAAGCATTTTCAGACATTGAATTATCGCATCCTTGATGATCCAACGGCCGGGATAGTCTGCGCGACCAAGGGTAACGGCTCGAAAGCATGGGCTGGTTGCCGATTCAGGCCAGCCGATCCGCGGCGATCGGGATACTTATGCGCCCTTGCCGCCGTACCCAGCGTAATATATTGATCTATCGGCAGGTAGAATTATAGCGCGATCCGGCCTCTGTCTTGGCTGGCGTCGAACGCCGTGCGGGAGGCCAGTCGAACCTCCGCGCGGGTGCAACGGATAGGATGTGCAATGGTAGACTTCAGTATTGACAGCGAGTTTCAGGCCAAGCTCGACTGGATGAAGGACTTTGTTGAAAATAAGGTCAGGCCGCTCGAATATATTTACGATTACGATTTCGATGCGCCCTTCGATGTCAGCAATACGGCACTGCGTAAAATCATCGTCCGCCTGCAAGAAGAAGTGAAGGCGCAGGGGCTTTGGGCTGCTCACTTGCCCCCCCACCTTGGGGGCAGTGGCTTTGGCGCAGTCAAGCTCACCTACATGAATGAGATGCTAGGTCTTTCGGCATTCGGCTCAGTAATCTTCGGCTGTCAGGGCCCTGATACGGGCAACTCTGAAATCCTCGCCATGTTCGGGTCGGACGAGCAAAAGGAGAAATATCTCAAGCCGCTGATGGATGGCGAGATATTCTCCACCTTTGCGATGACGGAGCCGCAGGGGGGATCCGATCCAACCAACCTGCAATGCGTAGCACGGCGGGACGGTGATGACTGGATCATCACCGGGGACAAGTGGTTCTCGTCCAACGCCCGCAACGCATCGTTCATCATCGTGATGGCGGCTTCTGATCCCGATGCGCCGCCTTATGAGCGCGCAACGATGTTCATCGTGCCGCGCGATGCGCCGGGCTTCGAAATCGTTCGCGACATAGGGTTTTGGACCGATGCTCCCAACGCTGGCGGACACCCCTGGATTCGTTTTAATGACGTGCGAGTGCCAGACTCGGCCCGTCTTGGCCCGGTTGGCAAGGGGTTTGAGGTTGCTCAATCCCGCCTTGGGGGCGGTCGCCTGCACCACGCCCAACGCAACATCGGCCTGGTTAAGCACCTGATCGACCTGATGGCCGAGCGCGCCGTCAGCCGTTTTTCGGGCGGCAAGCCGATCGCGGCCAATCAGGCAGTGCAGCACACCATTGCGCAGAGCTATATTGAGTGGACTCAGTATCGTCTGCTCGTTCTGTACACTGCCTGGATGTTCGACCAGCAGATGGAGCATGGTCCGGAAGGCCGGAAGATGATCAGCGCGGTGAAAGCCGCAATGGCCAAAATCGCCGAAGATGTGGTGGTGCGGGCCGTTCATCTGCATGGCTCGCACGGCCTGTCGAATATCATGCGCTTTGGGCATTATCTTGCGATGGCCCTACATGAAGGTGCGGCCGATGGGGTGACCGAACTGCATCTTGGCCTTGTCTCCAAGCTCGTTCTGCGCGGCTATGAGCCCCGACTGGACAGCAACCTGCCGAGCGAAACCATCTTCCTCAAGAAAGCTTGGGCGCAGGAGAAGCTCCGGCCTCTGCTCGACGAACTGGGCCTGACCTTCGAGGATGGACGGGCGTCCATTGAGACGGACATTCCCGTGGAGAAGTATAATCTCAAAAAGGGTTCAGTCCGCCTCTGACAGAGCAAGGTTCGGTCGACTTGGCTGAGCTGCATCATCGCACCACATTATCGGTCACCGAGGTTCAGGATGGAAAATCAAGCGATGGATGCGCCGCTGGCGGTAGTGATCGGCGCGGGCGGTATGGGGGCCGTCGTGGCGGGCAAGCTGGCGGCGGAATATGCCATCCTGCTGGCTGACATTGACGGCGACCGCGCGCAGCAGGTGGCGGAGGATATCGTCAGCGCCGGGGGCAGGGCCATTGCAATGCAGTGCGATGTCACCTCCCCCGGCTCAGTCGATGCGCTTGCCGAACGCGTCGCTAAGTCAGGGGGCGTGCGTGTGCTCGCCCATGTGGCCGGATTATCGCCGACCATGGGCGATTTCGATGCCATTCTCCGTGTGAATCTGACGGGCAGTGCGCTGGTCTCCAGCGCATTGGTGCCGCATGCTCGTCCTGGAGCCGCAGCGATACTGATTGCTTCGCTGGGGGCGCACCTTGGCGGTTTCTCGGATGAGGTGATCGCCGTGCTGCGCGAACATGCTGAGGCATCCGATCTGCCGACGCGGCTCCGCCGTGCCATCGGGGACGGTCGGGACGTTCCCGACATGGCCTACCAGCTTTCCAAGTTCGGCCTTGTCATGCTGGCTCGACGCCGTGCGCGTGAATGGGGCGCCAGGGGCGCGCGAATTGTTTCACTTTCACCCGGGATCATAGCCACTCCGATGGGCGCCAAAGAGTTCGAGGGCAACCCGGCGAAGCGACGCCTATTTGATATGTCGCCGCAGAAGCGGGAGGGAACAATGGACGAGATTGCCAATGTCGTCTCCTTTCTTGCGTCTGAGCAGGCGTCGTTCATTTCAGGTACGGACATTCTGGTTGACGGAGGTCTCTCCGGGGCACTTTCAGACATACCGTTTGGAGGTCTGCGCGCCGCCTCGGCATGAAGGGCTTCGGGCCACTACGGGAAAAGACTTGCGGAATTACCATAGTAATTTGTGATAATAAGCGCGGAGAGCAGGATGACCAGAAAGCGCGTTGTTGTGTGGGGGACCGGACCCATCGGGATGCCCGGACTGAGACAATTGATCGGTCATCCCGAATATGAGCTTGTAGGCTTGCACGCATGGTCCTCTGACAAGGTGGGCAGGGATGCGGGCGATATCGCTGGTCTCGATGTCCGCACAGGGGTTATCAGCACCAACGATGTGGCAGAGCTTCTGGCCCTCAAGGCGGACTGTCTTGTATACCAGGGCAATTATGCGGAGCGCGAGGCCCAGTGCACGGCGGATGTCCTGCCGTTCCTCAAAGCCGGCACCAATTGCGTAACGCCCGCGCTGATGGATCTTATCGCACCGCGTTACGGGCGGTCCGAATTTGTCGATCCGATCGAGGATGCATGCAAGAAGGGGGGATCGTCGATATTCTGCGGCGGGACCGATCCCGGTTACATGACGATTGGTCATCTGTTTTCGCTCCTGTCCGGAGCCGGGCAGGTCGAGTCGGTCAATGTCGCTGAAGTGTGCGACCTCAGCAAATATGCCGGCGTCGATTCGATGGCACTCTATGGCTTCAACATGCCGCTCGATTACCTGCCGGAAATGTACACCGGCGATACCGGTCGAGCCTGGCACGAGAGCACATTGTGGGGCATCGCGGACTATCTGGGCGTTCAGTTGGACGAAATCACCTCCAGCTGGGAAACGGCCGGTCTCGATCGTGAGGTGGAGGCTGCGTTCGGAACGATCAAGGCCGGCCATACCGCCGCGATACGCTGGACCATGACAGGCATGTATAAAGGCAGGCCACTCGTCATTTACCGAAAGATCGAACGCGTTCATCGCGACGCGGCGCCTCATTTCGAACAGCCGCTGCACAACGCCGAGAGCGGCTATCAAATTACGATCACCGGGTCGCCCAGCTTTCACACGGAGATGGCGATGACCGTCTATGATGGCTGCACGATCACCGCGCTGCATCCCATCAATGCAATTGGTAGGATCTGCGATGCCGCGCCGGGTATATACGGCCAGCTGGATCTCCCCATCTTCTATTCGAAAAACGTCGTACGCTGACTGCCGTGCAGGTATTTGCTGCCGATGAAGCGGGTCAAATGCATCTACGCCGGCGAAGCCCTCGCGCTGCTCCAGAGCGGTAGCGCCGGGGGAAGGCTTTGCGTCAAGAGAGGAGTTCCGGAATGGACACGGCTTTTGCAGGCACGCCATCTGATGTCTGCCCGCCGATCTTGGCAACGGGCACAACTGACGCACAT
>Ga0065704_10002429_pt1 | contig 11867 bp, 15 predicted proteins | sample SwiRhicommuniRL2_FD_59091 | JGI IMG/M metagenome (GOLD analysis project Ga0065704, IMG submission 59091) | Switchgrass rhizosphere bacterial communities from Rose Lake, Michigan, USA - RL2 v2 (version 2) | ecosystem: Host-associated > Plants > Roots > Rhizosphere > Soil | place: East Lansing, MI
GATGTTGAGCTGCATAGTGTCTTCCTTATCGGTTGTGTCAAACCAGTTGTTTACGCTGGTTAGACGGCGGAATGGATAAAGACTCTCGATACTTCGCAACAGTACGACGTGCCACCATGATACCCTGATCGGACAGCAGGGTGGTTAACTTACTGTCACTCAGTGGCTTCGCGGGGTTTTCCGCGGCGATCAACTTCTTCACCAGAGCACGAATGGCCGTCGACGAGGCTTCGCCACCGCCTTCGGTATTCACATGACTGGAGAAGAAATACTTAAGCTCAAAAATACCACGCGGACTGTGCAGATACTTCTGCGTGGTCACACGCGAAATGGTCGATTCGTGCATCTCAACGGCCTGGGCAATATCTGCCAGGACCATCGGTTTCATAAATTCTTCGCCCTGCTCAAAAAAGCCTTGCTGCTGTTCCACAATGCATCGACTCACGCGTAGCAGCGTATCATTTCGGCTTTCGAGGCTTTTGATCAGCCATCGCGCTTCCTGAAGATTGCTACGAATATATTGATTGTCGGAGTCGTTCCGCGCACTGGTGCACATGGACGCGTATTGCTGGTTGATTTGCAGGCGGGGAATGCTGTCGGAATTGAGTTCTACGGTCCAGAGACCGTTGTGCTTTCGGACCAGGACGTCAGGAATCACATATTCGGGTTCGCCGGTTTGAATCGATTGGCCCGGACGGGGATCGAGCGACTGGATCAGACTCACCGCTTCTTTCAGCACGTCTTCTTTGAGTCGCGTAACGCGCATCAGACTGCGGAAATCATGATTCGCCAGCAAATCCAAATGTTCGCTGATAATCAGTCGCGCTTCGTCGAGTCTTGGCGTCTCTTTTGCAAACTGAGAAAGCTGGATCAGCAAGCAGTCGCGCAGATCTTTTGCTGCGACGCCGACAGGGTCAAAGCGTTGAATGCGCTTGAGAACGGCTTCGATCTCGTCGAGTTCGATTTCGCTATCACCCATGCTTTCCAGAATCTCGTCCAGGGTNACCGTTAAATACCCGGTGTCATCCACGGCATCGACAATGGACGTGGCAATCGCGCGATCGGTTTCGGTGAAAGGGGTCAACTCCACCTGCCACATCAGATAATCCTGTAGCGACTGCGTAGTTTCACCCTGATAAACCGGTANCTCATCATCCTGATAATCNGCGCGCGTGCCGGATGGGGTTCCNGCGGTGTAAATTTCATCCCANCTGGCATCCAGCGGTAACTCGTCAGGCATCTCTTTNTGCTCAAGGGCATCTGCCGTATCGAGCGTTTCGGTGTCCTGCTTTTCCTGGGTATCTACCTCATCATGAAGATCGGTTTGCTCCAGCAGTGGATTACTGTCCAGCGCTTGCTGCAGTTCCTGCTGAAGTTCTAACGTTGACAGTTGCAACAGACGGATTGCCTGTTGTAACTGTGGCGTCATCGCCAACTGTTGGCTGAGCCGTAATTGCAAACCTTGCTTCATGTTCAGGGCGTTTTTCTCCGGTCCTGCGTGACTTAACCTCTACCCTATCAGAGTCTGAAGTCTTCCCCAAGGTACACGCGCTTAACATGTTCATCTTCGAGGATTTCGAGTGGCGTGCCGTGAGCAATCAAATGGCCCTGGCTGACGATATATGCACGCTCACAAACTGCCAGCGTTTCACGTACGTTGTGGTCGGTAATCAGCACACCAAGACCGCTGTCGCGCAGATGTTCAATGATACGTTTAATGTCGATAACGGAGATGGGGTCGACACCGGCAAACGGTTCATCCAAAAGGATAAATTTCGGATTGGCTGCCAGTGCGCGGGCAATTTCTACTCGACGGCGTTCACCACCCGAAAGTGCCTGGCCGAGGCTGTCGCGCAGGTGTTCAATATGGAACTCTTCCATCAATTCGTTGGCGCGATCCTGACGCTGCTCNGAGGTCAAATCGTCACGGATTTGCAGGACGGCCATCAGATTATCAAACACGCTAAGACGGCGGAAAATAGACGCTTCCTGCGGCAGATAGCCAATTCCGCGACGCGCGCGGGCGTGCAGCGGCAGCAGGCTAATGTCTTCATCATCAATGATGATGTTGCCCGCGTCGCGCGGAACAATGCCGACTACCATGTAAAAGGTGGTGGTTTTGCCTGCACCGTTAGGACCCAACAGGCCAACAATTTCGCCGGAGTTAACGGTCAGACTGACATCTTCCACGACGCGGCGGCCTTTGTAGGCTTTGGCGAGGTTTTTTGCAGTTAATGTTGCCATAACGAATTAGTTACTCTTTTGCTGTGCGGGAGCCTGGGTTTTACCTTTGTCCTGCAACTGGGACGGAACCAGTACGGTTGTCACGCGCTTACCTTTCTCGCTGGAAGCCTGCATTTTCTGCTCTTTCACCAGATACGTGATCTTATCGCCAGTGATGTTGCTGTCCAACTGCTCCAGATAAGCATTGCCGGTCAGGATGACAAGGTCCTTCGCCAGCTCATAGTGCATGTGCGAGGCGTGGCCTTTAACCGGCTTACCGTTATCCTGCATCTGATAGAACGTTGCCGGATTGCCGTAGCCATCAATAATTTCTTTGCCTTGTTCACCGCCGGGACGGGTGACAACCACTTTGTCGGCATTGATTTTGATAGTGCCCTGCGTCATCACGACGTTGCCCGTGAAGGTCACAACGTTCCCCTGCATATCAAGTGACTGCGTGTCAGATTCGATATGAATAGGTTGCTCAGTATCTCCTGTCACCGCAAGGGCAGGGAGACTGGCGGCCAGCAGCGCGCTGGCGATAACAAAATTAAGGCTGAGTTTGTTTATTTTGAATTTCATATGAGGTTCTAACCTTTTCAATCAGCTCGGCGTTTTTGCTGCGTAAGTTCCCGCGCATTCTCAAACCGCTGGAATTAAATGTCGTGCCGTATAACGTCACCAGATCCTGCGATGTCACATCCTGGGTCACCAGGTTGATCTGCGCATTATCCGTCGTAATTTTGCGTAGTTGTGAGTCAGCGGTCAGGGCGTTCACTTCGACGTGACCATACAGATAAAGCATACGGTCATTTGTCAGTTTTGCCCTGTCAGATTTGATCGACCAGGTCGGCACCTTATTAGTGTCAAACGTGGTCATGACCGGCTGAGTAAACCACGAGATGCCTTCATCGGAAAAATACTCAACGTGCTGGGCAATCAAGCGATAGTTCAGCGCGCCTTCCGGACTATAAACCACCGTGTCGCTATGATCGCTCTTATAGGTCGGATCGCTGGTGGCGACCACTTCTGCTGGTGCATCGTCATTGTCAGCGAGATTTACGCCAATCAATACCAACACGGCCAGTGAAAGCAGAATGATAACCCAACGTCTGGTTTTACTCATATCGATTGCCCTTTGGCCTCATCAAGCTTGCCCTGCGCCAGCAATAACAAATCGCACACCTCGCGAACGGCACCACGCCCCCCGTTGATCCGGGTGACATAGTCCGCGCGCGGGATCAGCAGAGGATGCGCATCGGCGACGGCGATACTTAAACCCACTTCCGCCATCACAGGCCAGTCGATCAGATCGTCCCCGACATAGGCCACATTCTCAGGTGCGATGGCAAGTTTCGCCAGTAAATCCCTGAAAGCGACCATTTTGTCAGACTGGCCCTGATACAGATGGGTAATGCCCAATGTCTCACAGCGATCTTCTACCAGTTTAGCCTTACGCCCGGTGATAATGGCAACTTCTATCCCGGATGTGAGCGCACAACGAATGCCATAACCGTCGCGCACGTTAAATGCTTTCAGCTCTTCGCCGTTATTGCCCATAAAAATCAAGCCATCGGAAAGGACGCCATCCACATCCAGAATCAGCAGACGAATCTTTTCCGCCTGCGCCATCATTTGCGTGCTTACCGGACCATAACAGGTTGCAAGGGATGCACCCGCATTACTCATTGTCTTATCCTTTATTACACTACGCCTGCGCGCAGAAGATCATGCATATGTACCACACCCAGCAGTTGGTCGCCATCGGCAACCATGACGGCGGTAATATGACGGGACTGCATTAGGTTCAAAACGTCGACTGCCAGAGTGGCGGGACGGACCCTGATGCCGCCTGGCGTCATTACGTCAGCGATCCCCAGCGTGCGGACATCAACGCCCATATCGAACACGCGGCGTAAATCGCCATCCGTGAAAATCCCTTCGATGTTCATCTGGTCGTCGCAAATCACCGTCATGCCGAGATTTTTACGCGTAATTTCCAGCAATGCGTCGCGTAGCGGGGCATCTTTACTGACGCGAGGGATCTCCGCGCCCGTATGCATAATATCATTTACTCGCAGCAGTAGCTTACGTCCGAGCGCCCCCCCTGGATGCGAGAGTGCGAAATCTTCTGGCGTAAAGCCTCGGGCTTCAAGAAGCGCAACGGCGAGGGCATCTCCCATAACCAGCGCAGCGGTCGTGCTGGAGGTTGGCGCAAGGCCAAGTGGGCAAGCTTCTTTGGGCACTTTTACGCATAAATGAACATCAGCCGCGCGCGCCATCGTGCTTTCTGGTCGGCTGGTCATGCAAATGAGCGGGACGTGGAGTCGCTTCAGTACGGGAATCAGCGCCAGAATCTCGTTGGACTCACCCGAGTTCGACAGGGCGATAACAATGTCATGCGGTGTCACCATGCCGAGATCGCCATGGGCGGCTTCGCCGGGATGAACAAAGAATGAGGATGTGCCGGTACTGGCAAACGTCGCGGCCATTTTGCGCCCAATATGACCCGATTTTCCCATGCCCATCACCACGACTTTGCCCGCGCAGGAGAATATTTTCTCGCATGCCAGGCTGAAATCCTGATTGATGTATTGATCTAACTGCGCCAGACCTTCACGTTCAATCTCCAGAACTTTTTTGCCTGCTTTCTGAAAGTCAAAACCCGGTTGCAATTCTATTTGCGACATAATGCGTTCCGTTTACCCAGAGAGAAGAGGCGACAGCCAATACAGCATCGCCATCCATACGATAAAACCACCCGTCAGCAAGGCTCCCGCGCCTTTGCCAATCTGTTGTTTCCGTCGCCAGCACAGCAGGGCGAAAATAATACTCACAAGGAGCATCACCCCGTAATCGCGCGAGAAGGCCAGCGGATTAAATGCCCCTGGCGCAATCAGCGCCGGTAAACCCATCACAATAGCGATGTTAAAGATATTGGAGCCAATAATATTGCCAATCGCCATATCGCCTTCACCTTTACGTGCGCCGGCAACGGCGGTCGCCAGTTCTGGCAAGCTGGTGCCAATCGCTATCACCGTCAGGCCGATAGTCAGCTCACTGATGGCGTAGAAATTGGCGAGCACGGTGGCGTTATCAACGACCATTCTCGTGGCCATTGGCATGATAATGAGCGCGACGCCCAGCCACAGTAGAGCGACGGGCAGAGTACCTTCGCGAGGCAGTTCCGCGACTTGCTCACGCGTCAGGCTGTCATTTCCCTGTTTTTCCGCCAGACGAGCAATTTTAACGATATACAGCAGCCAGATGATCGCCAGTGCGATAAGCAGGATGCCGTCATCCAGCGTGAGTTGCCCGTCATACAGCACGTAACCTGCCAGCAGGCTGACAATTAACATTAGCGGCAATTCGCGGCGCAGAACATCAGAATGCACGCGAAATGGATGCATCAGCGCGGCGAGGCCAAGGATCAATAATATATTGACGATGTTAGAGCCAATTGCCGTCCCAATCGCGAGGTCAACCTGCCCATGAAGAGAGGCTGAAGCAGAGACGATAATTTCTGGAAGCGATGTTCCGACACTCACCACGGTCATCCCGATGATAAGGGGCGGTATGCCAAAAAGCCGACAAAGAATGGATGCTGCAAAAACCAGACGGTCAGCACTGTAGACCACTAACAGTAAACCGATTATTAACAGGGCCGTTGCTAAAAGCATCAAAAATCCTTTATTCAGGTATACTCGCCGGTCCACTGAGAATGAATCTCTGGCGCCGCATGCAGTCTGTAGACGTAACGATTCTCTAATTTTGACTTTATGCGTCGGAAAAGTAAAACAAATGCCAGCTTTCGCTAACCTGTGCAGACAATATTCTGCAAAAATGTCGGGTTTAAGGCTGAATTAAGCGCCATGCTTAACCTCAAAGGGAAAGAAAGGAATTTTAAATGAGCCAAACAATGGCGAATTTAGTCGATGTCCGTGACGTCAGCTTCTCCCGCGGCAACCGATTGATCTTCGAAGATATTACATTGACGGTACCGCGTGGCAAGATCACGGCGATCATGGGGCCATCCGGAATCGGCAAAACAACGCTGCTGCGTCTGATCGGTGGACAGATCCCGCCAGACAGCGGCGAAATTCTTTTTGATGGCGAAAATGTGCCTGAAATGTCCCGCACTCGCCTCTACACCGTCCGTAAGCGCATGAGCATGTTGTTTCAGTCAGGTGCGTTATTCACTGATATGAACGTCTTTGATAACGTGGCTTATCCGCTGCGTGAGCACACGCGTTTGTCCCCTGAGCTACTGAAAACGACGGTCATGATGAAGCTTGAAGCGGTGGGGCTACGTGGAGCTGCCAAGCTGATGCCTTCTGAATTGTCTGGCGGAATGGCNCGNCGTGCGGCGCTGGCGCGTGCTATCGCGCTNGAACCGGACTTGATCATGTTCGACGAACCTTTTGTCGGNCAGGATCCGATCACCATGGGCGTGCTGGTCAAGCTGATCTCAGAGCTTAACAGCGCACTCGGCGTCACCTGTGTTGTGGTATCGCATGATGTCCCCGAAGTGCTGAGCATCGCGGATTACGCCTATATTGTGGCGGATAAAAAAATCGTCGCGCACGGCGGCGCTCAAGAATTGCAGAATAATAGCGATCCGCGGGTTCGACAGTTCCTCGACGGTATTGCGGACGGTCCTGTTCCGTTCCGTTATCCCGCGTGTGATTATCATCAAGATTTATTGGGAATAGGGAGTTAAGCCACTGATGCTGTTAAATGCGTTGGCCGCTCTGGGACACCGTGGCATAAAAACCATCAGGACGTTCGGGCGTGCCGGGTTGATGTTGTTCAATGCGCTGGTTGGCAAGCCGGAATTCCGCAAACATGCGCCATTGCTGGTGCGCCAGCTCTATAATGTCGGCGTGCTGTCGATGCTCATTATTATCGTTTCCGGTCTGTTTATCGGCATGGTTCTTGGGCTGCAAGGCTACCTTGTTTTAACCACGTACAGCGCTGAAACCAGCCTGGGTATGCTGGTGTCTCTTTCTCTGTTACGAGAGCTTGGACCGGTTGTTGCGGCGCTGCTTTTTGCCGGGCGTGCCGGTTCTGCGTTAACCGCAGAAATCGGTTTGATGCGCGCAACGGAACAGCTCTCCAGCATGGAAATGATGGCGGTTGATCCCCTGCGGCGCGTCATCTCTCCGCGTTTTTGGGCGGGTGTAATTTCGCTACCTCTGCTGACGATTCTTTTTGTGGCCGTCGGCATATGGGGCGGTTCGCTGGTTGGAGTGCAGTGGAAAGGGATTGACGCGGGTTTCTTCTGGTCCGCGATGCAGGATGCGGTTGATCTGCGTATGGATCTCGTGAACTGCCTGATTAAAAGCGTAGTCTTCGCGTTTACGGTTACCTGGATTGCGTTGTTCAATGGTTACGATGCGATACCGACCTCTGAAGGGATTAGTCGCGCGACAACGCGCACTGTAGTTCATTCGTCGCTGGCCGTACTGGGTCTGGATTTTGTGCTCACCGCACTGATGTTTGGGAATTGAGTTCATGCAAACAAGAAAAAGTGAAATTTGGGTAGGTGTATTTCTTGTGCTGGCGTTGTTAGCCGCACTGTTTATTTGCCTTCGCGCGGCGGACATCACCTCAATTCGGACTGAACCCACTTATCGTCTCTATGCAACATTCGATAACATCGGGGGACTGAAGGCGCGTTCGCCGGTTCGTATTGGCGGCGTGGTAATTGGACGAGTGGCAGACATTACGCTCGATGAAAAAACCTATCTACCGCGTGTAGAAATGGATATCGAAGAGCGCTACAACCACATTCCGGACACCAGCTCTCTCTCCATCCGTACTTCCGGTCTGCTGGGTGAACAGTATCTGGCGTTAAACGTCGGTTTTGAAGATCCGGAACTGGGAACGTCTATCCTTAAAGACGGTGGCGTGATCCAGGATACCAAATCTGCGATGGTGCTCGAAGATATGATTGGTCAGTTCCTTTACAGCAACAAAGGGGACGACAAAAAAACTGACGATGCCTCTGCAAAGAGCGAAGGCCAAACTGACGTTGCACCGACCCCTGGCGCAACCACTTCATCTCAGGAGAAGTAATTGATGATTAAACGACTATTGATGGTTGCCATGCTGGTGATTGCCCCTCTGAGTGCCGCCTATGCAGCGGATCAGGCCAATCCTTATAAACAGATGGACGAAGCGGCGAAGAAGACGTTTGACCGCCTCAAAAATGAGCAATCAAAAATTCGTTCCAATCCGGATTATCTCCGCGATGTGGTTGATCAGGAGCTGTTGCCTTACGTACAGGTGAAATATGCTGGCGCGTTAGTTCTGGGTCGCTATTACAAAGATGCCACCCCAGCACAGCGTGAGGCTTACTTTACGGCGTTCCGCGAATACCTGAAGCAGGCTTATGGTCAGGCGCTGGCGATGTATCATGGCCAGACCTATCAGATTGCACCTGAGCAACCGCTGGGCGATGCGACCATCGTACCTATCCGCGTCACTATCATCGATCCAAATGGCCGCCCGCCGGTGCGTCTGGATTTCCAGTGGCGTAAAAATACGCAGACGGGGAACTGGCAGGCTTATGACATGATTGCCGAAGGTGTGAGCATGATTACGACTAAGCAAAACGAGTGGAGCGATCTGCTGCGCACCAAAGGCATCGATGGTCTTACCGCACAGCTGAAATCTATCTCCAGCCAGAAAATCTCGTTGGATGAGAAAAAGTAATGACGCAGCCATTAAGCTGGACGCGTGAGAGTGACACACTGTTCTTGTCAGGCGAGCTTGATCAGGATCTGCTGATGCCCTTGTGGGATTCGCGTGAATCCGCTATGCAAGGCGTCACGCTGATTGATTTGCATCGCGTGACGCGCGTGGACACCGCAGGCGTTGCACTGTTAGTGCATCTCGTGGCTGAAGGCAAAAAACAGGGCGTAGCTGTAAAACTGGCGGGTGCCAGCGAAAACGTTCTCACCCTGGAAAAACTTTATAATTTGCCCGAAGACGTATTACCTCGCTAATTTTTTCAGTGCGTTACTTCTTAAAGCCTCGACTGTTTCACGGTCGGGGCTTTTTGCTTGTTTAAGACTGCGTCACTTTGCTCTAAGATGTTGGGCTTGTTTTCACTAAAGATGATTTAGAACCCATGGAAAATCATGAAATCCAGTCGGTGCTGATGAACGCACTCTCCCTTCAGGAAGTCCACGTCACCGGCGATGGCAGTCACTTTCAGGTTATTACTGTGGGTGAGATATTCGACGGCATGAGCCGTGTGAAGAAACAGCAGGCTGTTTACGCGCCGCTGATGGAATACATTGCGGATAACCGCATCCACGCCCTGTCGATCAAAGCTTATACCCCGCAAGAGTGGGAACGCGATCGCAAACTAAACGGTTTTTGAGCTGAGGGTGGTTTGCCCGCAGCACGGTTGAATTCATAAGAGAGCACAATAATGGATAAATTTCGTGTACAGGGGCCTACGCGTCTCCAGGGCGAAGTCACAATTTCCGGCGCGAAAAATGCCGCGCTGCCGATTCTGTTTGCCGCACTGCTTGCGGAAGAGCCGGTAGAAATTCAGAACGTACCGAAGCTGAAAGACATCGACACCACGATGAAGCTGCTCACCCAGTTGGGCACCAAAGTGGAACGTAACGGTTCGGTTTGGATTGATGCCAGCAAGGTGAATAACTTTTCTGCCCCGTACGATCTGGTGAAAACCATGCGTGCGTCCATCTGGGCGCTAGGCCCGCTGGTGGCGCGTTTTGGTCAGGGTCAGGTTTCTCTGCCTGGCGGCTGCGCGATTGGCGCGCGTCCGGTTGATTTGCATATCTTCGGCCTTGAAAAGCTCGGTGCGGATATCAAGCTCGAAGAGGGCTACGTTAAAGCCTCCGTCAATGGCCGTCTGAAAGGCGCGCACATTGTGATGGATAAAGTCAGCGTCGGTGCAACGGTCACCATCATGTCAGCTGCGACGCTGGCGGAAGGCACGACCATTATCGAAAACGCGGCCCGTGAGCCGGAAATTGTCGATACGGCGAATTTCCTCGTCGCACTCGGCGCGAAGATTACCGGACAGGGTACCGACCGCATCACCATCGAGGGTGTTGAGCGTCTTGGCGGCGGCGTGTATCGCGTGTTACCAGACCGTATTGAAACAGGCACGTTCCTGGTCGCTGCAGCGATTTCAGGGGGTAAAATTCTGTGTCGCAATGCGCAACCAGACACCCTGGATGCCGTATTAGCAAAACTGCGCGATGCCGGTGCAGATATTGAAACTGGTGAAGACTGGATTAGCCTGGACATGCACGGTAAGCGCCCTAAAGCGGTTAACGTACGCACTGCTCCGCATCCGGCGTTCCCAACCGATATGCAGGCACAGTTTACGCTGCTGAACCTGGTGGCTGAAGGGACGGGCTTCATTACTGAAACCATCTTCGAAAACCGCTTTATGCACGTACCTGAACTTATTCGTATGGGTGCGCACGCTGAAATCGAAAGCAACACGGTGATTTGTCATGGTGTAGAAACGCTTTCTGGCGCGCAGGTGATGGCAACGGATCTGCGGGCTTCTGCGAGCCTGGTGCTGGCGGGTTGCATTGCGGAAGGTACAACCGTTGTGGACCGCATTTACCACATCGATCGTGGCTATGAGTGTATTGAGGACAAACTGCGCGCTCTGGGTGCAAATATCGAGCGTGTGAAGGGCGAGTAATCGCTCCGGCAGCCCCCTGCCAAATGACCGGGGGGTTGCTGTTCTTTTCTCCTGCAAGTCTTCTGCAAGCGCTAGTCCTGGTGCTCGTCTTCCTGCTTTTTCTGACGCATCATTCGTGTTCTGTCGATAAATTCATGGGTAATGGGGTCGTGGTAACGCGAAGGCCATATAATCCAGGGCTGGGTTTCCAGCGCCGTCGCAATAATCAATTCTCCTTTTGGCCATGGGCGAGTCAACGCGTTGGCAAGCGTTGAAGAGCTGAGCCCATTGCGCCTAGACTCTGCTGCAAGTGAGGTCCCTTTTTTGCGCAGTGCGGCAATAATGTCGGCCGAATGCCAGTCGATAAACTTCTTTTCCATTTGCTGTCCTTAGATTCAGGTACGTCCACGTCATTCAGGTGAAGTGACGTGAGTTACTATACCTTCTTAGACGGGCTGTTCTAAAAAGTTCGCATAACTGGAGGCAATATTCGGAATATGACAGGGCTTTATTCATGCAGCCTGTAAGCTGATGAATTAACAGGAATGAAGTGTTTATTGGAATTTATTGGAGTCTCCCCGGCACGGGTGCGGGGAGACGTAGAGCATTTAACGATCGCGCTGAACAGCGATGTGGGCAAGGCCAATTAACGCATCACGCCATGGGCTATCTGGAATAACCTGAAGGGCTGTAATCGCCTTATCCGCTTCTTCTTCGGCGCGCTGGCGTGTCCATTCAAGCGATCCGCAGATTGCCATTGTTTCCAGTACAGGTTCCAGAAGATGTCGACCATTTCCTTGCTCGATCGCTTCACGGATCAATTTGGCCTGATCCGGTGAACCGTTGCGCATTGCATGCAGCAGCGGGAGGGTGGGTTTACCTTCGTTCAGGTCATCACCCACGTTTTTACCCAGCGTTTCGCCATCAGCACTGTAATCCAGTAAATCGTCGATCAGCTGGAATG